>VTLG01002311.1_pt1 | contig 38826 bp, 43 predicted proteins | sample 4694571 | NCBI WGS metagenome assembly VTLG01 (sample SAMN12604809, study PRJNA352737) | marine metagenome | biome: ENVO:00000447; feature: ENVO:00000209|ENVO:00000569|ENVO:01000036; material: ENVO:00002151; isolation source: viral sequences binned using virsorter ... | reverse complement strand
ATAGAAGTGTAGACAAATGTCTACAAATTAAATATATGAGCTCTTAAAATGAGATCTGAAAAAAAATATCAGCTCTTTCAATAATGTAAGAATCTAATTTTTTATTTCTTTTATGTAACTTCCAAAACTTTCAAGACAATTTTGTAACTTTTAAGGATTTTGAAGACAATTTTGTTTGCGATACATTATTGTAATTTTTGGAAATTCCTTAAAAGTTATTGGGGGAAATTTGCAAATCACCAAAACATTATTACCTATTCAGATTTTTGTAACGAAACTAATCAGGCAAGCACATAAGGGAGTATAAATACTCCCAAGTTTTTAAGCAACCTTAATTACGACTGTATAGGTTACACCTCTATAATTTAGAGTGACTTCTTTTGTCATGTTAACTCTCCAAGTTAGGCGTTCCTTCCCTACACTTTGTAGGTACTTCCGAGTCTTTCAAGACTTGAACGAGTTAAATTTAAAGTAGTAGTTTATAACTATAACTAAATGGGACTTTAAAGTCCTCCTCCCCCTACTAGAGAGCAGGTTAAACTGGCGTATAAGTACTTATTAGCCTACCCAATTTAAAGGTTTGGAGGTGTTACCACCAGATAGCCAAGAAGTAGATTTGTTCATCTCTTCTAATATCCATTCTAACTTGTGGTGTTGTTCAGCTACTGCTTCATCTGTAGCTAACGTATCTTGCCAGTACTGTACTGCTAGAGATAAAGCATCAATAGCGTCATCATGCTTTAAAGCTCTCTTAGTTCTATTCATTCTAGTGAATTGGTAACTAAAAGAATGCAAGTATTCTAGAGGGTCTCGTGCCTTTTTGACATCTTCTTCTATAATACTTCTATCAATAACTAATCTATGACCTGACACAACAGGCTCAAGAGTATTAATTATCCTGTGTTCTTTCTGTCCCTTGACTGTAGTTTCAGTAATAGTACAAGGGTGCGTCTTAACTAGAAAAGGTGTGAACAACTTTGTAAACATTCCATTACCAAAGTTAGCTTCTAGATAGACTGCATTTACTTTATGTTCTTTTGCTATATTAGCAAGTCTTTGCAAAGCACCATCAGAATATCCTCCTCGGATTCCTCCTAATGCTGTAACGTATAACTTGCCATGTAGAGCTTTTACTACTGCGTATCCTGTATTATCAGCTCCTCTACCAGAAGGGTCTATAGCTAAGACGCTTCCTTCAAACTCTATCCATTCATCTGAATAGAATATAGGCTTATACCAAGCGTCATTTCCCATTCCTACTGTAGGTATGTCTTCGAGACAATTCTCTTTACCTGCTCCCCATTGCACACTTGTAGGTGCAGTATCTCCGATAGGCATTACAATAAGGTCTCGAGTCCTTAAAGGGAATCTATCTTCATCTGTTAATGAAGTATCTAACATAAACTGTAACTTAAATGTAGTCCTGCCCATGTTACTTTCCCTATCACTTAAATCATTTTCATCAAATCTTAAAGGGTCTATAGGTTGTCCTTCTTCAAAATTACCATCAGTAATCATAGGAGCTAAGCAACCATTATAATCTATAATTTTATCCTCTGAAGGCATTCTAGCAGTCCATATTCGTAGTTTATAATCTCTTTCTGCTAGTTTATTGTAAATTGTTTCATAGTTTTGAGGTGTACCTAAATACTTAATTTTACCTCCTGGAAGTAATACTGATTCAAACTCTCCACATCTATGGAGTAATTTAGCTCTCATATCATTTGTAAGTGAATTTGAGATTACCTCTATATCGTCTGCAATTACCTCTGAGGCACGACTTCCTGTTAACTGACCTGTTATACCAACTGACTTAACAGAAGGGGCGTGAGAAGCTCCTGAGCCTGCTACATCAAAGGCTATATTAGAGTCCCTATATCCTCCTCGTAATGGAGATAACATATCTACTTCATTAATAAGTCTTTTAGTAAAAATGGAGAACTCGTCAGCCCTAATTTTGGAAGCTGATACAATTAGAAATTTCTCCTCAGGGTTGTTGAAGAGTCTCCAAAGAACATATACACTTGTTAAATAAGACTTTCCAACCCCTCGAAAGGCTTCGATAATAATTCTATCTCCTCCATGTTGAAGATAATCCATTATATCTATTTGTACATCTGTGGGTCTAGGTAAGTCTAAATGTTTCCACATGACCCATGTAAAGATTTTTAAGTCGTCTTTACAATCTTGTACTGTAATATTTATATTATCCATATATAATTACTGCACATTTTCTATTAGCTCTGATTTTATCACCAGCTTGTAAAACAAATATTTCTGATTTAGTTTGAGGTGCTAGGAATATATTACTATTACCCCAACCTGGCTCTCCTAAAGCAGTCATTTCACTATCTGTACCTACTTGAAACCAAGTAGCTAAGTCTTCTGTTGCTACTACTTGAGCTAATCTATCTGAACTTTTAGCAGTAGTTTTTTGATTAGCATTACGAACTTCACATTCGTCTACTATTAAAGTAAAAACTGTACCTGCTCTAGCTGCAATATTTACTGTTGCCATTCTATTTACTCTCCTATTTAACTTGTGAACTACCAAAGTAAAAACCAACTAATGCTAACATAGTTTGTCTAACTTCAGGTAGTAATACATAACCTTGTAATTCTATCCAACCATTACCTTTAGCAAATAAATCTCCAAAAAGAAATCCAAAGATTCCTCCTGCTTTATTTGCTTCTATGGTTACTGGTTCATTAAAGAATGCTAATATAAAAGGTGCAAATATAACTGCAAATAGTGTACATATAGCTATTACTCGTCTTACTATAGCACCTGCTTGACCTGTTCTAGCTGCTGCTCTATCAGCACTATCATCTGCCATACCTTGTTTTTTTAACATTCCTTCTAATTGTGCTGCTTGAGATTGAGCTTGTGCAGCTATAAGTTTCATTACAAACCCTGACAAACTTCCTCCTAGCATTGCTAATAATTCTACACTCATATTTTCTCCTATTGTGTTCCACCAAAGTTAACTGTAATTCCTCTGGCTACTAAAGTATCTCTAGCAGTACTACCTGCACTATCTAGAGCGTCTCCTCCATTTAATTGAAATCTTACATCTACTGTTCCTGAAGTAAATGAAGTTTGAGCAACACAAGCTTCTAAGACTTTAGTAACTTCTGCTGCACTTAATCCATTATATCTTAAATCTATAGTAGTTATTGTAGCAGGCAAAGCAAAATCACTAGCTACTGCAGTTAAACCTGTGTAACTAGTAGTAATACTGTGTCTAGTTTTTAAGTGACCTCTCCAACCTGTAACATAATCATTAGTAGTATTACCTTCAAGTTGTAAAGTTTTTAAACTTGTAAGATGACTAAGGTTTGGAATAGTACCTTTTATTCCACTATTAGATATATTTATTAATGCTAAATTAGTTAAAGTAGGAAAAGTAGTAGGTAATTCCATTTGATAAAAGTCATTTCTAGGACAACCTATTGCTATAATACTATTAGGAAGTGTATTTATAAAGTCTAAACTATTTAACTTACTAAAAGTTAAATTAACTTTTTCTAAAGAAGTCAATGCTGAAAAGTTTAATTCTCCTCCTACTTCATTGTCTCCATTATCATCAGCATTATATATAAACTCAGTTATTGTAGTTACATTACCAAAATTTACTTTGTGCATTATCTATACCTCGCAGTCTTTTTAGCTATTTTTTTAGGTTGTTTAACATGTTGCTTACCTTTTTTATTACCAGCAGCTTTAGCTTTATTAGTAGCTCTTTTTTCAGCTATACTTAAAGCCTTCCAAGCAGCATCAGGTAAGTATCTTTTCTTTCCTTTACTAGGCTTGCCATCAGAAGTTCTCCACTTTTGTTTAGTCCATTTACTTAAAGACCTTTGAGATTTAGCCCTAGCCACGATAACCTCCACCTTTAGCTTTATATTCTCTAGCTAACATTTGAGCTTTTCTAGCTGACCATTGACCAGGCTTTCCACCTTTAGAACCTGCTTTTATTTTATTAAATAATCTTTTACGCATAGTAGGTTTAGTATAATTACCAGCTTCATTTACTTTGCTCTTTGATTTTGCCATCAAGTTCCTCCATTCTTTTCTCTAAAAATTCTATTTTCATGTTTTGTTTTACATCTAATGGTAATATACCATCTGATTCCCATTCATCAATCCATGTTTCATTAGCACTTATATCATCTAACATTCTAACTTGTTCATGTTCAAGTAACATAATACGTTCATCTACATGAAAATAACCTATAACTGCTACTGCTACTCCTCCTATTATAGATAATAAATTTCTTAAAGGTATAGTTATATCTGTACCTTCTCCTATTTTTAAGTCTGTATCGTTATCGTTTTGCATTTTTCCTTATCGCTGATATTAAATAAATAATTGTACATATTGCTACTATTGCACTAAGCACTTCGTTAACTTGTTGAAGTTCTACACTTGATATAAAACCCATAGTTCCTACTGTTGTTCTTTCTATTATTTCTTTCATTTCCCTTGTACCAATCTAAGAAACTCAGAATCTTCTCTACTAATTTCTTTTACTAATGTACTGTGAACAGTACCTTCTTTTACCTCGCAAGATATATCATTATCTTTTAAGAACTTAATAACTGCATTTAAAAAGGAAGGAGGAAGTACATAAGTATCATCTTCTCTAGCTTTTTGTAGTTCTCTAGCCATATAATCAGCAGTTTCACAATGTAAACTCTGTAGCATTCTTTCTAAATTATTCATTAAAATTTACTCCTATTGATTGTAATACGTTAGTTATAGTTGTTTTATCAGTACTTCTTTCTTGAGTTTCTTTATCATAAGTAACTCCTACTCCTAAAGCTTCAGCAACAAGAATTATATCTGATAACTGTTTAGCTTTAGGTTTCTTATCAATAGTCTTAGTAATTGAATATTGAGAATTTAATTCTGATAAAATAACTTTTTCATGTGTTTCGAAATACAATTTAGGCTGTTCATTTTTAACAATGTTTTTAATTTGTTTCCAATAACCATTGTGTTGTTTTTTAAATAGTTCTCTTTTTTTAGCAGGAAACTTAATAGAAATATATTCATCAGAGTTAAGTAGCTCATTCATATATGAAGAATAAGTATATTTATCTTCTCCCATTGTAAATCCTTTAACTCCTTGCTCAGCTACTGCTATATACCATTCTCTACCAACTGGTCTATATATAGATTGACCTGAGCCATCTTTAATATTATCTATTTGTAATTTTTTATCTACAGGTATTTTTAAATCTTTACGAGATATATTAAGATTTACCATTTCTTCTGCCCATCTTTCATCAGGAATGTACTTATATTTACCTGATAGTAGTGTTTGACCACCTTTAATTGTAGTACCATCAGGGTTTCTATCTGCTAATACTTTAGGATAACCAAATTTATTTTCAGCTATTTTTCTATATGTAGCTAAGTTTTGAGACCAATTATCTGCGTCGTCCCAATATTGAGAAAATAATTGTACAGTATTATCAGGGTCTCCTACATTTTCTTCTGATGTTTCTATTAATTGAATAACTACATCAGTAAAATCAGAAAACGCTATACCTGCTGCAAAGTTTTTAGGATTAAACAAACGACCTGGAGATTCTTGGAATTGACTCATAGTCATATTCATATCATATTGAGTTCTAAAGTTTCTATATAAAAGTTGTTCTATGTAACCTTGTCCTGCTTTTGTAATTTGTTCTTGTAAACCTGTTAACTCTTTATATGTAGGAGTATCTGGACTTAATGTTAATTTTAATTCTTCTATTATCTCTAATTCATAAGTTACCCTTGAATACATGTCTATTACTCCTGCTAACTTAGGAGAAACTGCTTGTAAATCTACTTCTTTATCTCCATTTCTAAGGTAACCTCTTTTAGTATTTTCATCATAATAAATAGCATTATCATTTTTTAAAGCTATAAGATAAGCTCCTAACTCTGCAGCTCCTATTAATTTAGCCCAAGTAGTTGATACATCATAATCAGAAGGAATTTTACCTGAAACTTTAGGCATAAGTAAATGTCTACTTACATCTTGAAAAGGAAATATTAAAGATTGAGTAGCAGCTTCTATATTAACTCCTGTTCTAATAAAAGCTCCTACAAAAGCTTCTCCAAGCACAGGAGCTTGTCTAGCTAGTTTATCTAATTTACCTAAAAACCTAATCATAAAGTTTCTATTAGGAGAATCTAATTCTGTTTTTAAAGTTAAAGTAGATATACCTTCTTCTGAACCTTTAATTGCTATTTCAAGTTCTTGTAAGAAAGATATTTTATTATCAGTTCCAGGAATAGTTTTATTTATATAGTCATAAAAGTCTGCTATATCTTGAGTCTTTAAATCTCTTTTTAAAGATTCTTGAATAAAGTCATCTGTTCTAGCTAATAATTCAGTAGTAGTTTTTTCAGATAAAGGTAAACCACCTGCTTGCTTTAATTTACTATATAATCTAACAGAATGCTCAGCAGCATATTGAGGTATATAAGTAGATTCTACAATACCATCATTAATTGCAGGAATAACCCTTTCAATAAGCTGACTTAATTCACTTATATCATTCCATATTTTTTCTAAAGGTTCTCCACTACCTAGTATTTTCTTTTCATAATTTAATATTTCAAGTACCATAGCTTTCATAAATTCAGGAGCAGGTACATCTTCTACTGAATCTATAGCTCTACCTAATTTTAAGTTTACTCTTTCTCTTACTGCTTTTGCCCAATCATTAATTGATTCTTTAGCTCCAGGAAATTTAGCTTTTAATATAGCTTCTTGACTTGATTCAGTAAGAATATTTTCAAATAAGAAAGGATTAGTAGTTCCTTCAGCATAATATCTATGTTGAGGTATAACTGAAAGTCTTTGAAACAAATGAGTTATACCAGAAATTCTTCCTCTTTTTTCCATTTGTAGTAGCATTTCTTGATGATAACCTTTATTAAATAATCTTCTAAGTGTAGTAACAAAACCTTGAGATACTTGGTTAGCTTTAAGAGCATTTTTTATTCCTCTTTCATCTCCTCTAATAAAAGCAGAGTAAAGAGCATTTTTTCTATCTACAAAAGCTTTAGTATTAGCATAAACAGGTTCTACTAATCTATTAAATATTTTACCTAAGAAAGTACTTCTTAGCCATGCCCAAGGTGCTCTAGTAAGAACTAAACCTGCTTGGTCTAAAGAGTTATTTATTTTAGCATTGCTTTCAGATGTTAAAAATTTAAAGTTTAAATTAGAATTAAATCTAAATTTAGCTCGTTCTCCTTGTAAAGAAGAAGATATTCTGTCCATTTGATACAAAGCATCATTAATTTTTTTAGTATTTTCAGATGCAGTACCAATTAAATTACCATCTACATCAAATTTTAAACCTTTTATTTTAATTAAACTTGAGAAAGAACCAGTAATTCTTTTTAAATAATCAGAAGCTTTTTCAACTTCTTTCATAGTTCTTTCTGCTACTCCTCCTTTTATTGTAGGAGAAACATCTTTTGCTTTAACACTATTAGAAAATAGTCGTTGTCCTGAAAATTCTTGAATACTTAAAAAGTTATTAAAATGTTCTTGTAGTTTAGCTAATCTATTATCATTTAATAAAAAGTTTTCTAGTTCTTCTGGAGTTATTTTACCTTTTGATTGAAGTTCTTTTAATACAGTAATAGTTCTAGATATTTCTTGAGCTAATGCACTTCTTACTGCAGTTATAGAAGCTAACTTCTTTTTACCATCTTTCATAGTGGGAATATCTTTTATAAGTTTTGCTAATTTTTTATCATTTATTCTAGCAAAACCTCCCATATTATTTCTAATAATAACTCTATTTTCAGGTTTAGCTCTAGGACTTTCTAATATTTTATTAGCAGCTTTTATTAATTCTTCAGCACTAATACTATTAGGTGACCAACCATTTTTTTGACCATTCTCCATAAACTCTATAAAAGATTTTTGTAAAGGAGTATCTACTTCATTATATTTATTAACAGTTTTATTCCATCTAGTTCTTAAATTAGGTACATCATCTATATCTAACTCTTTAAAATTAATTCTAAGATTTTTAACTACATTTGCTTTGTCTTGTACAAAACTTAGTAGCCATTCGTTGTCTCTTACATAAGTAACTATATCTTCTGCATTTGAATCTTTTAACATCTTAACTAAAGTAGTAGAAGATTGTTCTGCTGCATCTAAAATTGCAGCTATTTCATCAGTTTGTTTTAAGAAGTCTACTAAGAAACCATAAGTTTGTGAGTCATTTACTTGTCCTGCTTTACCAGATAATTCATCTTGAGCTACTTTTCTTGCCATTCTAAATGCTTTTAAGTCATCTAAAGTAATACTATTAATTTTATCAGGGCTACCATCTAAAATATTTTTCATTACTTTTTTAGTTTTAGTTTCTAATTCTTCTCCTAACATACTGCCAGAGCCTTTATTAAATCTACTTAATATTTTAGTAAATCCTCCTACAAATATTGTTTCTATACCTATTTCAATAGTAGCTTGTCTAGCAGTATATTCCTCATCTGTTACTGCTGCTGCCGTGTATCTTATAGGAATTGAACCTGCAGCTTGTTGTGAAATATTTTGAAGTACTGGACTATTTTTAAAGAATTTACCTGCAGGTGTTTTATTAAAAGCATTTATTAATTTAGCTCCTAATCCAAGTCTTTTAGGAACTGAAACAACAAATCCACCTGTATAAAATTCAGCTATACCTTCTACTGTTATAGGTGCTACAGTCTGTATAAATGCTCCACCAGTATCTAAATTTTTTAATTCATCTTTATCTAAAGTTCTTCCAAATAACTGAGAGTTAAAAGCTAACATGTGAATAGGGTCATATTTAAGATAAGCCATATCTTGTATGCTTAAAATATTAGGATTATCTGGAGTAAACATTCTTGCTTCAGCTTCCATATTATAGTTTAATACTTGACCTGATAAAGCAGTAGTATAAGAACCTAATCTACCCATTCTTTTTGTCATTAAAACATCATACCAATCTGGAGTAATAGTTCTTTCAATTAAGTTTCTTTTACCATCTCCTTGTAATCTTTCTTCTCCTTGATTTAAAAAATTAAAATTAGACATATAAGGAACTGGTCTTTTTTCTCCTGTATTACCATTTAAACCAAAAGCTTCTTTTCTATAGTATTCCATTAAATCTTGACTTAAATATTTTTTAACATGATTACCCCAAGCATTATAAACTGCATACTCTATGTCTTCTCTTAAATCTAGGTCATCAGTTTGAATTGCTTTACCTGCTAATTGTTTTATAAGTTCCCAACTTTCTTGTTGCGTAGCAGTTACAGGAAAAGGGGTTTCTTTACTACGATAAGCAAAAGCATAATTTAATCTTAAAGCATTTTTACGACTTTGTCTATTATTACTTATAGCATTTATACCTACACCCATATCAAAGTAACCTCCTTTAGGAGCAGGGTTATCTTTAAGATAGTCAGGGTTGTTTTGTATTTCTTCGTACTCGTCGTTTATAACTTCGTCTAGTTCTGGTTCTCTTGAGAATAGATTAAATAAACTTGCCATATTATATTCCAGTCATTGTTGAAGGTTTAAATTTATTGTAATAAAAATTACTAAAATGTGTTCTATTAGTTTTAGAGTGTTCGTAACCTTTACCTTTTTTAGGTCTAAAAAATTCTTCTCTTAAAGTATCAGTAGCAAACTCATGGCTATCTCCATTAAAACTTTCTATAATAGTTGCTGCCCAAGGTCTAGGAAAATTTTCTTTAGAACTATTTACAAAGTGGTCATCACTAAATAAAATGTGATATAAATATTCTAATTGAGTTTTAGCATCTTTAGGATTTAATTTTTCTCTACCAGTCCATGCTTCAAAGTTTCTTTTATGATAGCCTAATAATTGTAGTAGACTATATTCTCCACCTTTTCCATATACATCAGGATTAAAAGATGCTCCTGCTTCTTGTCTAACATTAGCCATAATAGCTATTTGTCCTCTATAAGGAACATTAGAGAATACTTCTTGTATTAAACCAAATATTTCTTTTTCTGCTTTAGTTACTTTTCTATTAGGATTAATACCTAAGTTTCTAATAGTATCTGCGTCAGGAGTTAATGAACCCCAAAAATTAGAAGTTTCTGTGATAGGTTTTTCTTTAACTACTTCTATAGGTTCTTCTTTTATAGGTTCTATAACATCTTTAGTTTTTGAAAGTGTTAATACTTGTCCTTCAAATATTTTATCAGGGTCATCTATATTATTTATTTTTACTAACTCATCTACAGTAATATTATTATCTATTGCTAACTGAGATAAAGTATCTCCATATTCTACTTTATATTCCATTATTAATTTCCTACTACCATGTCAGTTATACTGTCTACTAATTTCTGATAATGAACTTTAATATTAGGGTCTAAAATAAATAGATTTTGCATTATATTACCTTGACTTACATCTGTCCAATTATTAAACTCTTCATAGTCTTTCCAGTTTTGAGGAGTATTAATTGCTATTGTAAATAACTGCATTATTTTAGCAGCTTCTGGAGTATCTCGTGAAAATGCAGGTTGTAAAGGGTTAGGTTCATAACCTTGTAACCTATTAATAGTACTTCTAACAGTATTTGAAATAGCCTTTAATGCTTCATCTACTGCACTCTTATTACCATATAATTCTTTAAAGTCTCCTATAGAAAACTCATTTTTATTTCTAAGTAAAAACTCTTCAAAAACTTTTGTATCTCCTGCAGCTTGTAATTGAATAGCTTCAGCATAAATGCCAGGATTGGTTTGTTTAACGGCTTCTTCTATATCATAATCACTTATATCTTGAATTATAAAATCTAAAGTTCTTATATAATCTTTATCAATCTCACCATTAGATGTAGCATTATGACTTATTTTCTTTTGTTTGTATTTTCTTATAATTCTTGCTTTTTCATTAAGAAACTTTTGATAGTTTTCAGTTTTAAAAAGAGATTGTTCATTATCATTATAAGTATCTAATAGTCCTTGTAATATTTCAGTATCTGCTAAGTAAACACTATTAATAGTTTTTTGTTCTATTGCTCTAAATTTTTCTTCTTCTATTTCTGCAGCTTCAAAAGCTTTTTCAATTTCAGCTCCTAATGTAGGGTAAACATCTCCATACTTTTGATTATCGCTAGTAAGTTGTTCAGGTAACCTTTCTAACATATCTAAATAAGAATCTATTTCTCTATCTCTATCACCAGTAGTATAATTCTCATTAATTTCTTTTCTAAATATACTTGGAATAACACTTTCGTGCATGTCTTTTACATAAGGAATTATAGCAGAAACATTAGATTTAGTATCTCCTTGTATTACAGATTGATTATCTACTAATAGGTTATGTTCTGTTGCTATTTGTTTAGCTCTTAATTCTGCTCGTGCAGGAGTAGGTACTTCATTAATATCATAAAGAGGGTCTCCTTCTGGTATGTTTGCATTTTTAATAGCAGCTATACTTTTATCTAAAGACTCTAAAGTAATTGAAGCATTAAATTCTGCAGTAGCAGTAGTTTTTATATTTTTAATTATTACGTTATTAGTTTCTTTTGTTCTATTATTTACAATAGTTTCATACTCAGAAGTTAAAGGAACAATAGCATTTTTTAAAAACGAAGGGTGTCCAACAGATTTATTAAAATATGGGTTAATTACATTTTTAAGTCCTGTTTCATACTCATTAATTTCTTTACCAGTTTCTTCATCTTTAACCATACCATAAGATTTTTCTCCAGCAGCAACTTGTTTCTTAAAATTAGTATCATATTCTAGTAAAGCTCTTTTACCTTCATAAAATACAGAAGTTGAAAGATATTCGTTATAGCTTTGCCAAACTGCTTTAGCTTTCTTTTCATTACCATAAGTTTCTAACCAGTTGTCAGGCATTGTAGAATACATGTTATCTAAAGTAAATAACTCTGGTTTCTTTTTATATAATTTAATAGCCCCTTCAATTCCAAATTCTTCTACTACTTTATCATATTCTTTTTCTAATTCGTTTTTAGCTTCTTCTGCTTTAGCTTCTTGTCTTTGTGCTGCTTGTAACTCTCTTTGAGCTTCGCTTTTAGCATTACTAGCTAGTACTGATGCAAACTTAGCTGATTCTCCTATAAGTTCTCCTAAAGCATTAGCTAATTGAATACCACTAGTATCAAAAGCTCCTGGGTCAATAATAGCTGACTCAGTAGGTTCTATTCCAAATTGTTTTTCTCGTAATCTTTCAGCCATTATTAATTCTCCGTTGGTAATAAACTATTTGCTATTTTTAAATAAGAACTAGAAAGTTCTGCGTTGTCTGTTAATGTGCTCATTTCTAAGAAACTAGCTGCTGTTGAAGCATTACTAGCAGCAGTAGCAGCTTTAGTAGCTTTAGTAGCAGCCATTGTATTACTAATTTGTAGTCCTGTAGCAGCTCCTTGTATTCCTGCAGTAAGAGCATTTATACCTACAGTAGTACTATCTTGATAATTTTTATTTAAATTAGATTTAATTTGAGCTATATTAGATTCATAATTATTTTTATTAGCATCAAATCCTGCCATAATTTGTCTTCTTTTATTATCTTTTGTTCCTTGTATTGCTGCAGTATTTAAAGCTCCTTCAGCTATACTAGTTTGAATAAGTTTACTTGTAGATTGTCCTGCTACTAATCCTCCTCCTCCGACTGCAGCTAATAAAGCTCCTTCTTGTTGTGCTTGTTTTCTTTCAACTTCAGTAGCTTGAAGTTCTATATCGGTAAGTTGCATATCAGCATTAACTTCTAAGTTTACTCTATCTAAATAAAATTGTTCTTTAGCTGCTGCCGCTTGAGCCCTTGCCATTTTATTTGCAGCTTTGTTTTGTTTTCTAGCCCCAAAAATAGATGAACCTGCAGAAACTACTCCTAACGTAGCTGATATTGGGTCACACATATTTAATGTCCTCTCTTTTTTTACCTATATAAAATTCATAAAATTTAATTCCAAAATTAAACTCGTACTCTTTAGTTGTATCTATGTTATAGCCTAGTATTTTTAACCATTTCATAGTTTTATCATTTTCTACCCATACAAAATTACTCATGGGTTTATTAAAAGTTTTAAACAATCTTGTTAAGTCTCTTCCTAATCTACACCAACCTAATGTTTCAGTATGGCTTTCTTCTGTTCCTGCAAACCAAGGAACTAGTAAGTGTTCAGTAAGTACAAAACCTCCTGCACATACCATGTGTCCTTTTTCATTTATACCTCCCCATAGCATATCACTATCTACTAAGGCTTGAGTATAACCAAACTCCCAAGGCAATCCACTAGCTCCAGTAAACTCTACAATATCAGAAGGTCTAAAGTGTAGCTGAGCAGCTTGAAACTTTTCTTCAGGAGTTCGTAATCTTTTTAAATAAAACATTATGCTGAACGATACCAAAGACTTCCAACTATGTAAGGTTGTAAGTTATTATGAGCTTGTCCTGCACCTGCTTGAGCATTAGTAGCAGGGTCTACTACACTTTCAATAGCAGATATATTTCTTACATTAAAACTACTATTACATAATCTTCTATTAGAAGAAGCTGCTCTAGTCCAACTAGCAGGGAAACAATTATCAACTCTCCAGTCAGTATTATCAGTACTTGAACTATATACTAAAAGTTCGTGAGTGTGTTCTGCTAACTCTCCAGGAGTTAATGTATGAGTTTTAGAACCTCCAGTTTCTAATAAAGTATCAAATTCAGTTTCACTTGAATTATAACCTACTACTGCTTTTCCTTCTATTCTAGTCCAAGTACCAAAACCTAATATAGTAGAAGGGTCTGCAGAATTTAACATGTTACAATAAACAGAACCTAAAGGATATAAAAGGTCTCCTAAAGTTTCTTTAACAGAAGTAGCATTTAAATCTGCTCCTGATATTGTACCATCTTGTATCTTATCTGATGTTACTGCATTGCCTGCTAGTCTTTCATTAGTTACATAACCATTACTTTCTATTCTAGCAACTGCAGCAGTATTAGCAGCAATAGAACCTGATAAAGATAAAGATGAAGTATCATAACCTTCTTGGTTTTGTTCTGAAACTTCTTGTAATTTAAATAAACTTTGTCTAACTGCTTGATTTAAATTAGTATCTGTTAATAAACTAGTATCTGTAAAAGATACAGAAGGCTCTGAAATATCGGTTGTTCTTAATACAGAAACTTTATCTGCTGAATCTGATATTGTAAATGAACCTTGTTTTAAAGTAACTACTTTAGTTGTATCACTAAATGTATAGTGAGTATTTAAAGTTAAAACTGTTTGTACAGGATTAGTATTATAATCTTTAATATGTAGTACTACTATATTCGTAATCCCAGGTAAGATTTCAATATCTAATTGAAGGTCTTTGTCTGCACTTGTTATATCTATATTTGAAAACTCTTGAATTGATTTAGCCATTATCTTATTTTACTCCTATTTATAAATGAACCCTCATATCCAATGGCTACAAACCTAGAACGATATGGGCTATTATTTTTAATTGTTAATGTTAAGTTATCTGCATTTGAATTTAATCCAAACTTATGAGTACCTTTAGTTACATTAGGTGTGTCACTTACTGTCAAACCTACTTGACTTGAATACTCTTTAATATATGTATCTCTACCTGTCATTTTTATTTCTAAAAAGAAGTTTACTGCTTCTTGGAAGGAAACGTCAAGTGCTTTTATATTTAATCTTCCTGTTCCTATAGCTTCTTTTTTTCTTCTTAAAAAGTAAGGAGACATAGTGTAAGAACTTTCAGTAGGATAACCAAAAGAAAGTACCCTAGGATAGTAAGTTATTTCAGGAGGTAGCACCCAAGTATCTACATAGTTAGTAATAGTATTTATTTTACTTACTCCATCATAATTACCACTACCAGAATCAGTTATTTTAGCTCCGACTTTTGTACCTGAAGCATCAACATTAGCAGAAGTATCTTCTTCTAAATTATTCTCAAAAGTATATTTAGCTACATTAGTATTAGTAGCTGTGTTAGGTGTCCAAGTACCATAAAAATGTGGAACATTAGGAGGTATTGTTGCATCTTTAGTTCCTTCTCCTTGGTCTTCAATAGTGTATTGACTATCACTATCTTGGAATCTATATTCTAAAACATTCTTTATTTTAAAATGGCTTAATACTGCTTCTGCTCTTCGTTCTCTTAATACTGTAGGTAATTTTCCAAAATATAGTTGGTCGTTACCTAGTAGAACAGTTTCACCTGCCATTAATTTAGCATTAGTACATTCATTTGGAAAACCTCCATAAGTAGTTATAGTATCTTTAGGAGTACCTGTATCAGCAGTAGCATAAGTTGTTACTTGTACATTATCTATGTAAACTTTTACTGTTCCATTATCATAACTAACATCTAATTTTTTTATAGCAGCATCATCATATAAATTATTAAAGTATAAACTTTCTGAACCATCTATGTATTGTTTAGTAGCAGTTGAAGTATAAGTATGATTAACTTCTACATTACTAGTTGCAGTTTCTCCTTCTCCATCTCCCCAAGTAATAGGTATTCCTGTATTAGTAGATGAGTGAATTAACTTAAGACCTGTAATTTTTTCTCCTATATTTCCATCATGTACCCAAACATAAGGTATATCTGGTAATGTTTCAAAGGTCTTATGAGCAGTAGATTGTAAAGGAATAAATCTAAGTTCAGTCCAATTTGTTGAGCCTTCTCTAATTATAGTAAATACTTCATCATTATAAATACCTCTAACATCATTATTACTAGTATATATAACGGCATCTGCTGCTTGTGTAGTCTTTTTAAATATAGCTCTAATAGTCATATCAAACTTATTACCTAAAGTATGATTAGGAAGACTTATAAAAGGGTTAGTTCCACTTATAGATGAGTAAGGAGTAGCTAATAATTCTTTATCTATACCACTACTATGAGTAATATCCTTTGCTATTCCAGGGACTTCTAAAGTACCATTAGTAGGACTTTCAGTATACTCCCAATTTGTCATATAACCTTTTAACATAACAGGAGCATTAAGTTCATAACCTAATGTACTACTCGTACTTAAATGTGGGGTAAGACCACTAGTTAAAGGAATTTCATTTGAAATTTCTCTAGAAGTACTACCTCCAAAAGGAGAAGAACTATACAAAGTAACTTCATTACCATTATCTAATAAAGTTAAAGCACCATAGTACCATTCAAATTTAAGAGTATGCCATCTACTATCAAATAAACCATCAGCATAAAAATCATAATTAACATTATTACTTCTAATACGAATTTGACAAGATTGACTTAATCCTACTCTAATTACTGCTATGTAATCAGTAGTAGTAGCATCTGTTCTTGGAAGAGTAGCAAATATAGCTGAATCAGTTCTAGAATCAGAATCTAAAAATACAGTAGTTTCATAGTAAAACTCATTAGCAGTTGAAACTGGACTAGCATTACCTGATAATTGTACATAATTACCATTTAGTCCTCCTTCTCCATTACCTATAAATTTAAGAAAAGTTTTTCTTTCTACTGGTGTACCTCCAACATTTAAGTTCATAAGCCAAACATTGTTGTTTGTAGTTCCATCAGTATTGTCTACATTACCTGAATCATCTCTTTGTTGTGCAGGTAAAATGCCTCCTACTTCTCTAGTATAAGTATTAGTTACTCCTGCTTCGTTTAAATTATCCCTACTAGCTTCAACTCCAAAGGTTTTTGTTTCAGTAACAAAATCAGGAAATGCAGGGTCAACTCCTAATCCACTTATTTCATATCTACCTGTAGTACTAGTTACTTTATTAAAATCAATAAGTTTTTTAGTACCTGTTAATAACTTATAAGCTTTATCATCTATTGAATTAGCATTAGTAAATTCATTATAATCACCATTATAGTCATTTATCCAAGCTCCTGCTAAATTAATAGTAGTAGGTACATAATCTTTTAAATTAGGTACTGCTACTTTAGATGAGAAGTTAACAGATACACCAGCTTCAGGAGCAGTTACTTGTGTTACTTTAGTAGCAAAAATATCTTTTAATACGTTATTAACTTCTGAAAAACAATGTAAAGTATTATCAGTTTCTACTTTAAAAGGCATAGTAAAGTTTTTAATATTATTTTCAGTAGTTTCAGTAATAGTATAATTAGTACTATCTTTTTTAACTAACTGGTCTACTTGTAATTGATTATCGTTATTAAATAAATCTAGTTTAGAAATATTTCTGTTTTCTCCTGACTTATCAATAAAATATAAATCGTTGTCAAAAACTACTGCACCAAATATATCAAAATTAAAAGTAAATTTAGACCAAGCTGATTGTACTAATTTACCTCCTTGACTATAAGAAAAGTAAACATATAAAGTTTTAGCATCATTTAAAGGAGCTAAAATTATCATACCTTTATTAGGTATACCTGTAATAAATTTTAAATCTTTTGGTATATAAGAATCTACATGGTCAGTTATTGATATAGCATCTTTTACTAATTTGTTATCTTTAACTATATATTTTCTAATAACTGCATTATTACCTAAAGAATCTGCAAAGTAAGTATTTTCTCCTAATCTTACAGGGTGTACATCTTCATTAACTTTATAATCAGTTATTTTTTCTAATCTTACAGTAGCAGGAGTTAATGATTGGTCTGAAGAATAAACTACAAACTGAGCATTTTCAGTAAATACAATAATACCTCCTTGGTATTGTTCCATAAATCTTGGAAGTACTGAAAAGTTAGTACCTATAAATATATCTATAGGGTCATTACTAGCAGTAAATATAGCTGATGTATTAAATAAATTAAAATAATCATTAGACCTAGACATTACTAAACTGTCTTCTCCTAAGTATGCTAATCTATTTCTAAAGAAAGATATATCAACAAGTCTTTTACCTATAAAAGAAGGTATTGGGTTAGAATCATTATCTCCTACTAATCTATTAACATAAGATTTAGCTGACCTTTGATTTGTTAAAGTAGTATCACCTGCTGCTACAAATTGAAATTGTCCTATAGTATTTCCATCACTATCAGTAGTTTTTCCTGTTTTAATTAAAAAGTGAGGCATTGTTGTTTCATCTATTTTAAAATCAAGTCCTGGTTCTACAGTTTCTTCCCATATTTGTTTAGTAGCATTCCAACTAACATAATAGTTAGCTAGAGTATTTTGTTCATCTACTCCTGTAATATTTAAAACATAACCATCATAACCTGATAATTTAGGAAGTTGTGATGCTTTAGCAACATTTTGATTTATTATATTTATTTTTGAATCTAAAAGTTTATCTTCATTATAAAACTGGTAAGTACTAATAGAATCAGTATTAGATTTAATCTTTACTATATTTTCTGTTACTGTAACAGTTACATCTAAAGAAGTCTCTGCATCTATTTTAACTTTTATATGTTGAGCTATGTTATTAAAAGAATCAGTAGTTGGAGTAGACATAGTTGTTGTAATTCCTACTCTAGAAGCACTTCCTCTTTTAATATAAAATGTAAAATTATCTGAAGGATTACCTTCTACTACTATAATAGCAGTATTATCATTAAAAGTATTAGTATCTGAATTTGTAGTCATTGCAGTAACTTTTTCAGTATTTAATACTATCATGTAATCTTCTATTAAAGCAGTTCTAATAGATTTGTTAGGAGTTGTAGTAACAATATAATTATTAGCTATAGTAGAAGCACTACTAAACTCTTGTTTAATTCCATTTTTATCAAATATTTCTATAGCTCCATCTTGATTAGTACTAGCGTCATACGCTTGTCCTGTAAAGCATACAATATAATCATCTGTAAACTGAACTGCATCTGTACCTCCTGCACTACTAGTATCACTTGATTTAGTATTTTTATCTATTTTAGTAATAAAAGAATTAGATGTAATATTACTATCAGAAGCTATAGGTCTAATTAATTCAGTACCATTTCTACTTTCAAGACCTCTGCTAATATCTGATATAAAATTAATTTGTTCGTTAGCTTGATTTTCTAACCTCATTAAATCAGGTTGCGTAGATACCCCGTTATAGAGTCCTGTAATTTGTTCAGTAAAAAACGATTTAGATGCCATATCTTGGATAATCCCTTGTTCTATGAATAACTCCAAAAGAAGATTCAGAGTCTGTTAATAAGTTAGCTTGTTCTGAATCTACTTGTTCTCGTTTAAATTCAGTTCTAGCTTCTACTTCATCTTGTTGTGTTAAAATATAGTTGTCTTTATCTCCTACTACTTGAGCAGCAAATTTTCTAGCAGCAGTAATAGTAATATAATTACGAACTACTTGTGGTAAATCTTCCCACGATAAAAATGAAATTAAAGTAATTTTAATAGTATCAGTTATAACATAAGTATTATTTTTTCTATCGTAAAGTTTTTTACCTCTTTGTACTAAATCTCTAGTTCCTTGATTTGTACCTCTAGGAACATAAACTTTTAAAGCGTTTTCAGGAAGAGTAAGATGATTATTTACATCTTGTTGCAAAGCATATTCATAATCAGTATTACAAGTTAATCCTATAGATTGTACTTTTCTAGATTCGTTATGTAACATCTGATGAGCCATAAGTGCGTCACCTAAAGCAGCATCTAAACTGTTTACGGGACTTTCGTTTATGTTTTGTAACATTACGTTTACAGCTTCTAATTCTGTCTGTGGTAATAAATTCATATAAGTCCTTTTAAATTAAAATAAAACCCCTCACAAGGAGGGGTATGTAAGTGTGTTATTAAGCGTCAGTAGCAACTGCCAACTCAACTGCACATTCTGGTCGTAGAGTACCAATACCGATAGACTGACGAGCAACCATTAAAGTTCCTTGTCTTTCTACTTGGTAATCAGTTTGTACACCTAGTCCCATTAGTCGAACTGCTCCGATAGCGTCAGCAGAGAATATAACTCCAACTGTACCTGAGAAGTCTCCATTGTGATAGTACTTAATATCTGTAGCGTCAGATACAGTTCCATCATCTCCTAAAGGAACATTAGGGCTCTTAAGGATAGTAACTCCACCAATCTTAAGAACTGTTCCATCAGCATAAGAACCTGCACCATTGTAGTCACGATTGATTACTGAGAACCCAGTAGACTGAGTACCTGACAATAAGTCATAGTAATCTTTAGGACGTAAGATACAGAATTTTTCATCTGTTTCTGGAACATAAGCTTCGTCAAACTTAGCTTGTGCTTCAAAGATAGCAGTAGCTAAAGCGTCTGCTTTCTCTGCAACTGAAGCAGCGTCTCCTACTGAATCTGCTGCTGCATCTGTAGATAACTGAAATTTAGTGTTTACAATTTGGTTATCTTTAGCTGATGCAGGTTTCTGAGTAGTATCAGTACCAGACCCACCAGTCTTTTGTAACTCTGCTTGTTCTCTAGATGCGAGAATTAATCTCTTAAGTAACTGTTGGTCATAGTTATAACCTAGAGTTGCACCTAATTCTTTAGCATACGCAGAACGTACTTCGTAATGCGATACCATGTCTTCCCAATCGTCTACAAAAGTAGAAGCATACATCAAGCCATCAATAGAGATTACTTTCTCAGCATTGATGATTGAATCTGGTGTAATTTCAGTTCCAGGTGTATGATAACCTGCTGCTGAAGCTCGACCAATTATTGGGAATTGAGCAGACTTTTGTCCACTAATAGTTCTCTCACGAACTTTACCTTGCATTACTGTTGAGCGTTCAAAGCTTGCAAGTACTTCGCCAGAGAATAACTTCAAGAACATCTCGTTAGAATCAGCACTAGTTGTACTGTTCTCACCAGGACGTCCGAAGGTTGTGTAATTATCAGCCATGATAATTTCTCCTTATAATTAATATTTAATGTTTAGTTTAAATGTCAATTATATAATCTACCTACAAGTTGTCTTATACCTTCTTACCTCGACAAGTTAGTATAAGGCTTTAAATATTTTATATTCTTGAGCGTGTTAGTTTTCTTTGAACTCTTTCACGTTCAGCGGGGTCTTTATGGTATAATGTACTATTTAAGTCTTCTGTTAATTGTTGCCAACTTTCATAGACATCTCCACTTCCTCCTGACCCTGTAGAAGTACCACCAAGTAGTTTAGGTTCTTTATTTTGGTTTAGATACATACTCTTTAAAGCTTCAACAGCCATTCGAGCTTTATTCTCGTCCATAGAACCTACTGCTTCGTCATATTGTGCAATAAACTCTGCGTCTACTCCACCTTGACTTGCCCAGTTTATAAGATTTTCATAATCTTTATCTGAGCCTACCATACTTTTTACTTTAGATTGCCATTGTTGTCCAATAGCAGCTTGTCCTTGTATGTAAGCATCTACTATTTGTTTATCAAATCCGACTTCTTTAAGCTCTTGATAACTACTTTCGGATAGTTGTCCATTCTGAGCAAACTCTTCGGAGTACTTAGATATGTCAAACGACCCATCTTCGTTAACAATTTCGTCGCTACTGTTGTCGGTTTGTGTTTTTTCTTCATTATTACTACTACCTAGTTTAGTTTCTAACTCTTGATAAGCTTTAACTAACGCTTCTTGTGATTCAAATTTACCTAATATTTTATCTCCTTGATGTTCAACAAGATTTTCATTCATAGGTATATTTACACCATTAGGTATTTCAGTAACACCTTCTGGCTGGCTTTTACCTGTTACTACTTCTTCAGGTAGATTAATATTTTCTTCACTCATATTTATCCTTCTTCTCTTAATGCTTGTTTAGCTACTTCAGGAGCTGCTTGACCTGCTGCTTGTATGCTTGCTTGTTGTTGCATCATAGCCATTTGTTGTTCCATAGCTACTTGTTGCTCTTGTTGTAGTTGTTCTTCTGATTTAATCAGACCTTCCATTTCAACCCCTTGTGATACTCCCATACGAGCAATCAAATCAGGGACATTTATATAATTATTAGCTTGTAAAGCTATTACATCACTAACAAATTGTTTAAGTTTACCATAGTCATGTCCTCTTCCTAATGCTTCTAGTCCTGCTATAATAGTAGGTTCTACTGAACCAGTAGGTAATTTAGGTAATCTATTTTGACTAGTATATCTAGCCATAAGTGCTTTAATAAGAGGTAGTTGCAACGATTGAGATAAAACAGAATACTCTCCTCCTAAGTTATCTTCTAAGTCTGCAGCTACATATCTAATCTCAGCAGCAGTAACTCTATCTGCGTTTCTTCGTACTGCTACATTTAATAAAAATGCTGCTGATAAAGCTTCTTCTAATCCTACTTTAGTCTGGTAAGCTACTTGAAAGTCAGCAGATTTAGGAACTTGTAATACGTTTACATCTTGTACATTACCTACTACAAAGTCACCTGATTCTTTTCTAGCTAAATCTCTTACTTTAGTAGTACCATTAGGATTAACCATAAATAATATCTTAGAAGATACTGCAGCCATTTGAGTTATAGCTTTAGATATAGCTTCTAATGAGTTTAAATCACCAAGATATTCTTCTACTAAACCTCTACCATAATGTTCTCCTGCAATAGAAGACCATCTAATAGGAATCCAAGGCATGTCTTTAGTTTGATACTCTCCTTCAGAGCCTTCTACCATAGTACCATTTTTAAGCTCTTGCCAACCTTCGTATGTTTCTTTGTCTTTTCTAACTATATAAGTAAATACTTCTACTTCTGCTTTTTCTTGGTCTTTTTTAGATAAACTTTCTTTAACTTCTATAGGTAATGCAGAAGGAGCAATACTTTCACAAATAATAAACCTAGTAGGATTACCTGAAAAGTCTCTTTCTATTACATACTTATCCATTGAGTAAACTTTTATATCACCTTGTTTAGGTACAAATAATAAAGCATTACCAGTTGCTATACATAATTTTAAAGCATCAAATATAGGTACACGAAGTGCATCTTTTTCTGCTTCTCTTACTAATATTCTTTCATACCTAGTTAAAGCTTCTTCTAATGAAGATAAAAAGGATTTACCTTGTGCTAATCCTAATTGTTTTGCTTGTTGTTGTAACTCCATAGCTTCTTTATCAGAAATTTGTAATTTAAAGAAAGGAGTATTAGCAGGGAATAAAGCTAAAAGTAATTTAGATGCTAAAGTATTTACACCTCTTGCTCCTAAAGACTGGTAAGGAGTAGGTAATACGTCTAATTCGTTTTTACTATCTGCAGGTAATAAAGCAGGTAAAGTTAATTGAGCACACCTACGGGCTCTTTCTAATATATCATATTTTTTACTACTTAAACTAGCAAAGTGTTTAGATGCTTTGCTTTTATATACTGGTTCTACAGTTGTTTGTAGTGCTACGTTTTTATTTTTAGTATACATTTAAACCTGTACCTGTTGATTTGTTTATATTAAGTGTACCTGACATAGATGTTTCAGGTCTAACATTAGTATTAAATTGTTGAGCTGTTGTAGTAGGAGTAAATCTTAACTGTCTACGTCCTTTTGCTCTTTCTTTAGTTATATCGGAAGAAACTGTTTCACCAATTTTTAAGCCTCCCGTACCTAGAAAGTCCATGTTAGGATTAACTGCTCCTATTCCTATTTCGCTTGCTATAGTAGCTTTTTTAGGGCTGCACATTTCTACTGTTCTCCTTGTTTTCTAAATATTCTATTATAATTTGTTTACCTACTTCTATCCAAATCTCTCTGTCACTCATATCTATTGTCGGCAGTTTAGTAGGAAAGCATACTTTCAAGTAAGCTATAGTTTCTTCTAAATTATTTGGAATAAACTCCGATAATTGTTCTGGTGAAAATTCTTTTATTTTATCTACATTTTTAGTTATCATAATAAAAACCCCTTAATAATGTTAAAATTATACACTATTAAGGGGTTGGAAGGAAACTAATAAAGGAAGATAGTTTAGGGAATTTTCCCTATTAGAGAGCAAGTTAATAAAAAACCCACTCGAAAGTGGGCTAGTTCATCAACATTTGCGTACTATATTTAGAAAGGTAACTTCCTCCTTTTATTTTTTAATTTTAATAACACAAACTAGGTTGCCATAATACTACTTCTTTAGTTTTAAAGTCGTAATCTTCCTTACCTAGTAACCTAACTGCATTGACCATTGAAGTCATGTAGTCCATAATAGTTTTATCTGAAGCATCTTCGTCAATATACTTTAAATATTTTTGTTTGTATATTTCGAAGATGACTTCAAAAGCTTCTTCGTCTGTATACTGATGTTTAATAATATCGTCAGCAACTTTAGTAGCATTAACTTTACCAACTTTAGGACAACCTCTAATACCATCAGTAGAGTCACCCATGAGCGATTGAATGTAGAAGAAATGCTTCGCTTGAATCTCGTCGATTTCATATTTTTCCTTTTTGTTCCAATTAAAATGATGACCTACTACTTGGTCTAAATCTTTATCTATAGTACAAATAACACTATCTTCATCAGCATATATACTCATTAAGTCATCAGCTTCTAATTTAGGCTCACGTTGTGCGTTCCATGATTTTATCATGTATTTTTTTAGTACATCTACTAATGTAGGTACTGTAGATTCATTTCTATTATTTTTATACTCTGGTAAAACATTATATCTAAAGTTATCTTTACCTGTTAAACATACAATATACTCATCACAACCAGTAGTATCTAATATCCATTGTATAAAATGGTCTACATCTACCATAGCTTCTTCTGCTTTAGCTATAGTAATAATACTAGGTTCTCCTTCATCTCCGAAGTCAATATCGTATTCGTTAATAAAAGCAAATCTATATGCTATAATATCTCCGTCTATTAATGCTTTCATTTCATTTCCTTATAATATACTAACCAATGTGTCTTACCACCTTTACCACTACGATTTCCAAACAAAGGTTGTTGACTAAATATCTTAACAACGTCTGCTACTTTAACAGACTGTTCTCCCCATTTGAAGATTAAAGTACCTCCTTTTTTTAGTACTCGCCAACACTCTTCAAATCCTTGTGTTAAATACTCTTCCCAGTTATCCATTTCTAATGAGCCATATTTAATACCCATAACAGAGTTAACTACAAACTTTCTAAAAGGTGGGTCAAAGACTACTAAGTTAAAGCTTTCATTATCAAACTTTAAATCTCTAAAGTCCATAATCATATCGGGTTGAACTTTAAAGTTAGGTCTTACTTCTAAAATACCTTCGTCTGCTTTTCGTATGTCTAAGTATAAAGCGTTGTCATAAGCTTTGTTAAACCAAAACTGCCTGCCCCCACAACAAACATCTAATACTTCTTTCATTTTCTTATATCTCTTCTTATCTCACGTTCTAAACTTTTAATTAAAGCTTTAATCATTACTATTATATCTCTACGTTTAGAAGTTTTATGTGAAAAACTATTAGCTACTTCATCTAACAATTTGTTAATTGCTTTAAGCCATATTAATCTTTTTCTAATTTTCATTGCAGTTAAACTCATCTCTGCTTTTTTAACTACTGCCATTGTACATCTCCTCCTTCTTCCTCCCTATCTTCGGGATTAACTATTGTCATTCTACTAAACTCTACTCCACAATATGGACAATAGCTAGGGTCGTTAATTCCTCCTACCATCTCTACTGTAAAGAAAAAGTTTTTACAAGACGTACATTCATAGTACGACATATCTTCTAATTTTGGTATATATACCATAATAATCCTTAATGGGTCTCTGCCCAATTATTACCAACTTTATACTCTCCATCTAAAGGACACATAAAGTTATAATCTTCTCCTGCTTTTATAATAGCTTCTACTGCAGCTTTACCAACAGCATCTGCATTATCCTCAGGTACATCTATTTGCCACTCGTCATGTATATTACCTACGAACTCTCCACCTAACTCATATACTTTAGGATATAAATTTCGTAGAGCTTGTTTCATAACTATAGCTCCTGCTGACTGCAACAAAGTATTTAAAGCACTATGTGCAGACCTTACTGGAATCTGTCGTCTATCTAATCCGAACAAGAATCCTTTAGTACTAGCTCGAGCTACTTGACTTAATAGTTCTCCAAGGGCGGGTAACTCATTTAAGAATCTTTCCTTTGCTTCTTTCGATTTACTTATAGAACAACCTAATATTAATGAGAGCTTCTCTAATCCTGCTCCATATAAGAAGGCGTATCCCCAAGTTTTTGCAACATTTCTATCGGTGATTCCCAAAGCTTCCATATTAGTAGCATGTACATCACCATCAACAACAATACTAGCGTAGTTTCCTTCATCATATTTCCCCATGTAATGAGCTAAACATCTTAACTCTAGTCCACTTGCATCACAACCCACAAGTTTATGTCCGTGAGAAGCAGTAAATAACTGCCTACATTCTGTACCATAAGGACTATAACATGCAGGTACTTGACTCATGTTAGGACGAGAGTGAGTCATACGACCAGTAACTGCTCCAATAGTATCTACTGAACCATGAACACGATTACTACGATACAATTTAAGCCATGCGTTTTTACCCTCGCCTACCATACCTAATATTTTTTGTATAATAAAATACTCTGATAACTTCTTAGCACCTTCGTATTCTAAACTATTTAGTATACCTTCATTTATCTTTGGTATACCAGTATCAGTATATTCCTTTGGCTTCCAACCATATACTTCTTGCAAGCCTCTAGCTATGTGTTGTCTACTACCACAATTAAAAGGAGTAACAATCTTTTTAGTGAATGGTACTCCTTTAACATAACCTCTAGTTTTATTGTTAACTTTAGGAATAAATACTTCTTCGTCTTCAAAGTCTGGAAAGTATTGTTTAACTTCTGTTTCAATATTTATCTTCTTAACTAGTAAATCTTTGTACAACTTCTCAGCTTTACGCCAATCAAAGTACCAACCTCTTCTAGTTTGTCTTGATATTATATACCTAATCTTCTGCTCTAATTCAAAAGCTTGTTCGGGTATACCTCTTTCCATTAACTTTTTATATAGTAGCTTTGTAACTACTACATCTTGTTCACAATACTCAAGCATGTCCATAGAGAACTCGCTCCAATCAGTAGTGAACTCTTGCTTATGTTCTCCTAATCTATGACCAAAAGCTTTAAGACTATATGAACCCATAAGATTTGCAGGTAGTTGTTTTGATTTTACTCTAAACACATCTGCTTCTTTTATGTCTGCATATACAAGCTTAGAAGCGATAAGAGTATCCAATAGGTTGCAATCGCTAAAATCCCAACCCAGCGTTTTCTCCAATACTGGAATGTCATAATCAATAATGTTATGACCAATCCAAGTGTCAACATTAGGAAACACATTTTTATAGAAGTTGTCATAATGTTCCTTTGTATATAGTAGCCAACGATTACCATTAACTACATCTATAGCAACAATACAATGGATAGTATCTGCGTCTAGTTGTAAGCCATTAGCTTCTATATCAAATGCTATCTTCATTAGTATCCTTGCCGTTTAATCCAAGTTTAGCAAAGTCATCTTGCCAACTAGGTAACAGTCTGCCAGTATCTTTATTGAATGTCAAGACATCTGCAATACCAACTTCTCCAGTAGTACGATTCTTTAACACTCTAACCTTTGCAATGTGTCCAGTTTCTGCACATTGTTGGTCTCGTTCTATAGCTATAACTGCATCTGATAATTGTTCTAATGAACCCGAACCACGCAAGTCACGAAGACTAATCTGTCCACCTTCATTAGCATTATTACCTGCTCTGTTGATATGTACTACACATAACAAACAAGCTCCCGTCTCCTCAGCCAAGCTTCTTAAGTCTGTCATTAATCTATCAATAGCTTTACGCTCATCTCCAATAGGCATACCACTAATAACAATACTTAAGTGGTCAAGTATAATGTACTTACAACCTAAAGATACAATCATAAACCTTATCTTACTCATAAGATTATCACTATCAAGTGAACCGAAGTGGTCATATAAGTAGAAGCGTTCATTGTTGATTGTCTTTTCATAAGCGTCCCGTAATAACTCGGGGTCTACTGATTCTAGTTCTAATCTTTTATTAAGATATAAACTAGGATAACGCAATGCAGTCTTTTGTGTACTATCTTCTAATGCTACTACACCTAGTTTCTCTTCATGTTCTTGTGTAATATGATAACCAATCTCATGTACAAAGGTTGATTTACCTGCACCAGAACCTGCAGTAAACATATACACCCCTTTCTGTAAACCACGCAACATATGAGATAGTTCGGGGTATGGTAAACTAATCCCATCTTCAGTAGGTTTAGAAACATAAGACCACAACTCAGTACCATTAAGAATACCATCAGGTCTATAAGGTCTTGCTTGAAATATATTCGCTACAAGCTGACCACCTTTACCATTAGCTAACAAGTCGTTAGGGTCTTTGTATCCGTCGGGATATGATAATACTCTTATCTTACCACAACTAATTATACTTACTGCTTCATCTACTGCTTCGACACCTGCACTATCATTATCAAATGCTAGTACTATATCATCAAAGGATTCAATAAACTCTAGGTTTTGTCGTAGATATTTACCTACTGATGACGCACCATTAGGAACAGATACTACTGCCCACTTGTTATTGAACACTTGACTAATTGACATGGCATCAATTTCTCCTTCAGTTATAATTAACCTAGGGTTTTCGCCTTGTGGTTGCCATAGGTGTTGACCAAATAATTCTATCTTACTTGGGTCTCCAGTCCAAGGGAACTGCTTATCGGGTGTTCTGATATGTTGAGCTATCTCCATACCATTCTTGTAGTAAGAAGCTACATGACAAGGGTGTCCACTCCATGTACCTACTTTGTATCCAAACTTCCTACAAGTTTCTTCTGTGATTCCACGCTTAGTAAGTGCTTGATACTTACCACTAATGAACTCAATGTTTTTCTTTTCTTCTTTCACTTCCACTTTACTATCTCCTTCTGCTTTAGTGTAGGTCTTACACGAAAAGCAATATGTACCATTTGTATATACTGCTAACGCATCTGAACTACCACACGCATCACAAGGAAGGTGCGTTCTAATTGCCGTACTAGTTTCCTCCATAGTAATCCTTCCATTATTACCACTTCACTTTGTCTGCCCAATAAGCTGCTGACATCTTACCTCTAGCAATATTCTTTGCGTGTCTAGCTTTAAATGATTTACGTTTAGCTTTCATTCTAGCTGACTCACCTGCCTTTGGTTTGCCTGCAGTCTTAGCCCCTTTCTCACCGAACCTAATTGTTTTAATTTTAGTACCCTCTTTAGCTACTACAATATGGGACTTCTTAGGGTGATTAGGGGTACGTTTTGGTTTATTGTACCCACTAACACCTGCCCTTGCTAACCTAGGGTCTTTCTTAGGTGGCATTACTTCTTACCTTTTTTAGTTGTTTTCTTTGCAACCTTTTTCTTTTTCATAGGTGGTCGTCCTACTTGCTTTCCGTATGTGCCTTTACCTTGTGGCATAATGTTTCTCCATTTCTATTATTTCTTCATCACTAATATATGGATAAGGTTCATTCAATATATGTTTAGTATAAGTAGTTTCATAAGCTATTATATTAAACATTACTGCTGACGCATGGTCTTCTCCATCATCTGCTTCAGCAAACCATTGCATGAAATGTCTGAACGCTGACTCTTTAAACCTATCAAGGTCTTGAGTATCAGCCTTCTCCCAGTTCCTATTTCCATACTTCTCTGCACCTCTAGTCATTAGCTCAGCTAACCTAGTTAACATTTGTTCTTCATACCTCACACCTTTAGGCATAAGTAAGTCGAACTTTGCTTTACCTTTAGTAGTATCTCTTACCATACCACTAAAGGATTCGTGCCTTTCTCCACTATCTTCTGTCTTATACATATTACTCCTCTAACCACTCGTCGGGTATTTTTTTATCTGCATATAGAAATCCATATCTTTCACACCACATACCATAAGTAGTTCTACTTCTTTTGTTTAGGCGTTGACTTGAATTACTAAACACAAATCTAATATCAAGGTCGGGTTGTTGCTTCTGAATAAGTAAGTGTTTAACTCTATCAGCAGATACAAACCTACCTTTAGTTTCTATGATTATAGTCTTTCCACTTTTACTCTCAACAAAAAAGTCTGGAGTATATCGGTGTAAAGATTCGGGTCTAACATAACTAATTACATTAGACTCGTAATCATACTTAACACCTTTGTCCTCTAAGTCTTCAGCAAAAGAATACTCCAAGCCTGAGCGAAAACCATGCTTCAGACTTGGGTCGTTCTTCTTAATCTTAGAAGGACGTTTCTTAGACCTAGAAGTCATTGGGAGTTGACTCCTCAGTAGTAACCTTTACTACTTCTTCTGCAGGTGCAGTAGAGACAAACCCATCTTCTTCTCCGAAGTCACTTGAATCCACACCTCGTAACTCTATCACTTGTACTGCTGATAAGAAACAAGACACACCATAAGCATTAGCAGATGGCATGTAGTAAGGACGAGCGTTGAAAGCTACCTTTAACTTACTACCACTACCTACTATCTCATTAACTGGATTCTTCTTAGCGTCAACAATAGTAGGTTTACGCTCACGAACTTCTCCATCTCTAGTAGTATACTTAGCAGTCATCTTGAATTTAAATTCAATGTTGCCAGTTTCTACTCCCGACTCATCATACTCTTTACTGTATGGTTTATTAGTTGTTAGAGACTCACGCTTCTGAGGCTTTGCAGTTTCCATAGCCTGCGTTCTAGCTAACTCTAGTTGCTCATCTAACTTTGTAGTTAGAGGCGTAGCGTCTTGCTCTGACATTACCAAACTAACATTGTATATCCCATTAGGGTCGAATTTAGTTTGGGGTTCGTTGATGAACACATACTTGCCTACACCAACGGGTGTTACTAATCGTACTATATTACTCATGTTATCTACCTTTCCTTTTAAGTTAACTTTATATAGTAGTTATTATAATACTCCTATTAAGGAGCAACTTTAATGAAAGAAGTATTTACTCTTAAGTACTTCTTCCAAATCCAACTCACCAAGTTTTGGAGGTTCTGTACTACCTCCTAATTGACTCTTAATACTTTGAAGTATATCACCATTTTTATAGATGTCAACAAAAACTTGCCGTAAAATTTCATGTAAATCTTCTATGTAGTTTGCATGTGTACCATAAGAGTCGTGTATTAAACTAAACTCACGCACATTACGTTCATGGAAAAGTCTTGAAAGAGTTTCCATTAACATACAAGCATCAATACTATGCACAAAGTTAGGACTGAACCCACTCTTCTGTTTACCTTCAGCAGGATAATCTATCTTCCTATGTAAATGTAACTGTATTCTTTGACTACCAATAAATAAATTTACTCTCTTCTTCTTTGTCTTCTGATAGTTTTGTATTACTGGAAAGTCTGTTAAAGGTGTTCTCCATTTAAGAAACAGTTGGTCACTTTCTTCTACTAAAGTATCAAACCAATCCATAGTATTTTTAGCACCCACTACTACACTTTTAATAGCTTCACCTAATCTATCTGCTAAATATACTGAAGCCCTAAACTTATCAACTGTGTATCCATCTAAATTTTCTTTAGCTTGGTCTAGTATTTGGTCTTTCAATCCGTACTCACTTACACCATAAGGAGTAGTCATAGTACCAGTCTTTACTAGCTTTCTATTCACAATAGGTTTCCATACATCTGATAGTGGATTGGTGTCTGCTTCTAAAATTTTTGACAATTTTTCAGCGACCTCTCCATATATATCTTGTGGTTCATTAGAGTCTAAAAGGTTAACTGCTTTACCACCCACTTCATCTTTTAACATAGCTGATAGGTGTTGTAACCCATTACAAGTTCCGTCCATGTTTACAGGTAGATGAGATATACCACTACCATTAGCATACTCTAAACAAAAAGCTAGGAATTGAAAAGGATTATCAGCATTAGTCCACTCTTGTGATTCTAAAGGTTTATGTCCACACTCAAATATCATATTTTTATTATTATCAAACCATTCTACTCTACTATTAAAAGGAACTTTATCTTCTCCCCAAGCATTAGCACACCCTACTTTCCACCAATACCTACCAGTCTGTGTAAGTCTATGTCCATTAGCAAACTTCAATAGACCCTTACCAATATCATTAGCTTGTGGATTTAATGTAGTAGGAATAGGATACATTCTACCTCTGAAATCTAAATTCCAGGGAAAGTATATCTCTTTATATTTAGAATAGTCTTCTGCTATTTGTATCTGACACACTAAAGCTAATCTCTTTGAAGCCATCTCTCTATTCATTGTATGTATGTCAGCACACTTTTTAGAATAAGTAGAAACTAATTCTTTGTTTTCTTTTTTAAATTTTATCCATTCATCTTTAGACATTTTATCCCAAGGTCTAGGAGGTAATTCAATAGGGTCAGCGTTAGGTAAATCAGCTACGCCTCCACCTTGTTTAAACCAAAGTTCTTTTATAATATCTAACACATCAGTATTTATAGTCCACTTAGTTTGTTGTGCCACATTTACTGCGTCTTTTACTTTAGTTAATTTTTCATGAGCTAAATCCCTATGGTGTTTAATACTCATACGTCTAATTAAATCGGGCTTCCACTTAGGGTGGACAGATAAGTAACCTCCCGTGTAAAGAGAAGTCCAGTTCACGGGAGGCACTATCATTGGTCTATAGGTTGGAGTAAAAAAAGCTAGGAGGTCACTACTCTCCTCGATAAATTTCGTGACCTCTTCGCTTACTTGTATTATGAAAGGGGACTTGTTCCTACTAATTCTAATCTTCCTAGAAACAAACATACCCGTATGTTCAATCGCTAGTTCTAAAAGCTTATGTCCTAACCTTAACTTATCTTCTTGTTCTATTATACACAGTCTCATGTGTTTGTCAAGCATAGCTTTTTCTACAAATTCTAACTCTCTTTGTTTGAACGTACCCAAATGTTTTACATGAGTTTGTATAGCCCTTAACATTTGTGGTTGTTCTTTTTTAAATCTTCTATAATTAGTTTCATGTTCTAATTGTTCTGCTAAACTCATACACACAGCAGTCTGTTTAGCCATGTCTGTTTTCTCTGACACCACATGATTGAATAAAACCTTGAGAGTACAGAAAGCTAACTCGAAAGAGGTTAAGTCTAGTTCTCTTAACACACTACGAGTAGTAGCTTTTCTTCCTGCATTCCAACCTTTTGATTTATCTTTAGGGTCAATCCACTCATCAATAGCTTTAGCTAAACCTTCGGTAGCTCTGGAAATTAGAAGTATTACAGGTTTAGTTTCTCCTGCTCTACCTCTATTCTCCATATCTTTGAGAGCTTTCTTGTACCTATCACTAGTTATCTCAATAGACTGTCTCTCTAATTCTTCTTGAACACTATATAGTTCGTTTGTCTCTACGCTCATTATAGCCGTCCTCCCAATTTGGGTCGGGTACAATCGTACCACATCTACCACAAGGTTCTCCAATGTTTCCAACTGCTTGCATTAAACCACAGTTTACACATGGAGGCAAGCTCTTTCCTAGTAATCTTGTGTTCTTCAATGTATCTTCTCTTACCACATAATTGTATGGTCTTAAGTGAAAGTTATTTCTCTTGTGACCATAGCTAGTTTTCTTTGCTTCACTCATGCTTTATACCACCCATTTCTATACCATGCGTTCTCAAGATTTCTAATGATAGCACCTGCAAACTCGCCTCTGCCTTCATATATATCTCCACTTCCATCTGATACTTCTTTAACTGCTTGTTCACAATCAAGTATCTCATCTTCACAATACTTGGTTAGACCTCTATGTAATGCTACTACTTCAGCTTCCAACCACCTAATATACTTCTCTCTATCCTCATTAGGTTGTCTATCAGTTGCTTCTGTATACATGTCATGTATCTTATCTTTACTACTCATCATTTACTCCTATCCATTTTTTTGTTTTATCACAGTAGTATCTTTCTTCTATTGTGTACCCATTATTATACAATACTTCTTCACAAGCTTGCAATGTAAATTGGTCTATAACTTCTCCATCTTTATTCACAATATACAAGTTTGTTATTCTACTATTTTCTAGAGACATAATCTTTCCACCCCCGTCCATTCTATATTACAATTTCTACATATATAATCATTATCATACGTCACACTTGGCATGTAATTCAAACAAGCAGGACAAGTACCAAAGGCTACTTCATTTTGGTCTGACCTCGATAGGTTAGCTACATCTCTACGCTCCCAACCACCTTCCATTTTTGTAACCTTTTGGTTCTGATTGAAAGAGAACTTTGAATACTTCTTCTTCTTTGGTTTAGTTATAGTAGCCTGACTATTCCACCAACCGAATGTACCATAACTACCCCAACTGTAATTGTATGTATCATTAGAGTAATAGTTACCATCAGTTTCTTCTTTCCACCCACTACCTGCAAGAGTGAATCCATTCTCATCAAGTACTGCTACTTTGTTACCATTCAACAATGGTTTCATAAGTACCTTGAAAGCTGAGCCATACTGCTTGAAGCCTGCCCTTGCAATGTACTTGGTCATTACCATTGTATCTGATACACCCTCGGTAGATTTACTAGCAAAGCTACCACCCAATATACCATTGTGTATAAGGACTTTCTTCGCTCTACCATTTACTTTCCTCATCACATTTGTATCTTGTGTGATTGGAAAAGGGTGACAACATTCTGCCGAAGTACCACCATGAGTAGTAATCCTCATGTGTATCAAGGCTACATCTTCTGTCTTGATACTATCCTTCAACACCTTGTAGTACTCCTCAAAGTTGAAGTACCCTTTCATATAACCTATCTCATTCTGATTAGGTTTCAATACTGCGAAGCCACCTCCGTCGGGATTAGACTCGAATGAATTTTCTAACCATTCCCTCTTTGGTAACTTACAACCTTTCGGTTTTACTATTGCTATACACATAACTTTCCTTCCTTTCCGTAGACATTTGTCTACACTAATAATAATCTATTCTTCTTTACTAGTCTGTCGTACTTGTACTTGTGTTCTCTTACAAAGAATCTGAACGCATTGAATACATCACGACTACTGCCAGTAAGGAAGCTTCTATTGGTATGTTCATTGAACTCCACAATGGCTTGCACCAAGTCTATCATAGTACAGAACTCATCAAAGTCGTATGGAGTTCTGAATATTCTGAACTCAATAGTACCATCGTTCTGTAGATTGAGAGCCTCATACCTACTACCATTACTGACACCAAAGGTATCCCACTCTCTATCTCTTATGTCATCTGACTTGGTAAACCTAGCCCACTCTGTAGACTCTCTACCTGCCAAAGAACAGAGATGAGTCTTCTGTGAGTGTACGAAGTAATCTATCCTACGCACATGTTCTTTATCTAGGTTATCTCTACCTACATGAATGTGCATACCTACAGACTCGTCGCCACCACTAGACCACTCATGAGTAAGATGATTGACTAAAGCCTTCATCTTGACCTTGAGATACCCATGACTAGCAGGATTAATTATAACCTCAAAGCCCTCGTCAAGAGAGCCATCAGTCTGCACATCTCCTACTGCCTCGAAGCTACGAATGTGTAGTAGTTCGTCCTCGCTACCATTATCCTCACAAGGTGCACCATACCCATCACATTCTATCTCACAACCCAAGAAGTACTTGATAGCTCCATGCTCTTCATCATCAGCTACAAGTTTCTTGAGAGGCATATAGTTGTGGTACTCTGATAGATAAGTCTTACTATCTAGATTCCTCTGATACTTATTACCACACTCATCACAACATCTGATATAGAAGTAGTCGTTGTGTATCTTACCACACTCCTCACACTCCCTCACATTGTGGTTCTTGAGTAACATTTTTCTAGATATATCATTCCTACCATTGTACTCTATGAAGTGACTAACATGCAACAACTCGCCCGACTCTGCACAAACACGATAGTTTCGGTCTACATATTCCTTACAATACCTATGACCCTCGACTATCGGTACTTCATGCCTATGACCTTCGTGTCTTGAGCCGTTCCCATCACACAACCACCATTGAGGTATGACTTTGAACGCACTCCCACGAAACTGAACAACGTGTTCGGGTGCTACATAGAACTGAATACCATTGCTATAGCCTCTCATAACCAACACAATAGCACCTGTTTCTAGATACTTACAGAACTCTTGGTATGATATAAGGTCGTCTTTGGGTATTAGACCTCTCTCTACCATGTGCTTACTACCCTTGACCAACGTACCACCATACTCATGGTTGAGGTCATAGTAGAAACCTATCAAGGCACACTTACGTTCCTCGAACCTAGGTCTGTCATGTAGATACCTACTACAATCCCCTGTCCAATAACGATACTTACGCACCTTGACGTACAGTTCTGCACTAACCAAGTTATAGTCAAACCTATACCCATCAGATTGGTCTTCCACACCACGTCTGAATATGTTGTATAGCTGACGTATAGTCTTGGGATTATACGCTGACGCTTCCATTACTTGCTCCTTTCGTAGACATTTGTCTACACTTTTGCCACTCTACAATAAACTGCTGACTCATGCCACTCAGCCTTAACTCGTCAGCACTTGCTTTGTTCAACCACTTGACCACATTACTGTAATCTAGCTTGGCAGACTTACACACATGATTAGAGTCTAGAGTCTTCATAGTACTTGGACATTCTCCCCAAGCCACACACTCTACCTCTTCGGGTAGTAAGTCTTCTGCTTCGAAAGTATAGTTACTAAAACCATACCCACCATAATTTATGGTAGTAGATTTAGGCGTAGGATATAATGGACTACAGAATGAGTAGTTAGAATACCACACACCATCATCTTTAATCCACCCCTCACCATACTTCCGATAAATAGGTTTGCCATTTGTATCCATTTTCATGAACGCAATACGACTCCCATCTATGATTTCTTCAATCAACATCTTGGCTCTATGATTGAAAGGATTCACTCCACCCATATATAACATCTTGTTGAATGTCATAGTATCTGATACTTCCTTGCTATCAGTATCAATAGACAACATACCATTGTGCATGAACACCATGTCAGCATTATCTATTTCATCATACCTCATCAGCCCATAATCATCACACACAGGGAATGGGTGGCAGTTACCTTTATCCACATTCCCATGAGTAGCAATTCTCATGTGCAGAAACGCAAGGTTATCAGTCGACACATACTTCTTCAATGCTGAATAGTATTCGTCGAAGTCGAAGTAACCTTTACTAATCATAAACCCACCATCTTCTGATATAGTAGATAGTCCAGCTCCATGAGAGTTTGCACAAAAACTTAAGTGCAATGTATCCTCACTTGGCAATGGAACACCACTAGGTTTAATGATTGCTATACACACTTACTTGTTTCCTTCCTTGATTCGTAGACAAATGTCTACACTTTATAGTAAGTCGCCTAGGCTAGCACCTATACTATCATGCAACACACCACGCACAATCTCTGTGCCTTTGTCTGCTATAGCTACTGCGAAACGCTTACTCCCTAGAGGTTGCACACGCACTCCTCTTTCATAGTTCCTATCTTTCAAGGACTTTGCGAAGTCACTTGAAAATCCTTCTAGTTTGTATCTCACACCATTGTAAATATACTTCATAACACACCTACACTTTCTTTATTCTTAATACACAGTATAAAGGATAGATTACGACTTGTCAATTCGTAGACAAATGTCTACACACAAGGGTCACCATAATTCCAATTACACATCTTATGTTCACACACAGCCTTAAACCAATTCGTCAGCTTATCCCAATCTCTAGGAAACACAGTCGATTGAAAAGGTAACCACCTAGCCACCTTTATATTTAGTCGTTTCAGTTTCATATACACACACTCTCTTTCTTTTATTAATTTCACACACACACACTAAATGTAGACAAATGTCTACAAACTATAAATCAAAAAAATAAGAGGGACTCTTTCGAATCCCTCTGTTGAATTACTCTAATTCGAATAATACTAGCTAGCAAGTTTCTCGTAATTATCAGCAATAAACTTTCTGATGTCGTCAAGTTCCTTTTTAGTAGGCTTAACTTTATCAGTTAAAGCTTTTTCCATAAGACGCAAAGCTTCTTTATATGGATTTGGCTTTTTGCTAGTTTTCTTCTTTTTAGACTCAACTAAACCAAGAGCAATTCTAACTCTAGAAAGGGTCTTATTAGTACTATAGTAAATTTCTTTACTAGCACCCTTTTTGAGCATATCTGAAGTAACTTGTTTAGGGTCTTCAGAAGGGAAATATTTCTTTTTCATAATTAATTTAGTTTCATTCCAAACTTTCTTAATCATTAATTTCTTTTTCCCTACAGAATCAGCAACTTTAGAAATGTTTTCAACCATTTCTTTAACGCCTTTAATTTCATTGTTTCCAATGCCATATAAGACCCTTGCTTCAGCAACTGCAACTTTATTCATTTGGTCGTTATTTACTTCTTTTTTCATAATACATTTTCCTTTATTAATAGAGCCTTGCTCAACTGTAGAGCAAACCGACTCTAAATCGGTGTTTGTATTATTCGAATTGTCAGTAAGTAATTTCATTATCAATACTTATAATAAATATATTTAAAGATGTAAAGACCCTAATTAAAAAAAGATTTTCTCTATATATAGAAGTGTAGACAAATGTCTACAAATTAAATATATGAGCTCTTAAAATGAGATCTGAAAAAAAATATCAGCTCTTTCAATAATGTAAGAATCTAATTTTTTATTTCTTTTATGTAACTTCCAAGCCTTTCAAGACAATTTTGTAACTTTTAAGGATTTTGAAGACAATTTTGTTTGCGATACATTATTGTAATTTTTGGAAATTCCTTAAAAGTTATTGGGGGAAATTTGCAAATCACCAAAACATTAT
>VTLG01000661.1_pt1 | contig 38831 bp, 59 predicted proteins | sample 4694571 | NCBI WGS metagenome assembly VTLG01 (sample SAMN12604809, study PRJNA352737) | marine metagenome | biome: ENVO:00000447; feature: ENVO:00000209|ENVO:00000569|ENVO:01000036; material: ENVO:00002151; isolation source: viral sequences binned using virsorter ... | reverse complement strand
TTAGTTGTACTCGCAATTTGATTATCATCGTGATGAGACACCGTTTGGATCACAGTACCAGTTGGATAACCTCCAAGTATTCCACTTTTCATATTTGGACTAATTCCAATTATTCCACTCATGCTAATCTCCTATGAATTGTTTTGGTCAATGTAAGTTACTATTACATCATATTTTGTATTAGCACCATCAGTATAAAAATTTAGAAATTGGGCTTGACTCCCTCCTTGATCTGCTATTGCATTCTGTTCTGCGGCTGTAGATAATGCATCTGTCATAGCACTTGCATCTGGCTCATAACCATTAAAACTAAATTTATCGTTCCAAACATAGGTTTCATTTACCGCACATTGGAAAACAGCAAAATGGAAACTATCATTAGTAGGACTAGCAGAACTTGCCGCAAAAGCATCCCAACCAACAATTCGTAGTGACCCTTTTTCTGATGCATTTTGAGCATTGTTTCGACAAATAATACTTAAAACAGTATAAATATGATGCTGTTCACCAATTATTAAATTTTGTCCTGAATTATTAATATCCTCAAACATTGCAGTCCGAATTATCTCTGTTCCTGCTCCTCTAGCTATAGCCATACTATCCTCCTAATACCCAAGATTGGTGTAAAGTTTTCATAAATGCTTCCTTTTTAAGTGTTAATTTATCGTTAATAGTTATACCTGTACCATCAGCGGATATAGAATCTAAAGCTAATGAACCTACGTTAGTAATGTTGTTATCACCGAAAGAGACATTGCCATTGAATGTACCACCATTTGCAGAGGAGACAGTATCACTTGGAGAGAATGCTGATAAGGCTACTACCTCAACTACGTCACCAGAAGTTAAAGCGGCTAAACTTGTTATTGTGCTACCATTAGTAGCTTCGTAGTCCTTGCCAGAGCCTTCAACCAGCTTTACTCCATTTAAATAGCAGGACACTTGTCCGGGTGTATACGATACTACTCTGCCATCGTCTGCTGTGGTTACACTCGTTTCACTACCACTAGCAGTGAACAGAAAATATTCTGCTTGTCCCTGACCGGGAGCTTGTCCTAAATAACTCATGTTTTATCCTTTACGATGATGCTCCAATTCTGCATCCTGAGAAAAAAGTCATTGAAGCTGAAGCGTGTCCCCAATAATGACCATTCCCATATATTGAAATAGTTTGTGAATTTCCTACTATTACAAAAGCAGAACCCGAAGAAGCCATAAAGGCTGGATCACCTGTTCCACCTGTCTTATATTCTATATACATTCTAGTGCCATTTACATTGGAACCATTTACTCTGATATACCAATCATGATCATTTTCTTCTGTATCGTTATTTGCAATGCGAGCAGTCACTAAATATAAACCTCCCCCATTTGAATCAACAGTTATCACACCTCCAGATTCAGATAATCCACTTCCTGTATGGACACTACTATTAAAATCTAAGTCACCATTAGAACTTTGGTTTGTTGTTGCATTTGCGTATCTATGCCATGAATACTTTGCGGCATTGTGGTTTAGTGCTACGGCAGAACTTATTGTTCCTGCCGTTATTGTTGCATTTGCTAGTGTTGCACTCTCTGCAAATGTTGTTGTTCCAGTTGCTCCAACTGTTATTGCAGGAGAAGCATCCGACCCTTGCAGGACTAAATTATCTGCACTGGATTTTATTATTAAGTTTGCCATAAGTTATCCTTTATTTATTTATGGTTAATGATTTAAGTTCATCAGTTGTAGTACAAGAATCGGCATCCTTTGTAATATCTCTGAGTCTCTGCTTCTCTGCAACTATTGCAGTTGTATCTGCACCAGTTTCCTGTGCTTGCATAAATTTAACGTCTTCTGCTTCAAGAAGTGGTTTGCGATCTGCTCTCAAACGATCTTTTGTAATGTCTTTTGCTTTACTTAAATTTATTGTTATCATGCACCTACTCCGTCTGTAAGTTCTTTTTCGTCAACTTCCCAAGCATTCCTGAATGTTCGATCAGTTGGTATTACATCATCCTCTACAATCTTATATTTAAGTCCTGTTGGAACATCTTTCTGTGCAAGCTCTTCCATTGTGCCTGTCCATTCTGGAGAAGGTGTAATTACTGAAACAGTATTTTTTGTTGTTTTATATATTATTTTCATAAACCTATTTGTAATTTTAAAACACTAGAATATTTACATGATCACTGTCCTGATTAGTTGCATCACTGACAGAAACAAGATTAGGACATTGGAATCTTAATTCAATTGTACTTTTACCTCCAGCATAACCTGTCCATCCTGAAGGTCTAGTAACCATAGAATATGTATTAGTTGTTGCTCCAAGCATTCCACCTACTGCACAATAATTAGTATTTGCCATTGCAGTTGCAAAATGGACACTATAATCTCCTGTCCCATGATCTTCACTACTTGAAACATTATAACTGTCTAAAACAGTACCTTGATTTATAGTAGCCCATGCTTTTGCAGTTTTTTGTCCTGCTACTCCTGTGAATGTGGTGCTACCTAATGTTCCTTCAAATGTACCTGTTGTAACAGTTCCTAGTCGTGTAATATTATCCTGTACTGAATTAGCAAGTGTACCTGTCATTCCATTTAAGTCAATCTGTCTTGAAAGCAAATCTCCAGACTCAAGTGTACCTGAACCAGTGATGGTTCTCTCTGTGCTATCCTGAGTAATTACCACATCTGAATCTGCAACTGTTCCTAAAGCAAGATGCCCAGTAATTGTAACGTCTCCTGTTAAGGTATAGGAGTCGTTGAGATACATACGTTCAGTGGAATATGTTCCACCTAAATTCTGTGTCCCTGAAGCATTTTCCAAGAAAGCAATGTCTGTCCCTTCAACAATCCCTACTGGTATGTCAGCAGAGGTTAAGGGTGCTACTGCTCCTTTTCTTCCTAAATATGCCATATTATGTTATCTCCAAATATGAAGCTATAACGTGCATGGAATTTGCGGTATTTGAAATAACCTTTATCTCATCTCCAGTTTCCATGACGATTTTTTGATCCCCCCCTACTGGAATCAAACTACCACCAGTAGGAATCGGTGCATCTTTTACGATCCAGTAATCTGATCCTCCACTAACTAATTTTACTCCAACATTAATTACTCCTGAAGTAACATTTGCTATTGTCATTCCAATGAGAGTTGTTTGAGTTGCAGGAGTTGTATTTGCAACTGTAACTATTGCAGCACTGGCAGTATCGGCTGCCAGACTAGAATTGAAAGTTGCATTCTTAAATGTATTTGCCATAATTTATCCTAGAGCTATTGCCATAGCAACCCCGGCTGCATTGGCTGCGGTTATTGCTTGATCGATCTGATCGTAACTGTGATTGACCATCGGTCCCCATTTTTCTAAACTGGTTTCATCTCCTACTTTCGGCTTTAAAAGATTGTGATCAGTTGATTGAACGTATCCTGTGTTGCTAAACTCTGATCCGTATCCTGACCCTCCTGATGAATAGTAATACAATGTATCAGTTGTTGAACCTGAAGTTACTATGGTGGTCTTTGCTCCTGCCTGTCCAGCCGTACCTGTCTTTGTTACTCCAGTGGTGTACTCACTGTTCCCAGAGTTATCTGAGGTTGCACTGAACTGGAGAATATGTCCTGCATTAGAATTATGAGATTGATCAAATATGTATGTATCTCCATCTCTGAAAGTCAACTTAGTTGTCGGGCCGGAAGCATCAATTAAGAACTTACTCGATTCAATCGTTACTGCGTATGTTATCGTTGCCATTGTTAAGTAAATGTAGGGTGTTTAGCTAATATAATATAATTCAGAACAAGGTATGGTTGCATATTATTGTGTGGAGAACTTGTGCCTGTATCACCTGTAGAAGTTATATTTATCAAAGCGGCATTTGTTGTACTCAACCCTGTACCAACAGAAGTTGTTGTAAATGTATGCTGATGGCCGGAGTCAGTAATATCCGTGCCACTGGAGCCAGAGTTAGGCGTTGGTTGTGCATTTCCTATATGTGTTCCTGTGGCGGCATAATCACCTCCACCTGACCATGATGAAACGGATGTTTGGAGAGTATGAACATGACCAGGATCCGATATATTTGCAGATGCAGAGTTTGTTGTTCCAGTATGTTGATGAGTTACATCTGTAATACCATGACTATGTGTTGTAGAAGGAATTGAATGAGAATGTTGCTCAAGTTCAGATTCAGACAATTCATGTGCTTCTTCTCCTGAAGATGCGGCTACCACTTTTGCTGTTCTTGCTGTTGCACCACTGCCTATTGTCCCTGCATTATAACCTACTGGCACTCTTGCTCTTAAATCTGGTATATTGAATGTTGTATTGTTATCACCTGAACCAAAAGATGTCCCAATAACAGTAAATAAAGCTGAATATGTCGTTCTTGATATTGCTGACCCATCACAGACTAACCATGTACCTCCACTTGCTGTTGCAGTTGGTGGAGTGCTTTTTGTATACATAGTAACTGAACCAACTGGCATTGCTAATGCAATAAGTTCATCAATTTTGTCAAGACCAGTGTTGAGTGTTCCACCCCAAGTATTGCGATATCCTCCAACTGTTGGTTTTTCTATGCCGAAATTTGTTGTATTTGCCATATTAATCCACTATTTGTTCAGTCCATGTAGTTGCATCTGTTAATTGTGAATCCCATGCAATGTATCCAGATATTTGATTAGTTACTGTTGATTTTGGTGTTGCAAGTTGTGGATGCCATTCCATTAAGATTCTTGAAGCAATCACTGTTGATGTTGGTCTTATGTCTAAGTGTCCCATCCTCTGAATACCGGCCGCAACATCTACATTTATTACTGCTTGCGGATCAAGAGTACACTTATCAAAAATAAGATAACCTGCAACATCCATGTTGGAGGTCGTTGTAACCTCATCAACTGTTGCTTGACTAATAAGTTCGTGACCATAATTAGCCTGACCAAAGTTTCTTGAACCAAAATACAGCATCAATCAAGCTGAATCTTCAGGTTACCTGCATCGATTTTAAAAATGTCACCGGTATTGACTACCTTTGGGTTTGCTGTTTGGAAGTCTGTTTTTGTTAATACCTCAAATGCCATTAAATTACCAGATGTAAGTGCATCATAGACACCTGCCCATTGGACTGTCCCCCAGTCCGTTGTGGCGGCAGGAAACGTCAAAGCGGCTGTATTGCTTGCTTGTGCAGTACCTCCACTCTGTATAGTCCATGCCACACTCTGACGGGCATACGCACCTCCTGAAACTTCTGTACCAGCGGCATTGTCAGAAGGAACTGCGGTTAATAGTCCAACATACCATGTAGTTGGAGCAGTATATGCAGTGCCACCAAACAGGTGAGCAATGACTTTATCTTCTAAATAATTCGTGAATCCTGCCATAATAATTCCTAAAATGGAGTGAATGTTATTGTGGGCGTTTGCCCAGAAAATCTTGCTCTCTCATCAGATTGAGTGATTTGATTTATAATTTGCTGATACCTACCAGCCCATACACCTATTCGTTCATCCGCTTGAAGATATGGTGCCGATTGCATCAACGATCCATACAAGTAGGCATCTGGATGATCAGTCAAAAGCCAATTTGTATCAAAAGACGCAAGTGGTTTTAATGACTGATAGTACACAATCTCAAGTGTGTACTCAGAATCCGGTACAGGAGCAAACTCTATATTATTCTGCATTATTGAATAAAAGAGAGGTTTCCCTGTTGCATCTGATGCCCTGTGTGCGTCTAAGTTCTGCAAGTTGCGATACTCAAGAACAGTAACAGGATCAGTAACAAGTTCAATATTTCTCATGCCAAGATAATCTTCTGGCAGTTTCAAATATTGACTGTCAAGAGGTGCCCTTGTACGAACACTCATTTCTCTTGTCCTAAGTTGTCTGTTCAAATCTGATTCAGTCAACTTAATAAAGTCCGGAATAACATCAGTTAAATCCGAGCGGTTCAAGAAATCTGCAATACTTGCTTTTAAATCTGTAAAATTTGCTAATGCCATAATTCTCCGTGATACAAACTTCTTACATCTTTTGAAAGTTCGTGATCAATAACACAGGGTATTTTTTTCTTTTTACACTGCTTCCAGAATGGAACAAAATCTTCATAAAATCCTGGTGTATCATTAATTTGTTTATTCTCAAAAAATGGCAGATCAAGTACATCAAATACTGGTGTGTTGAAAAGTACCATCCCTATTGAAACGCCATCTACTTCTTCAGTCTCAGGAAAAACAGGATCAGGCTTTACTGTTGCTCCTCCTCTATATGCAGAATACTCTCCAGAAACAATGTTTCTTAAATAATTTATGCCTATGATTGCACGGCCTCTGGACAACATTCTATGTATAGAATCTTCTGGAAACGTAAACTCTGGTGTTATCATCAGAATATGTGTTGCTTCCCAATCTATTGCTGTTCCTATTAATCTGTGGCGAACTTCTGGTATTACCCTTCCACCATGTGCAAAAACTTGTATTCTATGCTCTCCTTCATATTCACTTGCTTGAAAGTGTTGCACCATATTTGACAAGCAAGTTCCAAACTCAAATGGCCATGACCCACAAAAAGACGGAACTGTTACTGCAACTCTTAAATCCTTCCCGGCCAAGTCCTGAATGGCTTGTTTGCGTGGTCGTTTGCCCACTTCTTCCAATCTTTCGGTTCCCATCTCTCCCTTAAACTTTGATCTAACACAAACTTAGGAATTATTGCAGTGTGGCGTAGTTCCTTGTTTGGTTGAAGGGAGGACATTTCATGAGCCACTTTAATCAATGGTTCAACATCCTCCCTTGTTTCGATTGTGAATGATTTATCATGCTGGTCATACGAACAATACTGGGTACTATTCGCAGACCAGTCAATGAGTTTTTGTTTATCAGACATTATGTGATATTGATGTCTGCAACAACTCCAGAGGAGCCATCATTGGCCGCAACCAAAGTGTACTCAACTAGGAGGGCACGTTTAATTGCATCCCCAGTTTTGGCTACTTCCTCTTGTTTGAAATCACGCAGATAAGCAACCTTCCAATATTCAGGATCAATCACATAACAAGTTTGCTCTCTTGAGAACCTGTTGGGAATTACCTTCAAATCTCCAAAGTCTGAACTGTAGAGATCGGCGGCCGCCTGAATTTTAGTTTCACTTATCATTTGTCTTGCTGATGCACGACCAGTGAATCCAGAGATTTTCCCTTTATTCACAGGACCAACCATAATTACAGAGGGTTCTCCTCCATTAGTATAGCAGGACTGGATCACAGTCTTTAAAAGTGCTTCTGAAAGATCACGTTTAGTGGCCGCATCTGTTGGGGCCGCTCCATAAGATGCTGGATCTGCACCTGCAGGGTTTCCACCACCTCTTGAGGAGTTAGTCTTGATCCATGTTTCAAAACCACCAAGTTTTCTGGCTGTTCCAGTTGCACCAACTGCTTTTGCAACTTTACCTGTAAGTGCAGACTCCATGTCCCTTTTGAGGGCCTTAGAGTTTTTGGCAAGCTGATAAGCCATTTCTGAATCCCGACCTGCATTGTCAACGGCTTGCTGTGTGCCAGCAACAATGACAGTCTTTGTTGAGATTTGGGTGTAGTTGCCATGTCTTACAGTAGGAGTTACTGCGGCAAAGGAATACTCATCACCCTCAATTTGGGCATTGGCCGCTACGGCAGCGAGTGAATCCGTTTGCCATTCGTGTAAAGTATTTTTAGCCTTTGATCGACCACACATCGACATGAACGGAGTATCCGAAGGCGATATGTTGTAAATGGTATTGGCTAAATCCTCCCTAGTACCAATACTTTGGTATGTCTGGAAGGTATTTGCTACGATTGCCATAAATTACCTTTCTATGAACGAATATGATTATAAAAAACTGCGGCCGCATCATCGATACTTCCGCTTTTTCTTAGTCTTTCCATTGCCTTACCCGATTTAATTTTCGTGGGGTCTCCTGATTTCGATCCTGGTTTCATTGACTGGCGTTTGACAGGCTTGATTCCTTTTTTCTTCTCTTGTAATTGATCCCACAAGGCCGCCTTCCGCATCGTACTGACTGCACGACTGTCATAGGCAGTATCTAATTCTTGTTGTGTAAAGCCTTCTTTTAGACCAAATTTCATTACAAGTTTTTTTTCTTTGTCTGCAAGTTTACTGTCGTTCCACTCTGGTATTAACTCCAAGAGTTTTTCTTTTTGCCCATTTATGTACTTCTTTAGATTCTCAGCTTGTTCTGCTTCCTTCTGACTGTTCAGTTTTGCGTATTCCTGTTCAATCCTTTGGTTCTGCAACTGAGACTCATTAAGAGCATCACGTTCAATTAAGAACTGTACCGGATCGGTATCTTTGAGATTATTCCAATACTCACTATCCCTTTCAGGCGGTTGAGGTTGATTCTGCCTAGCAAACTCCAGTGCTTGGAGAGCCTGCTCCCTAAGTTGACTGATTTCTGCTTTTTCATTCTCAAAACTATTGCGTTCTTCTGCAAGTGTCTGAGATTTACGAGTATAGTTTTGTCCTTTTGAGAAGGAGTCTTTTAATTCTTGAAGTGTAACCTGATGCGTTTTCCCATCAGACTTTACTTCAAAAACATCTTCTTCAACTTCTTCATCTTCAAGTTCTTCTAAACTCTCTGCTTCAGCTTCATCTTCCTCTGAATCTGCTTCTAATTCTTCTTCAGATTCATCTTGGGTAAGTTGGTTATCTTCGTCTGTAGGTAATTCTTCTTCCCCACTTTCGGAGGCCAGTTCTTTCTCCCATTGTTTTGTTGTTTCATCAAGTCCAGACCCTTCAAAAGGGCTATTGTCTTGCTGTTGTTCTTCTGCCATAATATTTCTCTATCAAATAGTTTTGTTCATTTCTGAGAACTTTTGATTAACCATTTCTTGCAAGAATATTCTCTTGCCCACTTGTTATCATCATAGTCAATTCTTTTTTAAGTTCATTCAATGCCCTAAGTTTGAGAAATATTCTCTCTCTTGAGACTGAATCATCTAAATCAGAGTTAGTCCATGAATCGTTATAGTGTTCTTCCAGATTTTCAAATGCTTCTTGAATAACTGGATCATTTAACACGGCACTGGCCGCATTTGCTTTTATAATTCTTTCTTCTTGAGAAGTTCTTTCTAAAGGCTTCTTCTTTTTCTTTGGCATTATGATGGTATTGGATTAACTGGTGGTCCCATCTGTTCAGGATTCATATCCCCAGGAGGCATTGGAGGTGGCCCTTGTGGTTCACCCTCAGGCATTCCCTGTGGCACTCCCTGCGGAGGTGGAGGAGGTTGCATCATCTGTTGCATCTGTATCTGTTGCATTTGTGCATCCATTCTTATCTTCTCTCGATCCTTCTCAATCATGCCTTTCATTTCAGTAGAATCAACAGTTGTTTTATACTTATTCTCCATTTCTTTGATCTTAATTTCTAAATCAGTCTCTAACTTGTCTCTATCAAGATCATCTTGACGCATCATCTTTTCTCTATCTAACTCTAGGCGTGCTTTATCATTCTCCATATCTGCACGAACTTTATCTGCTTGGGCTTGTGCAAAAATTTCATCAGGAGATGGCTCTGGTGGTGGAGGCTCAGGTGCTTGATAAGTTGTTGGATCAGTCCAGAAAGTCTGTGTATCTTTAAATCCTGAAAGTTCTGTTATTTTAGTTAGAGTTGAATGATACTGTTGATAATTAACTAATGGATTGTCAGGTCCTAACTTTTCAAGAATATTCTCTTGTTTTGCGGCTACTCCTTGTAGCATTGCCATGCGTTCTTCTGTTGTGCCAAGTCCTAATGCAACATTTACTGAAACATCCATTTCAACATCCCAATATTTAGGATCTATTGGAACCCATTCATTTCTTAAACGAACCATTCGTTCTTTGTCTTGATGTGAATGCAACAACTTCAAAATCTTCTTAAAAAGAGGCTTCATTCCGTTTTCTGCATAGATGCGACAAAGCAACTCTATTTGTGCTTGTGATGCGGCAACAGTAGCAGATACGGCCGCTTTTGTTGATGACTGCAATGCGTCTGGGTTTAAGCCCATGCTGGCTTTTGACATTCCAGTCCGATCTTCTTTAACAGAGTCAAGATAGTCAAGCATCGGAAATGCTTCTCTACCTGTAAAATCCTTGTTAAGTTCTCTTATCATCCCAGGTGCCCTGGTGCGTATGACTTTCCCTACTTTGTTACTGAGAACATCATCTGTATTTACCTGGCCTTCCACAACTTCGGTGTCTGGGTGGATGCTTTTTGCAAGAGAATCAAGCATATTACGCATGACCATGCTCTTGATTTTCTGCACATCCAGCAACAAATCTGCTACTGACTGTCCTTTCCAAACGTGTGGTTCCGGATATCCATTAAAGACGATAAAAGGCAAGTCATTGACAGGAGAATGATGTAGCAACTTATGACGATTCCCTGCAGTACAAAAACGCCTAAGTTCAGATATGCCATCATTGTCGTAATCAACTTTTGCATAAGATTCAATATATAAGACTTTTCTATTTGATTCTCCTGAAGATTCTGAATCTGCATAGTTTGCGATTGGATGTCTCCTGAGATATTCTGTATTTGTTCCAAATTCATCTTCATCCCCTGCTAAATCAAGCATCTCCTCATAGTCATAACCCATCTGCACCAATTCAGAGACACTAAGATAACGTCTATGTGCGACTATTGCAGAATCTTCAACTGAACGTGCCCTACGATCAATCAAAAATTCTTCTGGTGGAATTGCATCAAGTACAACAGAACCATCAACTTTAGTTTGACGGACCACCACATCGTGAAGCATAGGTGCCTCCATGGCTTGCTCCACCATGGATGGACCGTCAGGAGAGAAACCTTGTGCTTGTTGTGCTTGTTGCTCTTGGAGAGCCATCTGCTCCAAGACTTCTGGTGGGGGAGGAACGAAAGAAGGATCAGGATAACTTTCAACAGACGTTGCTTCTTTATCACTATCTGATAAAACTGCTTCAAGTCCTTGATCATCAAGTCCTGAAAATTCTTCGTAACTGACTTGTTCCCTGCGTTCCCAGTCAACCCTGATAACCCCAACCCGTTTTACGAGGGAATCTTTGATTGCGTTATAACAAATTGAAAACGCAGGGTTGTCTTGTCCAAGAACCACATGATTAACAAAATCTGTGGCTTGTTGTGAGGAAACTACATCCTCTGGCTGTCTTGGCACAAACTCGACAACTTTTTCTGAGCCAAAAAAAGTCCGCATGATCTGCGGTAGCATCAAAGAAACTGTATCTCTTACATCATACGATACAACTTGGCTTCTACCTGCTTCTTCATTACCAAAGGGTTTTCCTTGATAATAATCACTAGCCTGAACCCTTTCAGGTGCTTCCTGCAGGTCAATATAGTCAGTTGCAGACTCAATCAGTGAGGAAATGATGCCTTCAAGTTCATCATCCTTCATTGACTCATTTCCAGCCAATTCTAACTGTATTTCCTCTAATTCCGCAGTTTGTGCCCTTAATTCTGCGTCAGATTGTGCCATAAATTCTATGATTCTCTATATAATCAATCATAATTTGAAAATATAGAGTGTTTTCTTTAAAGTCAAGTCTTTTTTTAGACTATTCCTAGAGGTTGACGTTCAAGAGGTTGTTTCCATGACCGTTTTCCTGTGGTCATTGAAGCATAAGAAGCAAAAGTCAAGATTAAAGCATCGGCCGCATCAGGAGATGTGTTTCTTCCGAGTCTTTGACGAGTCTGATCTTTAGGTTCGACTTGCAACTTACCATTACTGGGCCATAAACGTCTTACTGAGGCAAGTTCTTCAACTAATCTTTCATCCCTTGGGATTGATACATCTTTTTTTGCAAACCATTCACGACATTTCCACCATAATTCTGCACGGAGATTCCAAAATTCTGTTGAAATTGACGAGGATTCACCTACATTGATCCCTCTTACGTCTATTCCTTCTTCTAAAAGACGATCAACGACACCTGCACCTAGTCCGATTGAATCAATCAGCACTTCTGACACTTCAATGCCAGATTTCTTGACATTTTCAATTTCATCACGAATCCAACCAACAACCTGCATCAAGTCAAAACCTTTTTTTGTCATTATGCCATTTCCAATGATGTGATTATTTTGACGTACACATATTGCTGAACTGTCACCTCCTCGTCTTGCAATGTCAATGCCCATAACAACTGGACCTTCAACTACTTTAACATCCCTTCTAATTGAATCTTCAATCATGTCTCTTGGTATGATTGTATCTTCATCTTCAAATGGAAATTCACCAAGCACCCTTATTCGCCAAGGATTTGTATCTTCTCCATAACGAACTTTCATATCACGAATGTAATCTTCAGTAACCCTGTCAGAGTCAAGACAAGAAACTGTCATAGTTTTCCAATACTTTGCAAGTCTTGTATGGGTACTATGAAAAAATCCGCTACTCCTGACTGGATTTCCAAGAAGCAGAGTTGTGGCACTTGGGCCGGACATTGATCCACCTGATGCCTCATAAATCTGTTCTGGAACCCCACTTGCCTCATCTACCACAAGCAACACATGATCTGAGTGGATACCTGCAAGTGCTTCTGGTGTCTCAACCCTTGAAACCCTGAATGAAATAAAACTCTCTGCAGGAGCACCTTTCAAGCGTATCTGTTCAGACAATACTTCAAGCTGGCCCTGCAATGCTTCTGGCAACTCATTAATCCAACGCTTTACTTCTGTTCCAAGAGCATCATGCAACTGTGAAACAGTAGGTGCAGTTACAACAGTCTTTTGTGGATACTTTGTCAGCAAATGCCAGATCATCGACCACGAGGCACACGCAGATTTTCCTACTCCATGACCGGACTTGATACTGCATCTGCGTTCACCACTTCCAATCCATTCTAAAACTTGTGCTTGCCATGGATCTGGCTCTACATGAAGCACATCCCTGACAAATCCTACTGGATCATCACCATACTTCTCAAAAAACTGCTTGATTAATTCTTCAAACACTTAAACTCCTCATAACTCATGGATCCTTTCTCTTGATTGCAGTCATGGCATGACACCACAAGATTTGATATATCCTTCATTGCTTCAACTGTATTAAGTTCCCTTCGTGGTTTGCGATGCTCAATGACAAAATCATCTGGATACAACTCTTTACTGCAATAATGGCATGATGCAGACACATCTGCAATGCCCATTGCATCAACCCAAAGCCGTATGTGAGTTTCACGACTGTATCCACCTTTAAAGATTTTCTTCTTTCGTTCAATATTTGTGCGAACCCTCTGTTTACACTTTCTTGAACAGTATCTTTGTGTCTTAAACTGATGAATAACTGGGTAATACTCAACATTGCATGATTCACACCTCTTTGTCCTTGTCTCTTTTCTCTGCATTAGTATCTTCAATCTCGATTGCTGACACTTTCTTAATACGCTTGCTAGGATTCTTCATTAACATCTTCAACTGTTCAACGTATGCTTTCGTTACATCAAGCGTCTTTACTTCAAGTTGTTGACGTTCTCCAAACATTCTTGGATAATACTTCGTTGCAAGCCACTTTCTTGCATCAATCGAAACCCTTGCTATATCACTTTCAATCTCTCCTGACTCTAACTGATCTAGCATATCCTCAATCTTGTGGGCGTGTAATATTGCCCTTCCTTCATGTGCTTGAACATACTTTGCATGAAGTTCTGGTGTATTTAATCTTGCCCTCAATGTAGACGGACTAAAATTATACTCTCTTGCAATACTGCGTTCTGTTGCACCAAGTTCTATCTTCTCAAATACAACAGTCCAAAAATCATGTTCATCTACGTCTGGTACTTTCTCTCTCTTAATCTTTGTCATTTCAAGTAAAGTAATTCAGATTAATCAAAACCCTACGCTTTTCATCAGTACACGTTGCTCCAAGATGTTTTGTATCTGAAGAAAATGTGAGTAACCTGTTTGCTTTGCTTTCTACAATAGTTCCATCTTCCAGCTTAGTGTATCCATTGCAGTCATTGATGTAAAAAATTGCTGTTGTCCATTGATCTACCTTGTCAATAGTTGGTGCATTTTTCTCTAAATCTGAATGTAACTGACTCTCTATGTGTTTCTCAGATTTTGTCATTAAGTTTGCTCTTATCGTATGTATAGCCATAGGCTTAATCCCTGCAATAAGAGGCGAAAGATCATTTGACAAGCTGGAAACCCATGAATGATTCATATACACATTATGACCAAAATAAAACTGATCATTATTCTTATTCTTGCCATCAGTGAAAGGAACAAAATGCCAACACACATTCTCTCCCATCAACAACCTGTTTAAATTATTAAAGTCTCCAATCTCTAAAAAATCATCAATTACTTCCATATCACCTCAATGGCGATCCAAGAAACCATGCAACTAACGAATATCTCTCTCCTGACGTTACCTTCTTTACCCTATGCTCTAAAGACGATGGAAACACAATCACAGTACCTTTTGACTTTTCAAGTGTCTCAATCTGTAACTTGCCTTTATAGCACCTTGCTATCTGAAACTCTCCACCCTCATAATCATCATTCAACTGTATTGTCATACTCAGCTTGCGAACCTTGCCATGCTTATTCTTAAAGAGATGACTACTATAACTGTCTGTATGAAACTCATAAAAGCTCCCTGGCTTGTATTTTGTGATCTGTATATCTTCTACTCTCTCAATATCAAACATTAAGCCTGATAACTCATTTGCGACTTCCATAAAAGGCCAGATTGAATCAACTAACCACTGCTCAGTTGTAAAAAAAACTTCACTCTTTCTCCATCCTGCATCTACTTTTTCGCAAGCGGTGTCATCTGTTATTGTCGCTTCCTTAAACTCAGACGATGCAAGTGAAATTACTTTATCACAAAACTCTCCATCCAATTTTGACGGGTATGTGAAAACTCCAAACTCACTATTTAATATCTCTGACATTGATTAAGCATATAATATTTCAAAATAAAATAAAATAAAAAAAATTTTGGAAAAATAATTTGCGTGTGATGACGTCACTAATTTTAGTGCTACGAAAATGCGAAAGAGGGGGGTCTTTGAAAAAGTATATAGAAATTCAAACTGCTTTCAAATCATTATATGCAGATATGTTGATGCGTTTTGCTATGTTTTTATATGTACGATAATGGACCTAAGCGAACATATAAATTTATCAAGCAAATGTACTGTTGCGAAACTCTGTATTTTGTCGAATTGTTTTGAATTAGTATATATTTAATCAAATCCTCGCGTGTGCGTGTAGTGCTTTTTTTTGCGAGTGCTGACACAACAGAACTGATTTTCCATATACAATTTCATATACCTTCATATATCTTTCTATATTGCATACAATGTTAAAGACATATAAACATATAGCTTATGTCATAATCTTGCGTTGTGTGTAGATTTGAGAACACGTTTTTTGAATAGCTATATATAAAATCACAATATTTTCAATGATCTTGCGAAAAAATAGTTTCAAATTAATTGCATTTTTTTTCATTTTTTTTGCATTTTTTCTTGACAAGTGCATAGTATTTGTATATTATATACATAGTGCAATGAAGCACTAATTAAGATTAATCATTAATTGAGATTTGAACATGAATTGGAATGACAAAGCAGAACAGATGAAAGAACAGATAGAACTCATTGAACTTGCGTTGAAATTTAAGAAAAGAAATAACTCTATTAAAAACGCAGTTTCAGAACTTGAAGATTATGCAGAAAATTATGACAGAACAGAAGACGAAATTAATTGCGACAATAACGAATTTGCAATTTTAGAAACTCTTTTTGATTGTAAATCGATGCAAGTTTTATTTCATAAAGATATGACAAAAGCAGAAAGAGTCTCATATTTTCACGTTGCTTGTGAATTGTTAAGAGTCATTTTTGATGATATGAATAATGAAGCACTTGTGCAAAAAATTAATGATGAACAAATCTTAAAAAGACTCTTTCAATTTTCTAAAAAGACAAGATCAGCAAAAGATATGACAGAAGATTGTCATGCACCTTTTGAAAATAGCAATTATTTATAGAAACTCTAATCTTTTAAACTGAGATACGAACATGACAAACAATGACAAAGTGATGTTTTTTGATGCTATGCTTGCTTCAACTGACAAAAAAAGCATTTTAAGACTTGTTAAGAATACAAAAAGAAACAGAGAGAACGCAAAGAAATTTGTTTCAAACTTATTTCAATGCAGTAAGTCTAATATTGTCATCAGATACAGAAAAGGAAAAAGAAGTTTAAACGCAATGCGAACACACAGAGATGTTGTGAAAAAAGGTGCAAAAGCGTTTGACGTTTATGTGAGAAGTTTTGACGCTTCAGACAGTATCAGATGGAAATATCATTTTTTATTTTCTCAACAATTTTCTAACAATTACAGAAAAGAAAGAGAGAAACTCAACACAATAAAACAAGATATTTGCTCTTATCTTCAATATATATAGAGTTGCAATCTTTAACAGCATTTGCATATTTTGTGAATGCTGTTTTAGATGACAATTCAGTCATCATTTAAGTAATATTTTAATTTTTAAATGAGAAAAGAACATGAAAAGAACATCAAATAAGAATTGTAGTTCATTAGTAGAACACAGAGAAGAATTCAAAGCAAATAACATCTTCTCAACATGGGAAAATGATGATTTTTACGTTGTCTACTCATACGGGAAGCATTTTCCTATGTATGTATATTCAGCAAAAGAGGGAATTTTTTATGAGAACTCAGACAAATATAGTCGTTCAACTTCAAAACAGCAAACGCAAGCAAGACCCTCAAATCTTTATTGCGTTGTAAAAAGAAACACAGAAGAACTTAAAAATCTAATTAAGTAAAAAGTTCTAAAATATGTCTTAATGTTCAAGGGCGTAAAGTATCAGAAAATTATCTTTATGCCTTTGTAGATCAAGACAATCAAGTCTGGTCTGTTTCAAACTCAATATGGTTTTGGAACATTTTCTCATAATTGGAAGAGTATTTGATAAAAGAGGTAATATGTTAGAGCAAAAAAATGTCATATCCCAAAATTATTATGATGGGAAAAATCAACTGAACTTATCTTTTGTTTCCGAGCAAAAGGAGTACAAGTCAAATGAATGGGGAACTTTTCTTCAGTGGAAAAATCTGAAAAGAATGGTTCAAAAAGGAGAGAAGTCTGAGGTCATTATCAAACCAGTTAAGAACACTATTTTAAATTCTAAAACTGGTGAGGAAGAAACAAAAAATGGCATAAAAAGATACCGAGTCTTTAACAAGGATCAAACTAAGGAGGTTGCATGAAAAAAGAATTAGATATTTTATATGATGAATTGTGGGATATGCTAAACGAAAATCAAAAAGATATTAATGATTGCAAAAGGTCCGAGTCAGGAATTACAGACAATATTCAGGACGACTTTGAATATGGAATGTCTCTTGGTTGGGTGGAAGCAATGCAATTCGTAATTCATAAACTTGACAATATTAATAAGGAGGTTGCATGAGTACAAATTCTTTCATTGCAATACAAAAGAAAAATGGGAACATTATCGCAACTTATGTGCATTGGGATGGTTCTCCCGAAGGTGTCGGTAATACTTTACTAAAATATTATTCTGATAAAAAATCAGCAACCGAAGTCTGTAAACTTGGTTATATTTCAGCATTGTATCCAAGCATACAACAAACTAAGGATAATTCTGCTAACACAGAAAAACCACACCTTAGTGGTAGCTTTGATGCTTTTGAGGAAAATCTGTGGAGTGGCATCGAATATATTTATTTATATGTGCCTAAAGAAAATGGTTATGGAGGTTTAAATACTGAGTATGGAGGTTTGAATAGTGATAAAGTTGGCTATTGGTTAGTCAAAAAAGTTGCTGATTCAAAATTAAAAGGGAAAAAGGGAATTGATTCTCTTTATCCTTTAGATTTGGAAATTTCAAATTACAAGGAGGTCGCATGAAAAGAGATATAAAAACTCACACTCAAATGTTTTCTGCTATTGCAGACGCATTGAATAATAATGATGTTGAATTGTTAGTTGATATTTGCGACCAGGTACATGATTGGCTAATGATTGAGGAGGAGCATTTTCAAATTAGCAGGATGTTATCGGCAATTTTGACAAAGTTTGAGGAAGCTACTTATTAGAGTTTAAGCGGACAGGAAAGGCGGGGATGAGAGGGGCTACGGTGTCGGTTGCAATGCAAATCGCCGAATATTAGCGTGTCAACCTGTCCGTTTTTTTTTACTTGATTATCAAAAGAAGTTTCAATATAATATATTATATAATCTTTTAAATTAATATAGAAAGGTAACTTATGGAATTAAAGTCTTTTGGCGAAATAATTGATAAAAGTTTTGACGCTATCCTTCAAGATGAGGAAAGTGATCTTATAGGTGCTACTGATGTAGCAGAAATATTAAACATTAAACTTGATAGGGTTAGATACTTATCAAGATTGAATAGGATCCCTTCGAGAACTTTAGGTAAGATGGGGACTAGAATTTATTCTAAAAAACAAATTGAAAAAATAAAGGAGTCAAACATTCAACTATAACACCATCATGGAGAGAAGGTGCAAAAAGATTATTTCATACTCAAGAGAAGTATTGTAACGGATCAACTTTATTTTCTTGAGAAATTTTCAAAGTTTCAGGCATGGCAGGATTTAATATATCTTGCCAACTGGGACACAGGAAGTGTAAAACAGGGATTTGACATAATTAATCTTGAACGTGGTGAGTTATGCCATGCTGAGGATTACCTATGTCAAAGATGGAGATGGTCAAAAGGTAAGGTTCGTAGGTTCTTAAATTGGTGCGTAAAAGATGAACGTCTAACGATACGACAAATAGTAACAGGGTCGAACCAACGTAGGAACGTTGTAAAGCTAGTAAATTACGACAAGCACCAGATACCTCTCAAGTATAGTAGTAACACCCTCGATAACACAGATAGTAATCAGGACAGTAACCAAACAAATAACAATCCAAATAACAAACCAAATAAAAGTAATATAGTAGAGGAGATTTTAAATGACTTAAACAGATTGACTGGCAAAAATTTCAGGCATACAACCAAAGATTATGTTAAGACGATAAATGCCAGATTAAATGAGGGTTACACTCTGGAGGATTTTAAGAAAGTCAACAAAACAAAATTTGAGGAGTGGAAACATGATGCCCAATTTTCCAGATTTCTAAGACCTGCCACATTATATTGTGCAAAGCACTTTGATACCTACCTGAATACCGATAATCGGAAGAAGTCCACTTACAATCAGATTGATGAGGAATCGTTTAATTCCTTATATAATTCAGAAATGATCATCGAAAATTCAAAGAAAAATCAACTAAAAGCCTTTAAAGTTGGACTGCAAGGCTTAAATCGTGAAGATTCAATCAAATATTTTGAAAAAGAGACACCATTGTCTTGGCGTCAGAATGATTTGATTAAAAACGCTTATAAAAAGCATTTAAACGCCCTCAGTGAAAAGGAGCAAGAACAGCACAATGTTTAACATTAAAATTTACGAAATTATCATGGAAAGCGATTTCAGAATTTTTAAAGCATTATCTCAAAGATTGAAGGATCGTAGGGATGGAGATGAAAGAAGAAAAAGATTTGCAAAAATATTGAATAAACACTATTTAACCAATGGATATGGTCATCAGCTATTCAAGCAGTTGGCTATATCCGAATCCAATAACCCTAAAAAGGAGAAGAAAAATGGGGAGTCTGAATAAAGTACAACTGATCGGTAGACTCGGTCAAGACCCTGAGATTAAATACACAGACTCAGGTAAAAATGTTGCAAATGTTTCGTTAGCAACTTCAGAAACGTGGAAAGATCAATCTGGAGAGAAACAGGAAAAAACAGAATGGCATAAATTAGTGATGTGGGATCGTCTTGCTACATTAGCAGAGAACTATTTGAAAAAAGGTTCTCAGATATATGCTGAAGGATCAATCCAGACAAGAGAGTACATGAAAGATGATGAGAAGCGGTATATTACAGAAGTTAAGGTTTATAAAATAGAGTTTCTTTCAAGTATGGATTCACCATCAAGTATAGATCCGCCATCGTATGCTGATTCGCAAAGGGAGATTCTTAGAGAATCATCCGACGAGAGAGTAGTATCTGAATCTGATTTTAATGAAATGGGCAAAGTACGCCAAGATACAACAAATGAAACTTGGCATGATAGACAAGAACCTGATAATGACCAATTAAACATTAAACGCATTCAATCTAAATTTATTGAAGCTGGTGCGGAAAGAAGAAGTGAAACAGAACCTCAACCTCAACAAGGAGTCAAGGATGACATTCCATTCTGAGAATCAACTTTCATTTATAGATTTTGAAGATGAAGTTGAAGATCAAGATGTAGAGGTTGTTGATGGGAAAGGTGAGGATATGGATATCCCGCCTTTTCCTATCGCAAGATGCTCTGAGAAACAAGCCCTTGAAAGTTACGAAAGTTTACAGTCTTACGATTTTACTAATCTCATTGCAAGAGAGAAGTGGTCATCAAGACAAACTGTTATTGATGAAGAATATCAAAAAGACATTGTTATTAAACGTGCATCAACTGGTAATGATGCGTCTAACTTTTTTCATTATGGGGCAAGGGTCGCTTGTGCATCAACAAATCATCCATCACCTGTTCAATCTTGGTTTGATCGCAAACTTCGTAAAAATATTGAATCTTCTATGTTTTACAAAACTGATCATAGGACAGCCTTAACAATGCGAGGCTATATGGCGGCTCAGTTTCGACCATCTTCTGCAAAAGCATTATTTGCTACACTAAACGCTAAACGTATCTATGACCCATGTGGTGGATGGGGAGATAGATTAGCAGGTGCAATGGCTACACCGAATGTTGAATTTTATTTTTGTCGTGATGTAAATCCTTTAGTGTTTCCTATGTATAATTTGCAGAGGGAATTTTATTCAAATCAAAGACAAACTTCTTTACTTGATACAGTTACAGAAGTCAACTTTGAAATGCGTGGTGCAGAGATAGATTGTCCAAGAGAAGATTTTTTTGATTTAGTATTTACTTCACCACCTTATTTTAAAGTAGAAAGGTATCAAGGTGATGATTCAAGTTGGAATAAATATGATGAATTTAATGAATGGATGAATGAATTTTTATTTAAGCTACTTACAAATGGATACGAATCTTTAGTTGATGGTGGTCTTATGATAATAAATATATCTGACTGCAAACTAAAAGAATTGCATAAAATTTGTATGCCCGCAATAGAGTTTTGCCAGAAAGAATTACATGGATGTGAGTGTCTTGGTGTTATGGGTTATGAATTAGCCCCTCGTGTTGGTGCAAACATTGAAGTTAAAGATACTAACGCTGAGCCGATGCTGGTGTTTCGCAAAGACCTTTCTGGCAATTATTCGCAAAACATTGAACAATTATTCTTTAAGGAGAGGCATGAAAAATTTTCTTAACATTGATGTTACTTGTGCCTACTGCAAGAGCAATAGGAAATACTGGGCAGTTGCAGATAAAGAACTGCCTTTTGAAGGGCAGGAAGAAGTATGGTGTCCTAAATGCAAGAAAATCTTCCTGTATAATCGTTCAACTAAACAATCTTCGGAGAGGAGTGAAATATGACATTGAGAGTCAAACAGATAATACCAATGATTAACTGCCGAGTTTGCGGAGAAAGATTTCAACCAAAAGCAATTACAAGTATGCTTTGTTCTTCAGCTTGCAGGTCAAAAAACAGGAGAGATGCTTCTTATGATAGATATGAAAAGATGCGTAAAGAAAGACTTGCAAAAGTTAAAGAAGTTGAATGTAAAAAGTGTGGCAAACTGTTTATGCAATTTACTGCTAATAGAAAGTATTGTTCAAGAGAATGTTCGATTGCATACCGCAGACCAAAATCTAAATTAACTGATGAACGATATGGTTATAAGGACAACTTTATTCTTGCAGAAGATAAAGGGATAAAAATAGAACGTACAGAAGTTGATTCAGCTATTAAATCTTTTTTAAAGAAAGGAGGAAAAATAGAAGTATTAAAGCCAGAACCTGAACCTAATTTACCTACTGTTGGTTCAAGGGATTGGGACTGGGAAGTAACAGTAGGGTTAGACCCATTAGGAGCAGGAGAAATGATCACTCCTGACTACATTGTTGATGACATAATATCTGACATTAGAAACGGAGGTTAACGTGCCAGTTGAAATTGTAGATACACTATCAAATGAAGATTATCACAAAGACAAAGCAATAGGTAAAAGTGGACTTGATAAGATACATAGAAGCATGAATCATTTTCTTTTGCCTCAACCAACGAAAGCAAGTGCCGCTTTAGTATTAGGTTCTGCACTTCATACATCATTCCTTGAACCTGAAAAGTTTGATCTGTTGTTTATAAAAGAAGAAAAACATGATGGTCGAACTAAGGAAGGTAAAAAGAATAAGAAAGAGTTTGAAGATAAAGCAAAAAACAAAACTATTCTAACTGAGAACCAGTGGGAATCAGTTAAGGAAATGCACAACGCATTAAGTCAAGATAAACGTGTGCAGAATCTTTTTCAAGATGGCAAGCCTGAGGTGTCATTGTTTTGGGATGAACTTGACATCCGATGCAAAGCACGACCCGACTGGGTAATAGGGAATGGAAGAATCTTGATTGATATAAAAACAACACAAGATGCCTCACCAGATCCTAAGACAGGCTTTCCAAAAGCAATATTTAATTATCGTTATCATGTTCAGGCCGCATGGTACACTAGAGCCGCAACAGTTTGCTATGGTGAAAAGCCAGAGAGTTTTGTTTTTGTTGCAGTTGAAAGCAGTGAACCTTTTAATGTCGGCGTATATACTCTTGGCATGGCGTCAAGAGAAGAAGGCTGGCAACTTGCAACAGCCGATCTGCGTAAGTATAAAGATTGGCTTAATGCACCACCTGAGGAGAAGCATCAAGGCTACTCTGAAGAAATTCTTGAACTTGAAATTCCACCGTGGGGTTTCACATTTTAATTAGGAGAGAAAAATGAGTAATGATTTAATGACAATGGACAGTTGCAGGGACACCCTGACAAAGATGGAAGGCCAAATGAGAATGGCACTTCCAAATCATATAACACCTGAGAAGGTACAAAGAGTAATCTTCACAGAACTTCAAAAGAATCCTTCTATTCTTAAATGCACCAAGAATAGCATTCTTACATCTGTAATGGAAGCGTGTCAACTAGGGTTGGTGCCTAACTCAGTACAGGGATTAGCATATCTTATTCCGTATGGTAATCGTTGTCAGTTGATAACAGGCTATAAAGGCTTAATTTCGTTGGCATTACAGTCTGGGAGACTTGCATCAATATGGGGAAGAATCGTAAGAGAAGGTGATCACTTTGAATACGAGGAAGGATCAAACCCTTACATAAAGCATAAACCGATTGTAACTTCTGATGCTGGAGAAACTGCCGGTAAAATAAAAGGTGCTTATGCAGTTGCAAAGATGAAGAATGATGAAAGTACCCAATTTGAATTTTTGTCTTTGCTTGACATTGAACGAATAAAATCAAAATCTGCAAGAGGTGGCAAAAGTGGCCCTTGGAAAGATGACTATGAGCAAATGGCAAAAAAGACTGCGGTGCGTCAACTACTCAAATGGTTGCCTCTTGAATCTGAGAAAGTTGAATGGGCCGCTGGCAAGAAAGAAGGTGCAGGTTCAGGCTGGGAATATGATATGAAGTCAAACGACTTTGTATATATTGGAGAAGATCAGTCTGCAACTGATGACTTGAATAAGGAATTTGCATAGAATTTTCCCCTGACCAAAGTGGCGTTGACCTCCCCCCTCTTTTTTTGGTGATATTTTTTGAGTGGGTTTAGACGTTGCTAACCGATAACTGATGGTTCATTCCACGCTTTTCATGTTCGGCGGTTCATACTCAGGAAGGTGTCAGGGGAATACATAAAGAATCCTATGAAAATAATCCTGAATGAAGCAGAACAACGTCTTGTAACTTATATAGCTAAAAGGCGATTCATAACTAAGAGAGAAGCAGGTATTCCTATTTCAAAGATTGGGCCTCAGTCTTTTGAAGATACAGATAGAGAAGGATTTGGAGGTGAGGTTGCATATTGCAGATACATGAATATATATCCAGATTTAACTATAGGAACTGATGTACCTGATTTTGACTGTATATTACCCTCTGGTGAAAGAATTGACGTAAAGACTACAAAGTATCGTAATGGGCATTTAATTGCGACCACGAACAAAATAAAGCATCCACCAGACATATATGTACTGGTTATTGGTACGTTCCCAGAATATTCTATAATTGGAGAGATTTCCGCTTCATTTCTTCTTAGACCAGAGAACATTAAAGACTTTGGTATGGGAGATACTTATGCAGTAACCCAATCAGAATTGAAACCATGTCATCCATTACAATAGAATTACCTTTTCCACCAACCGCAAATAGATACTGGCAACCTGTAAGAGGTAGGCTAATTAAGACAAAAAGAGCATTAAACTATCGTAATCTTGTCAGTACACTCTTACTGAAAAATTCTAATGAGATAAGAAAGTGGAACCCTAACACAGAAAAAGACACAAGAACACTTGCGATTGCTGTTGCTGTTCATTATCCCAAGAAGAAAGGGCCGGATGGGGATATAGATAATCTTTTGAAAGTGCTTATTGATTGTTTAGAAGGTAGCTTATTTGAGAACGATAGACAAATACGCCATGTTCAAATATCAAGAGAGAATCAAGAGACTAAGGAAGGATCGGTGCGTGTTACTCTGAAAGAATGTCCACACGAAATGAAATTACATGATGGGACTTTTACTGTGATGGGAATCCATGCTTAAAACAAAAGACTAGGTTCTTCTTCTTCTTCACCACGAGGTGCTAAAAGACCAGGACCACCAGTAGCAATACTGCCACCAGTTTGTGCTTGTCGCATTGCTCTCTTTGCTAAATCCGATTCACGCTGTCCTGCTTTTTGCATCTGTGTTGTTGCGTGTTCTCTTCCTTTTCCTACATAAGCATCTGCGAGTGCTTTATTTTGTTTCTTCAATACTTCTTCATTTAATGTTTTTTGAATGAATCTACCACCTGCTTGCAACATTTTGTTTTCAATACTTGATGTTGACATCCATTCTCTTAAATGAGAGAAGAAATTTAACGTATTTTCTGCGGTATCTGAACGTGGTAACATCCCAGAAACAGACTTATGTGCCTCATTTTCTAGTTCAAGTCTCCTAATAAAATTAGCAACCTTCTCTGGGTCATTATCAAACATTAAAAGAAACTTCTGTCTTTGACCTTTGCTGAGAAATTGTTTTGCAAAGTTCTTTGTTTCTGCACCAGACATATCAATATTTTCTATTGCATGAGTGGCCGCTGAAAGTCTGTAGAAATCTTTTTCTGTTTGTGAGCCTAAATTATTCCATTCATCTTTAAACTGGTTGAAAGTTTTATTTTGTGCAAAGGCTTTTTTACCAGAATTATAAGCATCAATATTACTTTGAGTGTCGCCATAAGTCTCTCTCGCTTTAGCAAATGGTGAGTGAAATGTTCCATCTCCTGCATCTAGGTTTTTAAAGAATACATCAATTTCATCAAAAGACATTTCTTTAAGAAATGGTAATTCTCTGTAAAGTTTACTATTAACAATTCCTCGACCAGGGACATAACTATCTTTTACTAACGCATTAAATGATTTCTTTGTTTCTTCTCCTGTAATATCTAATACTTTTTGTCTCAGTTGCCACAATGTTCTTGCATCATCACCTGAGGTTTTCTTTGCTAAGTCTCTAACTGCTCTCTGTATAACATCAATAACTTCAACGGGTATATCACCATAAGGCATTTCATCTGGAAGAAATACTGGAATTGGTTTCGTGCCAGGTGGTAAATCTGCATTATGTCTCTTAGATAATTTAGTAACTATATCATAAAATTCTCCTGCTGTGGTATCATCAAGTGTTTTTAGTATTGTATCCAATCTTTTATTACTTATATTACCTAACTGATACGATATAGCATAAAGCGGATCTGTTGCTTCTTTTCCCTTTTTTACGATGCCAAGTTTAATTAATTCATCACCTTTGTCGTTGAATCCCATCCCTTCTTTTATTGTTTTTGCGACATTCTCTGATGAATCCTCAAGATCACCAAGAAGTTCGGTCTTGACCTTAGTCTTTGTTCCACCAGGAGCAATTCCAAGGTTCTTTACAGTTGATTGGGATTCAGGTCCTGCTAATGTTGCAAGTCTAATGTTTTCAACTCCTAATTCATCTGCCTCATCTGCACGTTCTATAATGTCTTGTCTTGTTAAACCTTCATCTTCTAAATTTTGATTTATTTGGTCTGCGATTTTTTCTTCATCTTTAGTTAGTTTTGGTACTGCAGGAGATGTAGGTTTCGTTCTTAAAATATTTCTCTTGAACCAAGGGACTACTGAATCATCCAAGAAATCTATCACAGGCTTCCCTGCCCATTCAATAGCACCAGAGATTCCTGATCCTACCATTCCAAATGTTCCACCCCAAATACCTGCCTCTGTAACATCTTCAGCACTCTCACCTCTAGCTGATGATCTACCAACTTCTTCAACAACTCCCATAGGTACATCCACTTTTGCTTGCGATAAAGTGTTTGCTAGTGGTCTACCCGCTTTAATTGTCATTGCACCAGTTTTCATTGCTAGATTTGCGGTTCCAATTCCAGGGATAGCACCTCCTGCAACATCAAGAATGAGAGAGGATCCTGGATTCTCTTTGCGAAACTCTCTGTCCCTTTTTCTTACATTTGATAATGATTCAGAGTAAGACATAGGTTTGTCATCACTAGCCTGAGATACAAGCCAATCAACACCTGCCTGTAAGTACGCAGACTGTCCCATTGTTGCGGCTGAAGTAAACTGTTCTACAACATCACCAGAGGTATCCCATACCTTGTTCCAAAAACTTTCATTATCTTCCTTTTTTTGAGCCATTGTCTTTAGGGCATTATCAAATCTTTTATGTGTCCAATCATTCTTTTCAAGAAACTTGGTTGCCATATCTGGCCCGCCTTCCGGATCATTTAAGATTTCATAATATGTTGCAGTTAAATCTGCTAGTTTTTGTTGTGATTTATCTAATTCAGACATTTCTATTTAAGAGTTAGTCTTTTGAAATTTCTTTATGTAAGCATCATAATCTTCATCAGATACTTTGGATTTTCCTTGTCCGGGAGGTGGTGGTGCATCTGTTGGTCTTGTATATGGAGTAAATCCTGTACCTCTGTTTTGAACCCATTCAGCGGCCCAATTATTTTTCTGTCCTTTCTCACCCCATTGAGCAAAAGGATGCTGAATAATTGTTTCGACATCATAACCACGTTCTTTTGCAAGTCTTGAATATTGTTGATACTTAGGTTTTAAATATTCTGCGGCACCTTTCATATAGTCTGTAACAATTTTTTTCATTTGTTTTCTACCTTCAGGTCCTAACAGATCACCTTCTTTTAATCTATCCAGCAAGGCTTTTGCTTGACTGAACATACCTTGTGCTTTTGCAGTAATTGCAAATTCAGTCTCTCGGACAACAGAGTTAGGTTCAAACATGATTCTAAAAGAAGTTATTGCCATTATATCCCCAAGACCATTATTCTGATTCAATCCAGTCATAATTCCATTATACCCTCTTGCGGCAATAATTTGATCTCTTGTGAGAGAGTTCCAGTCCTTACGGATAGAGTTTTGATCGCCATAAGTTTTTGAACTTGGGTCAAACAATTCATAACTATCTCCAACCTTTCTGTATAGTCCTTCCTGATCAAACCCCTTACCTCTACCATTTAACTTACATTCTTGCTTGTCTGTATCATTTGATTGTGGACAAAATCTTCTGAGTAGTTGGGCTCCTGTTACTAATGAACTATCCTTGTCTCTTTCTTGTCTGTAAATCTTCTGTAATTCATCTAATGTTGAATCTGGATTTGCGTCTGCCTGAAGTTTCAACGCAACTAAATGATTTGCATCATAACCAAATACATCACCAAGGTTTGATATTAGTTGCATTATGCGTTGCTTTTGTTCAACTTCTTTTTGTCTCTCAAGGTTCATTTTCATAACTTCAGGTCTGTCAGCAAAAGGAACTTCTGACATACCTAACTTCTTAATTTGGTTTCCATCTTTATCAATCATGTACTTATTAGAAAGCATAACCTCTGTTTTTTTGCCATCATCTCCAATAATTGTTTCTTTTTCAACAATGTCAATGATACGATTATTCTCTCTATTAGGATTCCCTGAGACATCTAAGAATTTTAGTTTACCATCTGGATCAACCTCTATTGATTTAACGTCAGGAAAATGTTTCAATAACTCATCTTTAGTCCAAATTTTACCTTGATCTGTTAGAAGAAAATCATCTACTGAATGATAACTAAAACCTTTTTCGAGATTTTTTTCCATCTGGTTAATTCTTAATTCTGCCTCTTTCATTTTAAGAGGTCTAATAGCATCATCCCAACCCTTTTTATGACCAAATGCAACTAATTGTTGAACGAATTTTTGTTTATCTAATCTAAAGTTTGCATTAAATTCTTTCTTTCTTTGTTCAAGAGTATCATTATATTGTCTGGACTGTTCCCCGTACTTTGTATTTTCTGCAATGGTCATACCATTTTCAGCATATTGAGTAATTGTTCTATTACCCCACTTGTCAGTTGTTGAACGTAAATAAGATGCGTCTTGATGCTTCTGCAAACCTAAAGCGGTAAGAAGTTTCGTGGCTTCTGGTGTAGAAATACCATATTGACCAATTAAGTCTTTGTCAGTATGAGCAACAATGGCTTCTTGAAACTCCTCTATATTCCTTATAGTACCATCTGATTTGTAAGTAACTTTATAATAAGCACCTGGCTTTCCAACTTCTTTAGCTAATTTTTTTTCAACTAATTGAGTACCCGTTAAAATATCAACTGTATCGGAATCTGAAACCTTATCTTCAACTGCACCTATTTTTCTTATTTCATTATCATCCTCTAAGTTTCTTTGTACCCAATTATTTCCAAGAACATAAGGCATTGACCATTTCTTTGCAGGTTCTTTATCAGACAAACTTTCAAGATTCTTATTAACAACCTTATGTTCACCAGACTCTTTATCCTCTTTCAACCATTGCCCTTCTTTCATAGCAGGGAGAAATTTTTTAAGATGTGCTAATTCAGGATCCTCCTGTATTTCTTCCCTTGAGTGATAACTAAACTTTGGGTCTTTTTTCTTTTTTAATTTTTCTTTGATATGTGCTTGTAGTTTAGTCCATGTGCCATCTGGATTTGTGTCATACCAGCCAGTATAAAGATCAATCCAGCCAGAACTTAATCCACTTGTTGCAAGATACTGATGAAAAGCCTCCCTATTTTCTTTTGCATTATCTGCATCTAATTGCAACTTTTGTGCTTCTTGATCTGCTTTTTCTGCTTCTTGATTATAGGCGCCTTGCTGATAGTATGCCTGCATCCCTGCAGGAATTGCATACCCTAATCGTTGTGCATAAGATAGTGGTTGTGATTGCCATCCTGATGTTCTGAGCATCGAACCTGCGGCACCAAGAACACTAGCAAGACCTGGAGACATCCCACCAGCACTTCGTGCTTGTTGCTGTTCTGCTTCTGCTTCTTCTGCTTCTCTACTTTGTTCCAGCAATCCCTGTTGTTCTGGATTAACAGCATTCCCAGTTTCAGGATTAACTGCTACTCCGGCAGTAGGATATAAAGAGGCGTAAAGTTCTTTCTCCTTTTCAGGATCGAAACTCTCTGCTTCTGCTAAAGGTGTATATGCCATTGCTAAACAAGTCCTTTCGGCATAAAATAGGGTGTTCGTTGTCGTTGTGGTTTATTTAATAGCCCAGGAAATGCAACTTTCCCTCCTGTTGTTCTTGCTTCTGCCATTCTCATTTGTCCTCCTCCACCTGGTTCAGGGACACCTGTTGCTTTACCAAGCAATGCTTTACCAAATGCTTTTCTACCTTCTACATCTTCTTTATCATCTGAAGAAAACTTTTCTGATAGCCAGTCTCCTGCATCACTTAACCATGATGATTGATCTATACTTTCACCAGGCTTCTCCATCTTGTCAGGGCCAAGATCATCCATAGCATTTAACATATTGTCTCTGCCAATTCTATCCAGTTCGGATTCACCCTCAGTGTCCTCTTTTATTCTAGTGTATGATGGGCTATCTGCAAAGGGATGCTGTCCTTTATCTCTTCCACTTTCAAACTCTTCCCTTGCAAGTTTGTTCAAGTATCTATTATCACCTTCTGTGTCAACATCACGATATTTCTTTTTTTCTGGTTTCCCAATAGAATCTGGTCGTAACAATCCTAACGCTTCGTTCCAAAAGCCTCCTCCTTCTTCATCATCAAAATCTGCCATTGATGCGGCTCTTCCTCTGTTTTCTGCTCCAATCCTGTCTAATGCGGATTCCTCAGTATCTACTGTAGGACCTCGCTGGTCAAGTTCATCTTCACCATAAATTCCCTGTGTTCGCTGAAAGGCATCTGCCGATAATCTTCCTTCTGCTTCACCAACATCTCCTTTCTCCATCATTTGGGAATCTATCATTGCCATTTTAGCGGCATCTTTCTCCCTGTCTTTTTTCATAATATTTGCTACATCAGGATTACCTACAAAATGTCCTTTTAGTGCAACCCTTTTCTTTTCTTCAGGTGTTAAAAGTGCATCTGAAAAATCTATACGATCTTTGCGATTAAAATCTCCATAGGGATTAGGACCGCCTCCAAGAAGTCCACCCATTTTATTCCATGATTGTTTTTGTGCCATTTTGTTCTCCTATGAAAGACCACCTAATGCACCAGCGGCCGCACCCCAAGGACTGCCTCCAGATTGAAGCCAACCTCCAAGACCACCCATGATTGCACCCCCAAGTCCGCCTTTCTTAGACTGACCACCTGGTTGCGTTGTTGTTGTTGTTGATCCAGTTGGAGCACCTCCTAAGACGTTACTTGCAAACATTGCTTGATTCTTATCCCAATCTCTTTCTTCTATAAATTGGTCATAATCAAAATCTTTTTGTCTTTGATCATACCCTTCTTGTTGGGCTCCTGCTTGTGAAAGCATTTGTGCATCTTGATATCCTGCTCGTCTACCTGCTTCTGCTCCTGCCATATCTGCTTGGGCACCTCTGAGTCTAATATCTTGAGATTGCATACCTGCCTGTTGATTAGCAAGTTGACGTTGCTGATCCATTGTCATGTCTTGACGTTTCTGTTGCGATGCTTGTCCAAACGACTTTTCAAGTAAATCTTGAGTTGCACGATCAATATTTTTCATTCCTTCTAATCGTACAGTTGCATTCTCAAGTGCGGCTCTTGATCCTGCACCTCCACCTAATGCACCAATATTCTGGGCATATTGATTCTGGAGGTTCTTCTGTATATTCTCCTGACCCATTTGTTGGGCCGCTTCAATGACATTCTTTGTGTGTGGAGACATATACTCACCTACACTAGGACCTTGGAGAAATGACTGTTGACCAACTTGATCGGCAGAATATCCAGATACATCTTGACCAACTTGACCTGCCCGTGAAAAAGCATCCTGTCCACGACCCTGCATCCCACGAATATCCTTGAATGCTTGTTGTGTGTCTTGAGACTGACCTGCAAATCTATCACCAGTGTAGCCTTGATAGCCACGATCCATTATTTCGGATGTCTTATCAAAGACTTTTTGCTTCATCTTTCTTGTTTCAGGATCCAGTTGGGATTGTGAGACACCAGGTTGAGGTGCTCCTCCGCCTCCTCCTCCTAACATACCAGTAATACCACTAACTGCTCCGCTTATTGCGCCTCCAATACCTCCACCTCCACCGCCAAAGCAGAGATTGCGGTTAACGGGATCGAAAGCAAATCTTGCTTCTTCTGGTCGTAATCTATCCAGTATTTGTATATGTTCTTTCATATCTTTTTCCTTAATGTGTAGTATTCAACTTTATAGTCCTTCAACACTTTAGACCATCCGGATCGGCCATCAATATCAATGTATGAGCAACCACGATCTTTTGCAAATACTTCGATTTTCTCAAGAAACTCATTTAACCATTCTTTCATTTTTTCACCACCACAAGTTACTATTCTTAATGAAGTGTCTCGTGGATATTTCTGAAACATTAATGTCATAGCAGTAACGATAGCATTATTATCATCAGTAATAATCCAAAGGAGAAAAGTACCTTCTCTAAGAAGTTTATATATGTCAATGTAATTGAGTAAGTCATCACTAGCTTTTTTAATTAGTCCTTCAACATCATCCCAAATTGTGTCAATATCTTCTGGAGCAACCAGAGTATGTTTCATACATACGGATTTGTTGATGTAACTGGTAGATTCCCTACTGTTGTAACTTGTACGATTGAAAGCGAGCCATTATTTACTTTTAATCTGTAGAAGTTATTGTTCCCTTCATCCTTGAAAATTATTGATCCTGTTGTTATTACGTTATCCCGATCCACTTTTAATGTTGTGCTTTCTTCATCAATTACGAGTGAAGCTAAGTCAAACATATATTTTTTATCATACTCATCTGGTGGATTAGGAAGCGGTTTCTGTGTTTTCATCTTTTACCTGCCGCAGTTGCGTCAAACCTAAGTTCCCCAAAACGCCATTCTTGATCAAAAGGGCTTTCTACTCTCAATAATGCCTGACGTCCTATAAATCTTGTGTCTGTGTATCCATCTGCTTCTAATGTATATGGCCCTTTCACAAGAGGATTTGAATCATCTGGAGTATCTGCAACAGTAACTTTAAGACGCAGACCATTTGCCCCGGCATCAGAATCAGAAATAATTTGTTTTACTGAATACAGATTATCTCCTGTTCCTATTTCTATTGCTCCTGACTCTGCATAGCATAAATGGGCTTCACTTGCGACATTTGGATGTTTGGTTAAATTAACCCCTTTTGCAACTACTCTGTTTGTTACTCCTGAAAGTTCAGAATTGGTGGTTGGAGCAGTAACAGTAACATCTCTTGGAATAGGTGTACTTGTAGTATCAGGATCCATTTCATGCCGATACAAGTAACCATCTGCACCAGCCCACACAGGATAACCTAGTGCATCTGAAGATTCTAATGCTGTTCGTTCCAGTTCACCAGTAACCCAATGCTGTTCACGATACGAATAAGTTACATAACGTGTGCAGACTGAATCTCCTTCTTTTGGATAGAACCAGGTGATCTCACCAAACTCAGGATTATGACCTGCACAAATCAATCCTTCTACATCAAGATTTATATCTGAGAACACGAAATCTGCAACATCGCAACTTAACTCCTTGATGTAACCACCTGTAAATGACCAGAATCTACCTCTTGACATCCATGCAACAAAGTCTGCGGAACCAGCAATACATTTCATGCCAACTGGACCACCTCCCTCAGTCAACCTTTCAATTCCATACACATACGGTGGTCCTAAATAATTGGTTTTCCATACATCTGAGGTGGTGAAAATCAGCACTCCGTATCGAGTTTTAAAACCACCAACAATTCGACCTTTAGTTGATAGTTCAATATCTCCGGCAGTATTTGTGAGAGTAGGTCCAAAAGTTGTGAGAGATTCCGCACTTCCCCATGCAATCTTACGTTGTTGGCCACCTGCACCAAGGACCATGATGTGGCGTTCTGGTGTTACTAAAACGCCTACATTATTTACAGGGCAGTTCCCATCATTGCCATTTATATCTTTCAAAGGAACTACGGCTGTTGCAGTTTGATTCCCATTATTGAATGATACTCCTGAAATATCCCAATACCAAATAGTTCCTTCACCAGAGTGGCACGCAATAAGATCATCCCCAAAGTTATCCATCGACCAGACACTTGCAAAATTATCCCTAAAAGCATCTGGGTCTGTAACTGATGGATCAACGGCAGGAAATCTTGGTGTTCCATAAGTATCACCACCTGCTGTTGAACCATTCCCACCATATTCAAGGGCACCATATCCAAGACCTGGGATCAAGAAATCATCTTGATCTGTAAATTTTATATTTCCAGTTGGAACTGTTGCCGGGGTTATATCGTAAATTGGGGCGTTTGTACCAGCACTTTGCGATCCATCCCATAATCTTAAAGATTGGACAGTACCTACTGCTAAATATCTTGCACCTGTACTTAATCTCCATGAATGTAACCCCCGAATTGGATCAACTCCAGAATGTATTGTTGCAGTTAAGACTGCATCTGCATCCCCGCCACCATTAGTTGTTGAAAGATTTATAGTTGGAACTGATGTATAGCCAGATCCATAATTAGTGATTGTTAATGTTGCAACTGCACCAGAACCATTCACAGTAAATGTGCCAGCAAAACCACTACCTCCACCACCTGTTGCAGTTAAATTTCCGGCAGTATATCCTGCTCCTGCAGTTGTGATAGTAACTTCTCTTACTGCACCTTTCTTAACTATTTGTGGGGAATCTGCTAATCTCTGCCAGCCACCAATTGGTCTTAACCGACCCTCAGAGAATCTTACAAGATTACCATCAAACCATCTGTTTTTTGCCTGGTATTGTGTTGCATTTCTGAAGAAGCCTGGTGGGAGTTTTATAGGTAGTAAAGGCATTAATATCAGTTAAGTAGGGTTTATAGGTGCAATCTTTGGGTTACATCTCTCAGTTAGCACCCTTGTTAAGTCAATCTTTAATTTTTCTGATCCTTCAACTTCTTCTGGACTAAGTTCTTCACGGATTGTGTCGCTGTAACAATCGCAAGCCTTCCAAATAATTTCTTGACTTAGGAAGGGATTCTTCTGTCGGAAACTCAATGAACACAGCATCCAAATGTTGCGTATCTGCATCGTCTTGAAGTTTCCATTGTACTTGTGAATGGTCGGAGTGGTTTTCGATTGACACCCAATCAGGCTTAAAGTCAACATCCAAGCCACACTCAAGTTCAAGCAATATTTCCATTTCAATAAGTCCATACAGTTGGTCTTGGTCCTTCATCTGGGGATAGTATATCCAGGTGAACAAACCTCTTTGCATGATCACCTCTTTGACTCATGCCTACCCCACTAACGCCATGTTTTTGTGCAACTGCAAAAAGTCTCATTGCATCTGCACCAGATATTAAAATATCCGCCGCCTTGGCAAAAGTATGGGGACCGGTCTTTCCAGTTGAAGAAACTTTTGAATTATGTTTTTCGCATCTAAACCCTGAAGTTATCTTTAAAGGTCTTTGCATCTCATCCCTGATACTTTGGAGAACACGCATAAACTCATCATCCATATCGGACTTTCCACAACAGCCACACGCCATCTCGTTAGTAGTGAAGTTCCGTGTTATATACATTGCGATCCCTCCTATAACAACTTTACCAAAATGTCTGCGAGTAAATATAGTACCCTTTTGGTGCTATTACTCATTGATGCTCTTTTCGTAGGCCGCTAGGATTTGATCATCAACCTTATTTTTGGTGGATGCTACCAGCCGTCGGAGCAGGATCAGTATAACCTGTTGGAGTAGCTTTTCACTGAGCATACTCATACACATTGTTTTAACGGCCCCACCGATAACTGGGGCTAGCAGTCCAATCATTCTGTACCTTTCATTATTGTATCGACTTTAGTATGAAGTTCATAACTGGAAGCAACCAGCAATTCCAGCTTCTCCGTATGAACATTTAGTATCTCTTGGAGTTTACCCACCTGGTACTCCAGTAAAACCTGATCGGCTTTTACATCATGTACCATCGTATAAATCATCCACATTACTGCGACTGAGCCTACGACATATAAAGAAAACCATTTGTTTGCAGTCATATTACCTTTCAATGTGCAGTTAAACGACCAACGTGTACTCTTAGATCGGTAAGTATTTCTTCTAAATCTTCCATTTGATCTTCAAATTTCTCCTCTGCCTCATGTAAGTGTTCAAGGTGAATTGTGTGTTGCTGGATTATTTCATCAAGCTCTAAAACAGTTGTAAATAACCACGTTACAATGGACAGGAGTAAAACACCTAATACTGGTGTCCCAATCTTAACGACATTATGCTCAAATACTGACTGAGCTTTGCCGCCATTATCATATGCCACTATTTCCCTCCTGAACCATTTGTTTCTTCTGCTTCAGCATCCTTTTTATCTTTGAACCAGTAATCCGTAGACTTAGCCAATACGGCAACATACGCCCCCAAAAGTACGTTAAGAAAGTCCCTTGAAGAATCTTTAACCTCTGCAAAAAACAAAAGCCATAATAACGCCAGGAACGTAATTGCATTTGCAAGCGAAATAGAAAACCTGGCCCAGAAGAGTAATAGTTTTCTGTTTTCAAGGGGATCACCTCCACCACCAAATAATGTTCTGTGTACCTTTCGACTCATTCATCACAGTTTTTTATGCATTCCCAATATGGACTTTTATTAAATTTGTTTGCCTGTATTGTTCCCTTCCAAGGCTTATCGGCTTCCCAGTAACCTATATTCTGTGGAGTAGCACAGGCATTTGCAATGAAGCCGTATATTATCAAAATGTATAAGCCGTATTTCCACAAAAACAATTCGATCATTCAGGTTTCGGATATTTATTCATCTGCTGGTTTTAAGTGACCCCAATCATCTTTAGCTTGCTCTTCTTTCGATGAAAGAGTGTAGCAATTTTGTGGTTCTTCACTTTCTAATAATTTTTCACCCTCTTTGAGAACATAGGTACTGTCAACACCAGTAACATCATAACATCTACCATCACTATTAACTTTATATACATAAATCATTATTCAACTCCATTAAATTTATAACCTAAATGGTAAAGATCAAGAGATCCCGGTGTATAATTAGGATTAATATAAAATGTTTGTGCGACTATCATTGGCATTTCATGTTCTCCACCTGCCTGCACACTCTGTCCACTATGATCTTTTATATATATGTAATCTTGAGAGTCATTTACACCATGTCTATGAGCAGATTGTCTTAAATAATCAAAAGCATGAAAATGGACATTTATATATGATTGTGGGCTTGACGTAGAAGCCTGATTCCTAAATCTGTAATAATCCGCATTAGGTGGAATAAAAGCAGTTGGATTTACTGTATGTTCAGTGTTAGCAGTACAACTACTGGAGTACATTTGTTTAATATTTTGATCTTGATCACCAGTTCCATAAAATGTAAAACACCAGTTACCCTTTTGGTAAAGTTCTACTAAATCTCCACCTGATTGGTTATAAATAGCACCTATATATTTTTTATAAGTGTAACCTGAAGGCATAGTAGGAGAAGAATAAGAAGCACTAAACAACCCTGCTACAGTTGAACCATTATAAATAACATAGTAATAGTACCATGTAGAATTAGCTTCACTTCCTGTATCTAATCCATTAGCTCCACTTGCAGTTATGGCAGGAGAAACATCTACTGAAGATAAAATATGAAATTGGTTTGAAGTGTTCCAAACTGTCAGTTTATCTGCGGTGATTTTAACAGTTGTTGCATTTGCCGCATTTGATATATTAGTTGTTGCATAAATATTTTCATTTCTAGATGCGGTATGTCCAGTAGTTGTACCAGTAAACGTAGGACTTGTCAGAGTCTTGTTAGTTAGTGTCTGAGTATCATTAATACCAACAGCCGCACTGGTTAGTCCATCAAGATAATCAAATTCAGTAGCAGTTGTGCCTCCTGCAACGTAATCTGCCAGTATTCGAGCCTTTGTCATGTGTTACTCCGTTTTAAATTTAGCTTCTTGTTCTGCTTGAAAGGTTGCCCATGCAGACTTAACTTCATCAGTCCAAAGTTCTTCTGCTTTGTCCTTAATCTCCTGATGTTCATCATCTGTAATAGTCATATCTGGTGAGAGAAACCTTCTGTGGTATCCACCTGAATCTGTTATCTCTAGTATCTGAATAAATTTGTATTCACCAATTACTTCTATTTTATGCAATTTCATAAACATATCCTCCAGCAAAATATTTACCACTTACATTAGCCCATGTAGGCTGTGTATCATTATGGTAGTACCTCAGTCTCCATCCCGGAGGATCATTTCTCCATACTACATTATCAGTACCAAAATCTGTTGACAGTATAGCCGCAGAATACGTTGTTGCCAACGGTGGAAATGGTAACCCTGTACCAGCGGCAGGATTAGTGTTACTCGTAGTGGGGAAATAAACAAACATAGTCACCTTACAAATTTTCCCAATACGAACATAAGTACATTTTACAACTGATCCTTCAGCACCACCTGACCAATCACCTCCGCCAGAGGCAGATATAGGTGTCCAAGTCCCTTCCTCATAATCCAGTTCAGTCTCACCGATAACACCTGACTTTGATCCTGCTGATCCAATTAATCCACTCATGCTATTCTCCTATGCCCAGCGTTGTTCAATGTATGTGCAGTAAACATCCACGTTAGCAGAACTACCTGTTTGCACTACCAACTCATCCGTTTCTGCAAGCATAATTTTATCATTCCATACAAATGAATCGTTACCTGATAAAGAATGGTTAAGTAACCAAATTTCTGGTGCACCACCTGCATTAGCATCTATATTAACGTGCATATATATTAACTCATCATCACCAGCACATTCATAAAATGTAATGTTTAAAACAGTGTATGTATAATTTGCCGCACCATCTATAATTTTTGTAGGTGAATTTGTAATTGCATGAGCATAACTTCTTCTTAATATTTCCGTTCCTGCGGCACTTGCTGGAACTGTACTTGGATTTGCCATATTAACCTCCTAATACCCATGCTTGGTTAGTTGAATGTTGCATAAATGCTCCTTTTTGTTTTATCTTTCCTGTTGTTGATGTTTCAA
>VTLG01002131.1_pt1 | contig 38832 bp, 51 predicted proteins | sample 4694571 | NCBI WGS metagenome assembly VTLG01 (sample SAMN12604809, study PRJNA352737) | marine metagenome | biome: ENVO:00000447; feature: ENVO:00000209|ENVO:00000569|ENVO:01000036; material: ENVO:00002151; isolation source: viral sequences binned using virsorter ... | reverse complement strand
CTCGCCGGCCACGCCAGAAAGAACCTACCCAAATCCCTTGGTATCACTGGCATCTCAGCGACTAGGAATAAAACAGGTCGGCTGTAATCCCTTGGTATGACTGGGTTTCTGTGTTGTTGTTTTGGTGTCCCATATTCACGGGCCTGGTTGAGATCCCTTGGAATTACTAGGAATTATCTAATTGGCCCCTATATGGCCCTGTAGTAGGCGTGTATATCTTCTAGGCTAAATACTGTAGACAATACATTAGAAGCCGATTGCTGGCCCTTGTAGGTGTCAATCTGGGCAATATCTATTAATTCATGCCATAAAAAAACCCCAGCCGGTGAGCTGGGGCGGTGTGAGGCTATTTGAGCCGCTTGAGTTGGTCATCTATGGCCCTGGAGTCCTTGAGGGCTTGATCAATGGCCCTTAGTCGTCGAGCGTCGGACTGGGCCAGCTCTCGGAGCTGAGAGCGTAGGAGGTCGGATAATTGACCCATGAGGATTCATTGCGGATGGACTCGCCATATATAGAGGGTGAGCAAGAATAAATAAATGTAAGTAAATATACTCAGCAAGAACGAGATCTAAGTGATAGCAAGAACTTTGAGCGATCAGACAATTTTCAAACAGTCCACTTCAGAAAATTTCTGGCACAATTTCATTACAAGGGGTGCCAGGCTTTTTCCTAGTGTTTACTAGGGTTTCGGCCGATAAAGTTCATGCGGATACATTTAGTCTAATTGTTCTAAGTTATTGATATGACTGGGTTTTTGAGGGTATTTGTTTATGATTTTTTCAAGAATTGGGGTGAACACTGGGCCTGTAACCTATTACAACAATCAAAAAAATAAATAAAAAAATAAATTATCAACATGATTATTTTTTAAAAAAGAAAAAATATAAACAATCCCAAGAATAAAAAGAAACAAAGTAATAACAATTCCAAACAAATTAACATGACCCCATTACTGGGAACGCCGCTTTTTTTTTCTAACCTGTTTTTCATGCAACCCGTTTGCCGTGAACAATGTTTGTAACCCGTTTGCCGTGACTCGCTGTAATCGCTTGAGCTGCAATGGATTTGGAGAAAGTCGCAACCCGTAGGCCGTAAATTTTTTTCTAACCTGTTTTTCGTGTAACCCGTTTGCCAGAAACACAAAAAAAATAAAATGTTATTTAGTAGAAAAATAATTAATGACCACGTCGCAAGGGTTGATTGAATTTGTGAGCGTTCCTATTAAGGCGGTCGTGTGAAATTGTGAGCGTTCCTATTAATGGCAACGCCTAAAAAAGCCCTTAACTAATAGGCCGCCAGAACTGCGAGAAAAAAAGGCCGCAAGAACTGCGAATTATTTTTAGACATAAAAAAACCCGTCATTTCTGACGGGTTAAAAATCAACATTTTGCTTTTATTTCTGAAGCAATAATTTTCAAAGAATATTCATTTAATTTTCGATCCCAGGCGTACTTACTTAAATGATCCGATTCTGAAAGAATTTCTTCTCCCAAAATATAAGCCAACATATTGGCTACTTTTTCAGGATCAAATAATTTTGTAGAAACCTCACCAAAATTAAATTCCTCATATTCTTTTATTTTTTCTATTGCTTCAAAAGAATAATTGCCTAGCCATTTTCGGGCCTTGTTAGTTCCGATAATAAAGTAATCAGTATTGCATAAATAATGATGCAAGTCTGAGCCGTATTCTTCAATCAAATACTCTTTATCATCTTCGAATTGATCTAAGACGTATTTTAAAACGTCTTTTTTTAATTCGTTCATTTTAAAAATTGCGGATGGATGAGAAGATTTAAAAAATTAAATCCCTCAAGGTGGCAACTTTTTTTGATGCCACCTGGAGAGAATTAAAAAGCGTTTAAAGCTTGTTCAATTTGGTTACTCCTAGCCGTTTGAATTTCTAGAGCTTTAGAGCCTACGGAATAGGCAACAAAAGAAGAAAAACAAAAAAAGGAGATTACAAGAATTTTCATTTGATAGGGAATAACTCAACAACTTTTTTAGCGTTGTGGAATCCTTCCATTACGTCATGAATAGCAGCAGCGAACTCAACATCATGAATTGATAAACGTCTTGCAAAGTCGTTTCTGTAGTCCTGAATTGTGAGGACTTTTTCTTGATGGTTGACGGCTTCTAATTCGGCAATTCTAAGAATTGCTTCTTGATAAGCTGCTTTGTAATCTGCTTTTAACTTTTTAGTTTGATTGAGATCAATCATTTTTTTTGTGCGGATGGATGAGGGAAAACCCCTCAAAATGCCCACGGATTAGGAAGGCATTTAGAGAGAATTTAAAGACCTGAGAAAGTCACTCCAAGAGCTTCTAAAGCTTCTATGTCGTAAAAATCTACGGTCTTTTTTTTGGTTAATGCCTGAATGGATTTTTGAGCTAATTCATCATTTACATAAATCAACTCTTTTCCATAGACATTTTTAACCTCAAGAGGAATTGACATAAAAAAATTTTCAAGTTGCGGATGGTCAGACCTTCAGGAATTGCACCCGATAAAAACACTAAGTAAGTCTGATAAAAAGTTTTTTGTATGCAAGAAACTTTTAAAACTCCGTTTTTGATATGGTTGCAAAATTACCTAAAAGACCTTTTTTGAAACTCTCAAAAAATAAGGAGCTAATTTAATTAACCGTTAAATCATTGAAAAGCGGAAACGTTTTTTGCAGAAGAAAACGGATATAAAAACTGGAAGTGATCAAATGATCAATTTAAAATCCTTCAAGTTGAGCAGGTGATTAATCAGCCCAACTGGAAAGAATTGAGGGAGTTACCCCACCGCTCACGAATAAGAGCGGCTCGCCGACAACTGGAGAACTACTCCAGATTCGCCCCAGGTATCAGGGACAGTTCCTAACGGTGCGGAGGATTACTTGTTACCCACTCGTTGACCGCCTTGCCTAAGGGATTGTTACGACCTGGGAGGCACCCAGGAAGGAAGAAAATATAAATATCTACTTGCCCAAATATTTCAAACGCTTTTGGGAGCGGTTCCAGCATTTCTCGGATCTGGAGGGACCATTGGGTATGACGGCAGGGCACCGATTTTTGTTGGGCCAAAGAAAAGGATTTGGCTTCCTGTAGACAGTATATCTCGGGAATAATAAAAAAAACAATGATCCCTTGCCCTATTAGGTGCCAGGTATAGGGAAAATTAGGTGATTTTTTATATTTTGGGAATAATAAGCTAGTTATATCAAGGCTTTTGAGAGATTGTTAAGAAATTATTAATTATTATTGAGGAGTAATAAATAAATTGAGTACATTTTATACATTTTTATGTGACCTAAAATACCATCACATGTTCATGTATCATTTTATACGTGATTTTTTGTGTGAGATTTTGTGTGAGAGCTTGTGTGAGAAAACGCCCTAAACCGATACCTTGCCAGAACTTCATATAACCACACCTCTGCCAGAACTACAAAAATTTTCCAAAAAAAAAAAAAAGACCCCGTAGGATCTAATTTCATTAATTTATCCGATAACAATTGTTGAGGGGTCGTCCATTTGTTTGTCTGAGCAAGGCTCACATATAAATTCAGCGTCTTCATCTCCGATATGAATTAAGCCTTCTTTCCATGTAGAAAACTTATTACAGAGATAGCAAACGCCACCAGATTCGTTTTCAGGATCATTCATGGCCTATCTCTTTTAAATAAGCTGAATACTCTTTATCTAATTTCTCAAGAGTTTTTGAAACTACCTCCTCGTTATGTGGTTTAAATGGTGATTGATCTATAGGAACATCAGACCAAGGCTCCCAACAAATACAATCTCCATCACTTCTCGCATAACAAGCGGCTTCATTTGGATAATATGGATCTCTGTAAAAAACCCAATTTCCTTTAACTCTTAGTTGATTAGGTGAAACATCTTGAGAAGTGCGTTCACCAAAAGCAATAGCTAGATCTTTTTTATTCATCAGTTTTCCTCCTTAAAGCCTTCAATTGCATATCCTTCAAGTCTTTCGACTAAAGGTTCAATTAAATCGTCTGAGTAGCCTTTGTCTTTACCTTCATAGTGAGAATTACTCCATTGTTTTCTAACTCGTTTCCAGCCTTTTTCTTTCCAATCTTCTTCTTCCAATTTCCAAAAACCTTCAATAGTCTTTTCTAGTTTTTCATTAATTGCAAGCTGTTTTTTTTCTTCTTCTGAAAATTCCTCTTCAGTTTTATCTATACAAAGACATTCTTCACTAAACATAAAACGGAAGCCTTCAGCAAGAAGTAAATAATGAAGATCAGAAAGTTTTCTTTTTTGCTCCTTTGCTATTTTTTTAATCAAATCGTATTCCTTGTCAGGAAGATTAATTGAAATAGTTTTCATTAGTTTTCCTCCTTAGTTGTGAATGAGTACCAACTTCTAGGAAGCTGCTTTAAATAAGCAAGACATTTTTCATGAGTCATTTGATGTTCTTCGCAATATTCCCCATCAAATTTATGGAGAACATGAACACCAGATTTAGTCATTGAAAAAATAACTTCTTCATCATTTTTTATGTTGGCATCCTCAACAGTAAACAAAAATGTTTGCTCCTCGGTTGGATCGTAGTTCTCAGATTTTTTCTGAGGAGATGCCATTGAAGAAGTCAAAATATCATCATGCTCTAAATACTGCTTGAGTAAATCTTCTAAGTCTGGAATGTGTTCCAGATAAAAACTGATGTCAGCCATGATTAAGCCAGTTGCGGATGGATAAAACTAATTTAGAATTAGTTCTGTAGACAGTATTACATTACTGGAAAACAATGTCAAGGAAACTCTCAAGGAAACTGCAAAAATGACCCTTAGTTATAGCAATAGGTTTAAAGAAATATATTGTTAATACCTTATGGCTCATAACCCGAAGGTCGGAAGTTCAAATCTTCCCCCCGCCACCAATTACAACAAGGGCCATTCGGCCCTTTTTTTTATGTCTATAACTGACTTTTATTAATAGCCTCTAGACAGTTTCAGTTAACCCACGTTATCCTCCGTTTACCCACGTTTACCACTCTCAAGGAAACTCTCAAGGAAACTCTCAAGGAAACTATGGTCAGGAGAATTAATAAAACAAGATCATGGGAGAACGTCATTCAGCATTTATCAGAGATAGATGCTCGTTACATAGTGAGAAGAATTAAAAAATCACCTTTTTTATACATCCTTGATAAACCAACCAAAAAGCAATTTGTACTAAAAGGGATAAGAGCCTATGACAATATGCCAGAAGTCGAAAAAGTTGTTGAATTAATTACTGAGCTAGGAAATGCCCCTTGGCCTGATAAACCAATAGAACACCTGCTACAGGTCTTAGAAGATCCAGATTCAGCAGTAGAAGAATTAAATTACAGTTGGAAAGATATTCGGACTTATACGCTGCAACATTGCCTGAATCAAAATAAGGGAATTGATGCAAATGTAAAATGTGATCTAAATAATTTAGTCAAACAAAATTTGCCTTTTGAATGGCAAGAAATAAAATCATGGGTCTACGAAAAAAAATTAGAAAAAAAAGCTTTTAGAAATAGGCTTGATTCATTAAGGCAAATCATGCTGGCTTTAACGAATAAATTTGGGGACGAACCTAACTGGCTAAAATATTCTGATTATTTGAAATTAAGGCAACTGCATAATCTGGCATATAAAAAAGAAAATAAATTTATTTCTGATGAATCGCATGTAAGAGGAATACCAACAAAAGAAAAATTAGAAGATTATTTGAATAATTTAGATAAAAAATTTAGATTGGAAAAATGGTGTATTGCTTGCCAGGCAAATTGGGGATTAAGGAACCATGAATTGCATCATGCTTCGATTATAAAAAAGACCAATATTGAAGAAGTTTTATATCAAGGTCATCTGCATATTCCAGGTGAATGGAGGACAAAAAGTTTTGAACATTTTGTATGGCCTTTATATCCAAGTTGGATAGAAGAATTTAATTTGATGAAAGATTTTGATGAGATGCAAAACGAATTAAGAGAACGAGTAAAAATGAAAATTGTTAGTGCATTTGATAAAAGCGAAAAATGGATTGAAGGTAATCCGCAAGATCGTGGGGTTTGTATAAATAATCGAACGCTAGGAAATTGGCTGACTAAACGAATGAAAAATTATTTACCGCCTTTATATGGAGAGGTACCAGACGCAAAAGGATTACCAGATAAAAAAATAGAAGCTCAGAGAATTACGCCTTATGACTTAAGGCATAATTGGGCAATTCGTCATGCAACAGATCCGAGCTGCGCTGGCATCACTGATGAACAGGCAGCCAGGGCAATGGGGCATAGCCTGGAAGTGCATAAGAAGAACTATCAGAAGTGGGTTAGCGTGACCGAGGCGAGAAGGCAGTCTATGACTGGGATCTCGTTCCCTAGTGGATGAGCCATGTATCATTTGATACATAAAATAGTAAATTTGTACTATTTTTTCTTCATTTTTTGTGTGAGAGAGCGTGTGTGTGTGAAAGCCCCTATAACCACATGCTTGCCAGAACTTTGCCTATAACCAATACCTTGCCAGAACTTATTCTTTTAGGACACGATTTAATTCATTATCAAAAATACGTTCAGCATTTTTATTAACCGCATTAAATACAATCTGCCTGAATTTATATTTGTATGGAACTCTAGGCATACGATCAAGCGTTTTAAATACTTGAGTTAAACCTGATGGAACAACTTTATGAATACCTGGTTTAGGTAAAGAGTTAAGCCATCCAGGTATTCGTTTGCCTGTTGGTGGATTAACCATTTGTCTCCACCGATTAGCAGCCTTTCGATCATTCTTGATATCAGCAGGGACAACTTTATAAGTACCAAGACTTTTATATCCTCTTTTTCCATAGTTAGAAGAAGATCTAATATCTTCCATCGCTTTGACACCCCATAAAGCTTTTACATACTGAGCTGGTCTAATTCTTCCAGTAGGGCCAAGCTCTGCTGCTGGTGAAGCATGCCAAGGCATCATGTACTGACCTGCGCCAATTACTCCATTTCTTTGCAATCGTTTTTGGAATAATGTTCTATAAACAACTCCTGAATTACCACCTGCGATTGGTCTTAAATATTCAGAAGGCGGGTTGCCTTTGCTTGCATCATCTCTGTGATAAAGCTCAATTACTTGATTTTTTTTTAAATTAAAAATTACGCTTCCTCTTTGTTTCCCAAAAGTAAAATCAATAGCTGGTTTACTAACAATTGATTTAGCCGTTCGATCACTGACATAAGTGAACCTTGCGTACATATTTTTAACAGCATGTCTTCTTGCTTCTATTGCTAATTTTTCTAGTGTCCTAGCTGCTACAAAAGGAAGTTGCTTCTTAGCAAAGACATCTAATTTCTTTTCAAACTTTGTACTGTTAAAAGTTATCGCCGTTGCTGCCATTATCTGATCACCAAATAAGGATGGACAGCCCGCTACTCAAATGATTCCCCATCCGCATGGCTTCACATGAGAGCAAAGTGCTGGTCTGTCCAATCAAGTTCATTTTATTTGTAAAAGCTAGTTGAGTCAAGGAAAGTAAGGTTTATCCGATTTCTTGTAATGCCTGTACCAGCAAGAATCATCAACGAGAAGGTTGTTGCAGTCTTCCATGATGTGTTGTCGAAGAATTTCAATAGCAGTGAGCTGTTCAGGAGTATTTTTAAAATTTTTAAATATATCTACCCACTCCTTCTGCGAGAGTTGGTTAGTCATTGTTTCAAAAAAATGCTTTAAGACAATGGTTCTTACAGAGAACGGGGAATTGCCTTACGCAACGATAACACTATTCAAGAGCTAATAGAATTTTATCAAAAGCAAAAAGAATAATCTCTCTAGATTTATTAATAACTTTATGAGCATTATGTTTATAAATTGCTAGTTCATTTAATGTTTTGTCTTGGAGAATATCTTGACGAATCTCATAAGTCGTAAATCTATGAGAACATGCAGGGCAAATTCTCCTTCTTCTTACACCACCTTTCCTATCTGATCTAGATTCAAGAACTTTACTAGCCCCTTCAAATTCAAAGGAGCTTCTATGGCATTTAGGACAATCCAATTAATTATTTTTCCTCCAATGTTTGATGAGTAGTTTTAGTTCTTTGATACGCTTTTCAGCTTGTTCAATTTTTTCTGCTTTATTCATTTAGGAACAATGGCTCTACACATTGCATGTTCAACTTTGGGTAAATGCCAAAGGATTGGACTTCTAGAATTTTTAGGATTTACTTTTCTGTAGTGAACGCCATAAGAAAATAAATCCATATTTCTAGAGATTGTTTGCCTAGAACATTTGAGATATTTAAGAATTTCTTTAGTAGTTACCCAAGGTGTAGACATGTTGCGTAAGAACTATAAGGACAGTTAAAAAAGATCAGTTACAGCTTTTTTTACTTCCTGCTGACGTTCAGGAAGAGTGAAGTCTTGTACGTTTAATTCAAGTGAACTTCCTTGCGTTCCATCTTGTTTTTGATATGTCCTTAAATGACCTTTACCAGTCACAGTAACCTTTGAACCTTTTTTGAAATAGTCAAGAACTGGAGCAGATCTAGTACCAAAAACAACACAATTTATCCATGTAGTTTCGTCTTTACCAGTACGAGCAGCGAGAGGAAATTTAACTCCTGGTGTTGCACCAGCTTGAAAAGCTTCTGGGTCTTTTCCAAGGTTTCCAACGGCGGTGATAACTAACATTTTTAATTAGAAGTAGTGGGATAGTTTTTTAAATAATCAGAGAGGATTGCTTTTAATGCCTCACTAGGTCTTTCGTAGCCTTTTTCTTTCTGAAAGTGTCCAAGCTGAATGTAGTTTTCACGACTTAAACGTGCTTCAACTCGGTTACTGTTCCATTTATTATTCCAAGGTTTAGAACGAGTAGGAACAGCGTTTTGTTGGTTAGCATTCAATTCGTTTTCACTCATTGTCTACCACCTCTTGTTTGAAATGTTCTAATTCTGCATAGATAAATTCAACCTGATCCTTGAATAGGAGATGAGTAGACCAAAAGCCTTTTTCTCCAACACTGCAACCATCTAAAAACTGTCTGCTAAATCTCTTTTTTAGTTCGGTGGCATATTTTTCATTTTTATCAACCCAATCTTTTAAAACTGCAAGAGCTTCTTTTTTATCTTCTTGATTTAACCTGACCTGATTTTTAGATTTAAGTGGAAGTACATTTGATTGTTGTTCTTGCTTAACAGGTATAAGAGTAGGTGAAGAATTTTCTTCTATTTCTTCTCCACTCCAAAGCTGATGACCTAACGAGAAAAAGAAACAACTAGCAGCACATAAACCTCTTCTATGGCTGTCTGTTAAATCTCTAGCAGTAATCAATTCATACTTTTTAGGCATGTTTCGATTATCCATCACAGCAAAGGGAAATAAGCTTGTAGCTGTTCCATCGTCATTCCTGAAATAACACTGCAAGAACCCTGTGCCATTAGGAGCTTTCCAAACAGGATTGCCACCATCGGTTTCTAAGCAAAATGTCCAATCAGGAGCCTTTTCATTAAGGATCTGAGCTATTTTTGCCCAAGCGGTGTACTTAGCTTTGAAGCTACCGCCGCCTTTTTCGTGAACATCTTTTTGCTCAATTTCGTTAGATAGATTTGGTCGTTTCACAGATCAGGATTACGGATGGATGTGGTTGCTTTCTGAAGACCTTTAAAGTTCTGATAAAGAACTTCTTTCTCATGGTCTGGAAGAGATGACATATATGGCTCAAGTTCTAAAAAAAGCTGTTCTGTCGTTTCTAGGGAAGAAGCAGCATGTTCAAAAACTCTTGTTAGATAGTCATAAAGGCTTTTGCCTTTAAGAGTCAAAATTCACCTCGTTGAAGTAGGTTATCCCGAAGATATAGGAGGTTTGTAGACAAGTCAAGGGTTATTTGGTCGCTATAAGAAATAAAGCTTTAGAGGTATAAAACTATACAACCTAGCAACACTAGGATTAAGCTATTTAGTGACTAATATTCGTTTTTGAAATTCGGAATGAATTTCATTCATTTCAGAAGATAAAGGGTGTTCGCACATCTGACATAAGCCAGCATAAACAGGACAATGTTTATATTTTTTCATCACAAAAGAAGCTTCATCTATAGAAGGCACACGTTCACCTCTTAATACATCTTGAGCCATTTCAGCAACAGTCTTTTCTTCAACGGCTTTCAATGGTTTTGTTTTACATAGTTCTTTCCATAGTTGTTTGTCTTCTATAAAATTTTCTCTAGCAACCTGAACAAATTCTTTCTGTAACGTCGTTGCAAATTTCTTCAAAAACTCAGTAGTTAAGGGTTCTTGTCTAATTGGTTCAAATAAATATTCTTCTCTGATCGGTTGCATCCCAAGAAACATCAAAACGAAATCACCACGATTAGCAACTCTTCCGTCATGTGTAAGGAATGGTTTTGCATTAATTAATCGCTCTCGCAAAACTAAACTTTCAACGTATAAAAACTTCTTTTCATTTTGAATTTCTAGCATCATCTCTTCCAAGGAATACCAGAATTGTTTTTTAGGATCTAAAACACCTTTTTCTAATAAATTAGTTTGCGAATTATGTGGGCCTTTCGCATTTCTAGCCTGGTTAAAATCGTGAATATTTTGAATTGACAAGAAGGCAAAATTATTTCTCCAACCGAAAAAACCTTTACCGAACGTGGTTGAAGGATCTTGCTCTTGGTGTTCCCTAAGAGTCATAAAAAGTACCTAAACCTTGTATTTATTAGCTACGAATAAGATTAACCCGTTTTGTAGACAGTACAAGTAGTCTACAAGACACTTAACAAATCAGCCCTATCACACCAATGGGTATTGCTTCAAACTGAAATAATACTCTTGCATAACCAATATGTTACAAGAACGGCTTAACAGTTGATTAATTACAGTGATCGCAACGGCTTAGAGCTTCCCGAAGGCGTTGATTGTCAACAAGTGCATCTGCCAATAATGAATAAGGATCGTGACAGCTTTTAACCTCGGAAATTAGCTGTTTCTTTAATTTTCTATCTTTCTCGGTGGGTAAAGTCATGGTTCTTTACGCTTTGAGCAACCCCATTGTATCAAATTACAGATTGTTACGTTATCCTGGCGCAACACTATTGACACTAGATGCAGAATGTTGCATCTTTATATCGCCGACGTAACACCAGCGATAGCGAATGGCTACAGAAATGATACGGGTTGATTCAGATGTGATACAAAGAGCATTGAAGAAAAAGCCCAAATACCTTAACAAGACAGGGTATTTCAGCCAATTAATAGAAAGGGTCTTGAATCAAGATGATACCCTGGGAAGCGAGCGTGAGCGAGCTTATTCATATTCTTATAGGGATAGGGATAGTTTGAAAGGGGAAGGGATTTCCACAGAGAATGAAAACTGGATTAAAGAACAAAAAAATCTTCCTAAGCCAAAAGATCTTTTATTTGAACAATTTTGGAGAACTTACAGATCTGCTCCTAAAGGTGTTTCTTCTGCCTCAAAGGTAAAGGCGCAAGAACAATGGAATAAAGCAAAGAAAAAAACTGGCTCAGGCCAAAAACTTATAGAAGCAGCTCAGAAAGCAGTTCAAGATCAAAAGCTACAGATGGAGGTGAATGGTGATTGCCTATGCCTTCCAGACGCATTTCGATGGCTTAGAGATGAAATGTATGAAGCTTTACTAGAAGCTCCTATTATTGGAGCGCAAGAACAACATTCAGATAAACCATTAATCCTATGAACGACATGCCAGAAAAAAACTACGGGAAGCTATACGACCCCAACGCATCAGATTCTTTCGTATGGCACATGATCCCAAAAAACCATAAAGCTGGTACTCCTCCAAGTTTCCTTCTTACAAGACAACCTTCTCCAAAAGTGTATGAAGAACGTGGTTACACCCTGGTCAATCCTGTTCAACTTGGAATGTATGACAAAGACGGGTTTTATCACACTTACAAACCACCAATTGAGGGTGTAGCTCCAGGTAAATATGTTCGTGTCTTGCAAGAACATGAATTAGAAGACGCTAAAAATCAATACGAGCGAGACAAGATCAATAGGAAATACGGCGCAAAACCTGGGATGGAATTAGCCGTATGAGAATTAAAATGCCCAAGCTGAAAAAGAATCAGCGTTGGTTAGATCCAATTCGAGGTCTTGAGTATCACGATGAAGGTGGTTATTTCTATAACGAAAAACCTGTTCCTCATCGAATGACAGAAGTAGTTTCTAATTCACATTACTTTGATCGTGTTCGTAGAGGTGATTTTGGAGAAGAAAAACAGGTTGATCTTTTAATTAGTTTAGACAGAGGAAATACAGTTCATAAATGTATGAATGAATTCGTTAGAGGCCGTTCTTTTTCTCCCTACAGTGAAGTTAGTAATGAATATTATGGTGAGATAGTTAACCGTTTAGTTAGATATTGGATATGGGATGAATGGGAAGCGATAGGAAGTGAATATATGCTTTTAGATGTAAGAAGAAAAATTGCTGGTACTTGTGATTTAATTCTTAGAAATAAAGAAGATCCATCAAGAATTGCTCTTGCAGATTTAAAAACTAAAAAGCACAAAGTTAATGAAGACGGCAAGCCAATTATTGAAAAAACAAATCATAAAACCCAGTTAGGAGGTTATATCAATTTGCTAAATCAAATCTACCCAGAACTTTCAACAGAAGATGCTTTTATCATCTTTGCTAGTCCTACAAAAATTGAAATAGAAACATACGATTACATTGACTGTTTAGAAGATTACGAAGCCGCTAGAAGTCTTTATTTCCAAAACCAGGAGGATTTTTAATGTTTAAAAAACTTTCCAAGTGCTTTGAGAAGTTGTTCTTACGCAAGAAAGAGAAACTATATCCACCAGTACCAGATTTTATTCCAGATAGAGATCACTACGAAGCAACAGATGAAGGCTTCAATGATTACTTAATACATGACTTCATCGACACGAACTTACAAGATCCACAAACCCTGAACCATGTCCGAGCCTTCTGTGAAATCAACTATTACTCAGCCCCTTACGAATGGAGACCAGACCCTTGGGACGACCCCTTGGCCTGAAGAATATCTAAATTCACCAGAAAAGATTTTAAGAGAAATCAAAAAGTCGCAAGAACTTATTAAAAAACAGCAAATCTTTCAATCTGAATTAAAAGCAGAATTAAATCAATGGTTAAGTAATGGAAAAATTGAGAAAAAATTTGAACATGATGGAATTAGTGCAAGTCTTTGTGAAAGAACAACTTATACATATTCAGATCGACTAAAGGTCGAAATGGAAAGAGAAAGAGTAAACAAGATTGCTAAGAAAAAAGTTACTTCGCATTGGAGAATTATTTGATGGATTTTAAACAATTACAGTCAGAAATCACTGAAAGAAGGTTGAGGCAATTTGATCTAGATGATTTTGATTCTTATATGAAATTAACAAAAGAAAGAATTAAAAACCGTATGGAAAAAGTTCAGCGAGATTTTATCCCTGAATATAACCAAAATGAACTTAATGCCATTTATGCAAATAGCGTCATAGATACTTACTGCTTATTGGAAGTAGTTGAACAGTTAAAGAAAAGAATCGAAGAATTGGAGAAAAAATGAACCCACAAAAGAATAAAGGTGATAAGGCAGAGCGTGAAGTCGCTGCATTGCTGAGTGAATTAACAGGTAAAACTGTTAGACGAAAACTAGGAGCTGGTAGAACTAATGCTGCTGGAGGAGATACAGGAGATATTGAAGGTATTCCAAATGTCGCAATTCAAGTCTGTGATTGGTCAAATAAATCCTCTGCATGTTTACAGAAACCAGTAGAAGCAGAAGACCAACGAGAAAATTTAGGAGTTGATCATGCAGCAACTTTTGTTCGTTTTAGAGGTGGAAGGTATCGGGTGGTATTAACGCCTGAACAATTTATTAGGTTATTGAATTAATTTAGCTTCCCTCAGACCCTCAAGCACCGCATAATCCTTGAGGGAATGTCTCTTTCACCGAGGGGATTCACAACAATGGGGATATGAATCAATTAAAAGGTAGCCATCTCAGTAATCTTAGGCAAGACTATGGCTATTTTATAGTAGACATTATGCCAGGTTTATTAAAGAAGTTAGGATCTCTATTTTCGTACAAAGAGCCAGCCCCGCTTAATGACGTAAAAAAAAGAAGATTTGAACTAATGGGTAAATCTAATAGAGAATTAAATTTAATACTAAATAGAAATCCACCATTACATTGCAAAAAAAGCAGATTAGTTGACCTGATTATTCTTAGAGAGTTTAGTCAACTGTAATTTCCTATATTGCTTTAATCTCTCTTGTTGCCTTCTAAGTTCTAAGCAGTGTTCACAAAAACAAGCTTCAATCATTTGCGATTCGCCAATACCTGTTTTTCCATTTGTCATAGATAGCCAACTCCTCTTTTAAACGCTCGTAAGTCAAAATTTCTTGATGTAAACCTGTAAAGGTATTAGCCATTGGATGTTTTGGATCATCCCTGCCATCAAGTCTATAGAGAGTTTCTATATACTGATTCCTTGCGGCGTTTTCTGCTACTGAAATTTGTTTAATCATTTTGGATTGTCGTCAGTTTTAGGCTTCATTTTTTTGATCGTGTCAAAGATCACGGCAATGACTCCGTTCTGTCTTAGTTTTGATGCACCTACGATTTCCGAGGCGAGGGCTACGGCTGCCCAGAAAATCGGGCTTGCAAGAACTTCATTCATCTAGTGTTTTTCATAGGACAACGTTCTTCTAGTCGTGCAACAGATGTTTCAAGGCGATTCAGTCTTAGAAAGATCTCTTGCTTGATCTCCGAGTTTTTTTTGGCTTGCATCGCAAGGTAGACAAAAGCACCTGAAACAATGGCTGCGCCTATCTCGGTCACTTTGACGAATAAAGGAACTACCCTAGACTAAGCCAAGCTATGTTATTTCGCCGTAATGAAAGAAAAGCCTACAGAAGAACCTAAAAAGATAAAACCAATTTCAGAAGATCAACCTGAATACCAGGAAAAGATCATGTTTTTGGTTAGCACCACGGCTCAAGGAGCCATTTTATTTTGGTGTATTTGCGTATTATCTCTTGGATACATAAAACTTCCCACGAAGATGTTTGGCGTTGAGATCCCTGATCAGCCAAGGATTGATAGCACTTTTGCGGCTGGACTCCTTGGAAATATTTTAGCTGGATGGGGCATAAGCGTAGGAGCTAATAACGGTAATAAGAAAAAGAAAAAAGAAGAAGAACAATTAGCAGTAGGTAATACAGCAGGCCAGCAAACAATCGTTATAAAACAACCTATAGAATTAATCACAAAAGCTCCAACGGCTAGTCGTGTCGATCCCATTACAGGGAAAGACATAGATCCAGTATCAGGAAAACTCCAATGAAAAAGTTTTTAATCTTGCTACTTCTAGCAAGTCCAGTACAAGCCGAGATACGGCACTCTATAGTTTCTTCTGCTCAATTAACAGTAGGAGCCGCTTCAACCAGTTCTACTAGAATGCCAAGCACGTTTAGTATTTCGGGTACAGGAGTAGATGTTACCGATGGCACGACGGCTGGAACAATCAGTGCTGGAACAATATCGAGTGGGGTTTATGCCCCAGGGACAATTGCCGCAACACAGAATGCGACTGGTGGTGAAAGCTTCAGCTTTAGCCAAAGCTACATTCAAGGCGACGCTGTTCCTACATCAGCCCCAACAGTCGGCACAGTGGGTAATTTCAGTAATCAAACCAGCACTAAAGGAGGTACAGCAGGTTCATTGGCTGGTGGGGTGACATCGGCTGGTGTGATCACGCTAACTGCTGGAGGCGAAAATTCTACCGCTATAGGAAGTATAAAAAGTGAGATATTAATTGATTAAATTAACGCTGCTAATTATATCATTAATAGCGGGTCAAACCGTAGTAGCAGCACCATTAGTTCCGCAATTCAGGTCAGGAGAAATGAGAATAAATTCAACTTCAACTTCTGTTTTAACTGAGACAGTAACCAGTCAATCATTTAATACAGGCTATACATATTCAGCATCAGGAATGAACGTAAAACCAACAACAGGAACATTAATAAATCCATCCGCTACTTCTACAACATCCCAAACAGTAAACGGCGTTGATTTCTCTTGGACTTCGCCACAACTTGAATCTATTCCACAATGGCAAATAGTAAACGAGGCAGCCCCATTCTCTCTAATCGAACATGTAACTGCACCAGGATTAGAGAACATAACAACAATCACAAGAACAGTAGAAACAACACAAGTTTCAGAGTCAGTCAGTATATTCGGTCAATAGCTTTTATATTATTAATAGGTGGTCAAACTCCAGTCATAGGCTCGACGACGGTAAGTTCGCCGCAGTCTTCAAGTCAAGGGATAGTTAATAACAATGCCACCCAAATCTTGCCGTCATCAGGCACAGTAATGAGATATTCACAGGGGATTCAATGCACTACCCCTAGCCTTACGCTGAGTCCTTATGTAGTAGATAGTCACAGCTATCAATTACCAAGAGAGACGGTTACAAGAACACCTATATATGACGATGATACGGGAGAGATTAAGTATTACTCTGAGCTACCAAGATTTGAGAAGGAAAATTTTAGTTTGAACTGGGGAGCTTCTCTGCAACTGAGCATTCCACTAGGCCGAGGTGTCGATCTTTGCCATCAAGCCGTAAAGACAAACATCAAGAATCAAGAGTTGTTATATAAGAAGACTTCGCTTGAGGTCTCTTTGCATCGGCTCAAAATATGTGCCGAGCAAATCAAGCTTGGGGTTCGCTTCACACCAGGAAGCCCATCAGCAGTGACTTGTGAAGATATAGAAGTAATGGTCAAACCAAATCAAGTTTTACCCCATACACATAAAATCACTCCTCTTTCTTCTTCTTCGAAGTAAGTTTTTTAAATATATTTTTTACCGCTCCTTTAATTACGGGAACAAGTAAGGGAGTTGATGCAGCTATTAGAGCGATTGCCCCAGTTGAAACCGCAGTCGCAGGAGTTGGCAGATATTGCTCTATAAAGGCAACAGGCTCATAAATCGTTTCACATTCACCCTCTAAATTTCTTTTATGCCCTGAAACCCTTTCTAGTTTTTTCTCGTTTCTATAATCACCTACCCTTTGATCATTAGGGCCAGGGCAAGGCTTAAATGTCTCCTCTTTTTTGTTATCTGGGACTTCTGTTTTAGCTTGTTTTGTTTCAGGAAATTTTGGTTGTTCGTTTTTTGTAATTGGTTTTTCTTCTATTACCTTTATATCTTTTGGGTTCCAATCCATTGGATAAAAACTAGGGATTCCAGCGTTACCATCACACGAATAACTAACACCTCCTGGGTCTGTTAAAAGAAGCTTTGGCTGTAAGTTTTGATCTCGATGTTGATAACTACAACCAGGGACTTCTATATTTAAATATGAATTAATAGGAATTTCTCTAATACTTATATCTCTAATACCAATCTCAGGTATCTCAGGTATTCCCATTAAATACCAAGCTGTTTAGGTGTTTCAAATTTAGGAATTGCACCGCCTGTTGTTTTTGGCATTTGTCCACCTATAGCCCCAGGCAATGCTTTCTTTATATCACCCATAATTGCGTTCTTGATTTTCGCTTGTCCCTGTTCACTTGTAGCCCATTTGTAAGCGAAAAAACCTGACCCTAAAGTTCCAGCAATAAGAACAAAAGAAAGAACGGCTAATCCGTCTAAAATTTTCCTAGCCATGTACTTAACGTCGTTACTTCGCCATAATAAGCGTAACAGCTAATTAAGTCTTGCTACCCGACGAACCAATATGGGTCTATACCCTAAGAATTGCTACCCCTGCTTTAGTCTTGACTTTCGTAATGTCTGTTCTTGGATTTATGCCATTAATGCTAATGGGAAAATATATTCAATCAAATCAACCAATACATCAACAACAAATAGACCTAGCTAGGCAAGTTCACTAATCAGCCGGATCGGCAGTGTTTGTTTTCGCCCACTCTAGGTACTCTTGGTAGTCTGTGTTATCAACTGCCATTGGGATATGTAGTCTATGTTTAGACGTGCCGACAGTACCACAATCTTTAATAACACTATTGACTTCACCTTCTATGTTTTTATGTAATTTGTAAAGTGCCATAATTAAAGCTCCGCTTTGAATGCTATTTTTGCTGCTGCATTGGCAGTTTGAACCCAAGCAGCATTTCCTGCGTTCATACTCAGATTTCCATAGAATTGGACAATATATGCTTGAGGACTGCTTTGTTGTAGACCTACATTATCAAATGTATCTGAACCACCAGAGTCATAAGCTCTAAAATAATTAGTCCCTTCCACTGCATCTATAGTTGGAAATGCTCTCATAGTAACCGGAAAATGAACCGCACCAAAAGTAAGGGCAGCAGTATAATTAGCAGTAGTAGCAACGGGTGCAGCATTGCCATTATTTGATTGAGATCCAAGAGCATGTAGATAATAATACCTCTGACACCTACGTAATTCATCACCATACGATCTATGTTCAAAGTCAGTGGCAACGTCTCCTGCTTCAAGCTGGACACCTGTAATCCTTACATAATCATTATTAGATGCTCCAGCGTTTGCAGTATGTCCACCTGCTCTTTTTCCATCTGAATATGCGTGCCATGCAGCATCAGCACCTCCACTTGTATAATTAGATCCAGCAACTAACCAGAACTCACAAGCCAAAGCCGCAGTATTATCATTATTAAATGTTCCACTAGTATCAGCAGGAAATATTATAGTTTTGTATTCCCAAGTATCTGCTGCATTTACCGTATAAGTTCTTGTAATTCCTTTATTACTATTATGATAATCCAATAATTCAACAGCATAATCTCCTGTTGTAGCTGATTTAACCCAAAAACTTAGTGCGAACTTCTTTGCACTAGAAGTCCCTTTCATAAAACGCTGAACATCATATCCTTCCCATTTTTGCCACCACCTTACTGCTGCGTCAGAGGCGACACTTCCATCACCAGTTGTTGAGATCATTTCAACGGAATTGGTAAAACCTGGTGGGCCTTCAGTGCCCTGTTTAATTGTCCATGTACCATGATTAGCTATTACGGCATAAACTCTATCTGGGCCACCAGTAGGATTAGCATTAATAGATGTTATCCCTGTCTGCTCACTGCCTCGTTGGGCCACAGTTGCTGCCCCATTGATCCAAATGTTCCTGTTGCTTAGATTATTAGTAATCTTTGCCGTACACGTTCCATCGGAAGCCAAGGTAACAGCATCACTTGATGCTCCTGTGTGGCGTATTGCGTTGACTTTTAATTGGCTCATTTTATGTAGCTCCTAAACGTGTAAAGGTGACATTAGTTCTATTGGCACTAGTACTACCGCTTATATTCATAGCTGATTCACCAGCAACTTTAAACTTCACTCTGAAATCATCTTCATCTGTTACGTCAAGAATCGCTTGTGAACTGAAAGAAGCGTAAACAGTATCACTACTACTATCATGAATTGAATCCCAATTCTCTCCAATAGCAGAATAATTACTTCCTGAATCTGTACTATAGAAAATCTCTACACCTGCATAACGGTTTTTATCTGTATCTTGCGAAGTTCCGTTGAAGAAAATTTGCCATATACCTGTTGCAGGAAAAGTAAATATACCAGAACTTTCCGTCATTCCTGTTCCTATCTTAGAAAAAGCAGTATCACTCCTCTCCCAATTGCTAGTAAGGTCAGCACCTCCAGCACCTAAAGCTACATTTGTAGTTAATCTCCATTGATCCATTTCTGTTATACCTGGAGGATCAGCCCAAGTAAGATTACCTGATCCATCTACAGTTAAAAACTGACCAGCAGTACCAATAGTTGCAGGTAATTTAAGTTCTAAATCAGATGCAGGATTCGTTGCAGGAGCTGCGATGCTCATGCTATTTCCTGATGCGTGGGGAAACTTTAATTTACTCATTTAACCAGCCTCCAATGCTGCTACTTTTGTTTTCAAAGTATTCACTTCTGTTTCTAGTGTTTCTATTTTTGTTTTTGCTTCTTTTATTGCCGCAATACATAAAGGGATTAATTCTGTATATCTAACTTGTAAATATTCTGTATCATCTCCTTTTTCTTCTAATAATTTATCTTTTAACTTAGAAACAGCTTCGGGTACTACATTTTCTATTGATTGAGCAGACACACCAACGTGAGGTGTTTTTTCAGCATCAGCCTTCCAAGTAAATTTAATTGGTTCAATCTTAGCTATATCAGTTAAAGCATTAGTTATATCACCAGTTTTATCTTTTAGTCGTATATCTGATGCATTGGCCCATGATGTTGCTCCATTGTTTAATACAACACCTCCACTAATATTGGCATTTTGAGCAGAACTCATTATTATTACTTCGCCTTGAGATGATCCATTTTCACCAAGGTATATTATAGAGCAAAGATTGGTGCTTCTACCTGTTCTCTCAAATCTATATTCAGCATGTTTATTATCACCTGCAACATCATTAATATAAGTAAGTGAACCATTTCCCGTGCCTGATCCATACCATTTTAGGCCCGCCGATTGAGTCTCAATCTTCTTACTGTTGTCGTAATAGAGTTCTATGTTTCCATTACCTGCTGCTCTTATTGTTGTTTCAAAACTACCAGATGCATAATTTTGAAGGTAAAAATAATTACTAGATTGATCACTAACTATTCTCCACTTATCACCATCATCATCTCCTTGGTCAGCCCAAAGCTCAAGTACAGCAGAAGCACCTTCATCAGCTTGAACTCTTGCCCCTTCACTTATTGTAGAAAAAGTTTTAACGTCATTATAATAAATATCTACACCTGCATTAGCGGTTGCAACAAGGGCATACTCAGAGCCCGTTAATAATTTAAAAGCTCCGTTAACATTTTTTATAAAATTATCAGTTCCATTATGGTATAGCTCTAAATCTCCCGACCCGCCTAAACGAATTTTTCCATTGTCGGGTATATCAATATTCCCTGAGCTATCTACTTCTAATCTTTCTGTTCCACCTGTTGAGATAGAAACTGTATCGGCTGCATATACAATCCCTGAGTTGGCATCTGTTCCACGAAGAGATGGAGATGCGTTACTTCCATCAACGCTTGATATTCCTGTTGTTCCGTCTAGTGTGATTGCCATGTTTAGATCTTAGCGGGTAATACGTCGAAATAACAACGTCATTAAACAATAGTCCAAACACATCCTGACGGAATAGTAACAGTCTTCGATGCGTTGATCGTTATAGGGCCAAAACTACCAGCATTACGAGATGCAGTAATTGAATAGTCATGGGTAACGGCTTGTTGGTTTTCCCAAAAAACAGCATTGTCACCGTTATCACCTCCCGTTGCGCCGCCTCCGCCTCCTATCTCTCCCCATGCGTCGGTATAGCCTTCAAATTGTCCAAGTGTTGTGTTATAGCGGAACATTCCAGCAGCAGCCGAACCAGGCCGTTGTGCTGTTGTGCCATCAGGTAATTTAATTGCTGTATTACTATCAAAGTCAGCAGTACCAGTAATAGTTGGACTTGCGGCGGGTGCTAATCCAAGGTTTGTACTGGCTAGGGTTCCGATTTCTATCCATGCGTTATTAGCAGCATTTCTAATTTTTAATTTTCCTGTATTCGTATCAGCCCATAACATATAGGGATATTTTGTCGTCATCGCGGTATCAGTTGACCCGCTATTTTGACTAACAGAAGCTAAAAAAGTTGCATCAATATCTGTTCTTACCGCTTGACCCGTTCCGTTAGGGATCGTGTAATTTGCAACTTGGGCCATTTTTACGACTCGACTTTGTAGTGATTATAGTCTATACGCCTAAACCATAACCGACACTTTGCCAAGTAAAGTTTTTGTTGATTGCGGCTCCGCTAGAAGATCTTATTGTGAAAGTGAAGTTTGTTCCTGTCACTGTTGGCCCGTCGATATAATCACCACTTGCAAGATTATTTACCTGAATACCAATAGAAGGAAGATAAGCATTAACCCCACCTAAACCGCTAGTCCCGACAAAATAAGGCTTATTGAATGTGATTGTTTTACTTCCAGCCCCACTAGCTACCGCAGTCACGCTTTGCTCAATATGTCTTTGTAACTCTGCTGAATATCCAAGTTGCGTCACTCGTATATTTTCGTCAGTATCAGAGCTACTTAAAACAGTCTTAAATTCAAATCCTCTTGCTTTAAATACACCATTAGCAAACTCATTCCAAGGATTCCAAGTTGGTGATCCACTGCCAGGATTATCATTTGTTGTTCTGACATACATTTTTGCATCAACGTTATTAACGGCTCCATCCCAATCGCCTCTAGCATCTACATCTGTAATTGAATCAAACTGATCATTAGGTAAGAATCCATCGGTTAAGAAATGACGTTTTAAATCAAGAGAATAAACAGCACCTAAATCAAGTTGATTAGCAAAGTTATATGTTCCACTGGTTTGTATATCACCAATATTGTCGAAGTTAACAATTGCGTCCCAATCCGCTTGTGCATCAACGGTTTGACCTTCTAAAGCAATGGCACTATTTGTAGGATCATAATAAACATTAGTTTTCGCACCTGAAAATGGAGTTGGACTAAGTTGATCTTCTCGTTGTGTGAGAACGCCTAAAGCGTTTAACGTATCGGGTAGATCAATTAAAACTGAAGTTGCATTAGCTGACTGCCTACCGCCATCGTCAACATACTTAACGAATATTTCCCCTTCAACTAAAGGAACAATCGCTTGACTAGCTGCACCGCTAATAGCTGGTATGAGGCTTACCGACTTACTCCAAACGCCCGTTCCATCTGTTTTAGAACTATGTCTAATCTCAACTTTTCCAGCTAATTTAACGTCAAGCTCTGTTGATTGATCCCAACGTAACCGCCCCGTATTGTTGGACATTGGCTCCCAACTTAAATTAGTTACATCAGCAGGTAAAGCAGTTTTCCCTACGGCGGTATAAGAAAGTTCAGCAGGATTAGTAGAAGGCTTTAAGGCTGCGTTATATGCAAAAACTCTCGCTTCATATACACCCTCAGTCGTATCAAGGATTTCAAATTCGGTACTTGTAACTGTTGTTTGTATAAAGTTACCGCTCCCTTTTCGCCACTGAACACGGTATTGAGTAACACCTCTTTGGCCTGACCAACTTAAAGTGATTTTTACTTTCGCCTGACCATTGACTTCAATAATCTGCTCTGTTGCTGCAAGGTTAGATGGAGCATTAGGAATTTGATTTAATATTGATACTGTTCGAGTTTCTAAAGGCGTTCCATCTTCTATGTAGGAAAATTTAGTTGCGTTATAAGCAAGTGCCGAAACAGCATAGTTGCTTCCATCTTCTGATATGCCTATAACTCTCCATTGAGACGTTTCTACCGTGTCATTAGAAATAACCCAGACCGAATTAGCATTAGGAGCAGAACTAAACGCTGAAGAAACGGTAATAACTGCACCAGATATTCCACTTATTGTTTTTGTCTCAAGTGATCCATCAGCAAGAAGAACAGAAAGAGTTGCATTGTTGGTTGCGTCTAAATCTGTTTGATCTTCATTATCAACTGTGACTGTTGTTGTAGTTGCTGCATTAATACGACCACCACGACGAATACCTGAGCGCATAGGATCAGCAACGTCTATTACATCCCCAGGAGCGACACAAACACCTGCATCAATTGATGTTGTGAAGTTTATAACGTCTGCTTCATGGAAAAGGGTGTATAAAATCCACTTACCAAATCTTCTTGCGGCCCCTCTAGATGTACAGCCAACTGCTCTTATGTTTTTCTGAATAATTCCGTACTTCGCCTGCATCGAAGTATCAGAAACTTCTTCCCAATCAATATCTTGAGTTTCATTATCAAAATAGGAAACATTGATCTGAGTTGCTCTTGTTTTAATGCTACTTCCTGTATAAGAAAAGCCACCTTCTGCGACGTTCGCAAGAGTAAATAAATAAGAACTATCTTTTGGTTTATCTTGTGAAATAGTAAGCGTACCTGCCGACCAATAGGGCATACAACGCATAGAAGAACATATATTATTTATTAATTTATAAGGAGAGGTTTGTTGTTGAATAGAACCATTAAATGCAAACCTTGGTTCTGTTCCTCCTAATCCATTATCAACCTGTTCATTATTATATTGACTAACAGAATAGAACGTATATTTATCTAATTGTGACTCAGATATATGAGAACCTAGCCCATATCTTTCGTTAATTAATAGATCATAAAGTATCCAAGCAGGACACGAAGTTGAAACTTTTGTTGCACTAAAACTACCATTCCAAGAACCGCTATAAGTTAAAGAACCATCACTCTGAAGCGTTGCATTATTTGGAATTTTGACCTTAATTCCTCGCAATTTAAACATGCGACTTGGAATTGATGGGAATTGTTCAGCATCAAATCTAAGTGCAGTATGAGCCGTATTTGCATAAGGTCGATTTTGCCAATAGATCTCAGTGTATGAAGTCCATTGAAACTCATCATGTTTTTTAGGATCGGTACTATCTGCGGCTGTTCTTTTTACTGTGACCGTTAAAGGATGAACAAGAGAAGTACCCCTGAAATCAATTAAATAATCTTTAAAATAAGCATCAGCACTCTTACCTGAAATTGCATTATCACTAAAGGGAGTACTAACTGTTCCATTAGTATCAGTAACATTAATTGTGACGTAAGTAGTCACACCTGATGTGTTCCCATCATCTTCAAATTTTTGTAGCCTTGGGCAGCCAATTGTTACTCTTACAGCTTCAACCCCATTTGTTAAAGTTCTACTAACAGGAGTAGAATAAGTAACAGCTACACCAACAGAACTCTCGGTCTCAGTTCCACTAATACCCGTAATTGATGTTTGATTAGAAGTACCAAAACGTGCATCAAACTCTATATCTTGGAAGTTGTAATCTGTATTTTGTAAACTCGTTATGTTTGCTGATTGTTTAATAACTTGAGTTTTATTTAAATAAACATCTTTTAATGCTGCATTTAGATAATTAGTTGTTCCTTGTGTGTAACCATCAGCAGAAGGAAAACCACCAATTTCACCCTCTCCAAGGACATCAATCAGAGTCGAGAACTGCTTACTTCCTAGAACATCACTAGGTAACGTTGGATCAGTTAAAGTTGTTGACTGATTTAAATTATTGATTGCCATTAAGCAGTACCTTTGACTTGTACAGTATCAACACCATTGTTGACAACTACAGAACCGACAAATACCTCATGTCCATAAACTAGAGATACTGGAATACCCGCACGACTTACATTTTGCACCCCGCTAAAAGAGAAGTTGCTTTGCGGATCCATCGATGCCCCTTCTGGTTCTTCTGGAACAGGCGTAAGCATTTGCAATACACCGCCAAGAGCTAAAGAAATACCAATTCCAGCAACAACTGTTCCTAGTGCAATACTCGTACCCCCAAATGCTGTTAAAGGTATAGCAGCTCCATATAAACCACCTGTTGCAACAACCAAACCAACAATTAATGCACCAGTAATAAATTTTCCAACTCCTGATCTAAAAAACTTTTTAAAATTAATCGCACCGACGGCAACAGGGACAATTGATATTTCTTGACCGATTGGATTATGTAAGTCTTCTTCTCCTATCTCATATCCACTTGTCTTGATTTTATAAAACTGATCAACCATGTGTTTTTTTACATTAGGCCAATTAGCGACTAAGAATCGACCAACTTCTGCTGTTGAATTAACATCAGCCCAATAAACGCCGTTTTCCCAACCCAGTAATTTTCTAAGTCTTCCGTAAACTTTGATTTTACGCAGCATAACGATACCTCTTTACAGTTGAATTAATTAAAAACTGGTTGTAGAGATCACGACTACTAAGCCTACCTCTTACATGATGCAATACAGTTTGATCTCCAATATAGACACCTACATGGGCTGGTTCAGGGCTAGGAAATTTAATCAATAGAAGATCACCTACTTGTAGGTTGTCATCTACTACTTTAAAGCCACTACGAGGAATTAACCTTTCTAATATTCCATTGGTTAAAATATCTTCTGGTTTATTTGGTCTAGTCCAGTTTTTAACAGTTAAACCTTTATTGGCAAACCAATCAATCATTAAAGTCCAACAATCACTTGTTCCCCATTCCCATTGTCTTCCGATTAAAGGTTGCTTATATCCTTTTGGCTCCATGTAATGCCATTCATTAGCATTTGGGTTAACGATATAAAAAGGTAAATCTAAATACTCACAACTTGCCAAATCTGTTTCGCTTGGTTCAGGAGAACAATTTGGATGTGAATGAAAAACACCAATTAATTCACCAGCGTCTTCTGCTTTCATCCAATCGTCAGGACAAATAACAAATTCAGTTGCTTTATCTTCAGCTAAATTTTTACAAGGAAAATATTTTTCTCTTCCTTTGACAACACAAACTAACCCACAAACTTCTTGATCAGAAGACTCCGCATGTTTAAGAGCAGCATCTTTCCAATTCATCCTACAAACGTACCAACACCAGGGAAATCAGCCCTTGTAATCAGTCGTTTAGGCGGCTTAGGGCCATTAGACAAGTCAAAAGCACTAGCACATTCCCATTCAACAATATCTCTAGTTTCTGCTGATTTACGATCAAAATAAAAGATTTCTCGAGGTAGTTCTGAAGTTGGATCAGGCGTTCCAAATGGGTTAGTTCCTGTACTCCAGTTAGCAGCATCAAGATATCTAGCAAGTGTTCTAATTCGAGTTAATTTAGTACCGCATAAATCAATACTAGGAGTAACTTTATTGGTGTCTAACATTAACGCCGTTAAGGTTCCTAATATGTTGCTGACAGTAAATTTAGGTCTAGGTAATTTACCTTTTCCACTTTTTTCAAAACCAGAAGCCTGAATAGGAAAACGCATATAAGAATTACCCGCCCAAATCACCTCACCGTTGTTATTAGGACTAGATCCATTATGAAATCTATAAACGGTTGAAGTTCCATGCAAAGTTGCATCTAAGGTCAGAGTAAATAGTTCTATAACAGAACTAGGACTGATTTTTTGTAATTCAGAAACAGGAACAGCCATTAGGGTTCAAACACCTCCTCAAATGTTGCTCTAACTGTATTTTTATTAAAATTAGGCATCTGAACAGTCCATTTCGAGCAAATAAATTTACCTGCACTACCTCTTGGCGGTGTCCAGTCAAATGATTCAGTACCTTTTCTAGCTTCTAAGAAAGCGAGGATATTATCTCTTTCAGTATCAGTGCGATTAGAAAAAGTAAGTACCCAATTTTTAGGATCACGTTGAAGACCAAACTGTATTGATTGACGATACCCATCACCGAAGGAAACTGTATTGACCTTGGGTTCGCTCTGCTCAGTAGCAGGAAAGCTAGGTGTGTATGTAAAGGTTGCCATGTTTAAGACTGATTAAGAAGACCACCTGGCCTTAATTGTTCGATTAATTGACCTTGAACAGCAATAGCTATTAACTGCCCAAGTTCACGACCAGCATCTTCATCACCTTCGACATCAGAGCCAGAAGCATCAACATTAACAACTACTGAAGTACTACCACCACCGCTACTTTCTACACCCAAACGACCACCTTTACCACGACGTAATGGAAGAATCGCCTCTGGCCCTGCTTCTCCCATCAAACCTGTTCCGTTCTTAAATGGGAAAATTGTAGGTTTATCTACTACTCCACCACGGGCAAACTTTTGTATTCCGTTCTGTGCGAAAACATTACCTTTTGCATTTGGAGTCCAACCAAAACCAGAAAGTATAGGTTTAAGGATCATCGTTCTAATAGCTATCCTTGCAAGATCAGCGATAATTGATCGAGCAAGATCTTTAAAGGCTAGTTTTCCAGTCGTAACAAAATTCACTAAAGTATCTTCTAATCCTTTAAGCGCACCACCAACTGCATCTTTCATTTGTGTAGCAACATCACCTAAACCTTTTACATATTCCTGAACACCGCTTCTAACCCCACCCCATGCTTTTTGCATCTCAGTTAATTTGGTTTTAGCTGTGTCTGATGCACCTTCTGTTGCTGTTTTGACATCATTAATTTTTAATTCTAATTCTGAAACAGTTTGCTTTAAGTCCTCAATTTTTGCGTTACTTGCATCAAGCATATTTTCAAGAGATTTTTTATTCATGCCACCAAAGGCTCTCCAAACAGTTGGAGCAGTTTTAATAGATTCTCTAAGATCATCTGCTCTTTCAATTTCTCTTTGTAAATCTTCTTTTACGTCAGCTAATCTAGCTTCTAAATTTTCTTCACCTAACTTATAAAATTTTCTCAATGCTATTGCTGCTTTATCTATTTTTTCAATAATTTTAGTAAAGGTATCTTGAAACTCTGCTCCTACTGGCTGCAATAAAACACCAACATTATCTCTAAGACTAGCCATAGCAGTTTGCAACCTATCGCCTGCTGCCTCTGGTCCTTTGGCTAATATCTCAGCATTTGTGCCGTATTTTTTGAACAACGTCGTAGAGAATGTCATGAAGTCTTCTAATGTCACCTTCCCTTGCTCTAACGCCTTATCTAACTCGGCAGGAGTCAGCTCCATTGACTCCGCAAAGATAGTGAAAGCTCCTGGCAAACGCTCGCCGAGCTGTTGCCTAAGCTCTTCTGCTGAGACTTTACCCTTACTGAAGACCTGAGAAACCGCAGTCATTGCAGATTTCATATCTTCTAGGCTTCCACCAGTACCCCTAATACCAGAAGCTATAGATTCAAATACTTTTTGTGCATCTTCTGTACTCTTGCCAGCACCTTTAACAGAAGCGGTTAATTGTGTGAATTGTCTAGTAATAACATCTTGAGGTATGGCTAACTTTTTACTGGTCTTTTGAAGGAAAGTTTGAGCCTTATTGTATTTCTCTGTATCTGCAATAACTAATCTAAGTGCCTTTCTTTGTAGAGCTAAAGCTGCGCTATATGAAGTCGTTTCACCAATAGCCTTTCTTACTTGTGAAACCTGCGCTCCAATTGCACCACCAGCCAAAGCACCACCTGGGCCACCAATAATTCCACCAATACCTGCACCAATCGCACCTTCAGGGCCACCAAAGACACCAGCACCCGCAACGGCTCCTAATGTTCTTGCAGTACGACCAAAACGACCAGCAGCACCTTTACCACTAGTACCAGATTTAGCTAATGCTGCTTCTGCTTTATTTATATCTCTAGTAAGGAGTTGATACCTTTTACTTGTTAATGAAACATTTGCTCTTAAATCAGTTAAGACGCTAATTGATGTTCTTAATTCGTTTTCTGTTCTATCGGCTGCGTTACCTAGCTTTAAAGCTGCTGATCTTAGTTTGCTTATATCTAATGCTGCTGGCTTTGCGACGCTGCCAAGCTGACGCATAGAATTTTTTAGTTTTTCAACCTCCTGCATCCCTGTTACGGATGCTCTAATCTTCGCTCGTAATTCGTCAGCCATATATCTACTCCTTCTCGTTAAGTAGCTTTAATGCAGAAGCTTCCATAATTTGAATACCTTCTAGCATTGCTACATGATCTTTTACTGAGTATAAACGGCAAAGCCACTCAAGCACCTCATATTTAATACCAATAAATCCTCCCATTGTTGTATTCCACTGTGTTTGTAGTCTTATAAACATCATAACTACTTCCCAGTTGTCTTCCCATACTTCAAAAGCAGGTTCCTCTTTCTGTTTAGGCATTGAAATACCTAATACAGCAGCATCGTCGTAAGTGTCATCCTGGCTGCCTCCGTTGACCCAATACTCAGCAGCCTCTTTTAGTTTTTTGCCTTTGCGCCCTCTAATGATTCAAGCAATGCAGTAATAACAGCTTTTGCCCAGTAAGGATCGTCAATAAATTCAGCTTTATTCTTTTTATTACATGGAATAGTTGAACCATCCTCTTCTTCTATTCCTTCCCAATCAAGTAAACAAGCATCTATTAGATCAGCGTCACCTGAATCTGCAAGTTCATTAATCGTAGAACGTTTTAAACGGTTGAAAACTGCATCAAACGTTTCAATATCAAATTTACCTGCTGATTCAGCAGATGGAGACTCAACTTTTACAGGCCACTTATAGGAAGCGACCTTTTTGCGAACAAAAGCCATGCGGTGTTATAGCTACTACGCAACAATAACGCTAAAACTAACAGAAAGTAAGCTTTACCTCATCGTTTCCACTTGCACTAGGAGTTGGTACGAATGGAAGATTTAGCATTTGTATTCCTTGATCGTCGGAATATGTTGGGTTTCCAATGTCACAAACAGGAGCCAGAACAGAAACGATATTGCCTGCTGTAGTTCCATGTTGGAAGCAGATCTTACCTGTTGTATCAGCGTTAGCGATAGTAAAGAAGTCTTTCTGAGCGATTGTAGGAGCTTCTATAACGGCTGTTCCTGCTGGTGCCCTGTTAGTCATCAATACACTCTTATCTGAACCTACAAGCTCTCTGTAAACAATCTCATTAGCCATATCAAGACTTAAGGAAGAAATAGCTGCACTGTCATAATCCATCAAGGAAACAGCAACAGTATTACCAGCTTTAAATAGAACAGGAGTTGTCTGATTTGAATAAGTCGTTGTTGGTAACGCTGTATCAGTTGGAGCGTTATAAATTCCAGTCATAGAGAAGTTAAAAACTGGTATAGCTCCTACTTCTAGACTCAATGAAACAGAACCCCTACAACCTGTTGCTTTGTGTAGAACACCTGAGTTATTGAAGTAAATTGTGGTTGATTCAAATGAGCTTGATTTTGGCAAGTAGCCAACATTTGCAGCGATTGAATACCCAGAACTGGAGCCAGGAACGAATGTTGCTGTGCCTGCTTTTACTGTTGCTACTTTTGATGTTCCGTTGTAGTCAACTATTAAACCTTTATGACCATTACCTGTTCCTGAAGTGATCGTTACGACCATTCCGTTGTAGAAATCATCAACTGCACTAGCACCAGAAGCAAGAGTAATTGTTCCAGCACCGCCTGCTTGTGATGAGCCAGTAACAGCCGATCCAGTAGTGGTAGCGGCAAAGCCACATGCACGAATCAAAGAATCAAGTCTAGAAGCCGTACCTGCTGTTCCACTGGATGCGATTTCTGCTTCAAAGTTTATAGCTACTCTTGTGTTTGCTAATAGCTGATCACTGTTACCCATGTAAGACCTGATCAAGTCTCTTGAGACTGTTTCAGCTTCAATAGGTGATACGTCGAGATTCCTTACTAGGACTGCATCTGTTCCCGCAGGCGATGGGTCTGTTCCATACGAAGACTCAATCTTTGTTTGGATTAGTCGTGATCTTGAAAAGAGAGCCATTAGTTTAGAACCTCGTCGTGTGTAGCATACTTAATAGTCGTATTCATATAATAGGCGACTTTATGTAGTTAAGTCATTCATTTCAGTTCTATATCTCACTAAATAGTTACAGCTAATAACACCTGCTGGCTGATCAGCATCCATTAAAGCGAAATCTACACCTACAGATTGAACATCAATCGCATAGCCACCAAGGGTTAAATCAGCAGTAATTTTGCTATGTAAAGACTCAACGATTGGATCTGCTACCTCGTCTGGAACATCACCTCTAACGATTACAGCGACACGAACATTTAATGACCAATCAAGCTTAGGTAAACTTAAATTTGCTTGAGAACTGTCTGAAACTGGCTCTATGACTAGGGCTGGACTCTCATTTCTAGCAAGTGGAACTACTCTTGAGCGATAGACCCTAGAAGAGACACCAGCAGTAGAAGTTAATACTGATTTAATTTGATCTAAAATTTGTTCTCTTTTAGTCGTCATGTCTTCTGTATCCCAATAGTTACTAATTGAGCATCAACAGATAACCTTGCTTCTCTAACGGTGTATGCAGTTCCGTCTACCGTAATTGAATTACCAGCTATCAAACTTCCAAAATCACTTGCTTTTGCCAACAATGTGTAATCACTAAATAAAACCATTCCATCCATTAAAACTTCACTTGGCTGAGATAAAACACCATTTGCCGTAGTGCCTCCAGAGGTGCAACTAACACCAAATTCACCACCTACAAATACTGAATTGTCATCACTCAGAGCCATTGCTTTCTATAGCTTTAGGTTTCTTTGCTTTTGCTTTTGGTGGACAAGATGGAGCTTCATCAGCCTCAGTAGCTTCAACAGCTTTATTTTGACGAATCAAATAAGCAGCATCAGCGTCGGAAACGTCATGTACTTCACCAGCTCCTAAGTGCTGACCTTTAACAGCAGTATTACGAGTAAGTAAAACTTTCATAAGAAAAGAAGGGGCCGTTACCGACCCCTAATAACTACTAAGTAGTAACGTCAAGGATTGCAGCGAAGGCAGAAGCCTGTCTTACAGCAACATCAAGAGTTGTAATCGCTCTTACTGAAGTAAGTGCTTTCGTAAAATCGGAACCGTCAGAGTCGCTAACAGCTAATTCCATTCCGTTGCCCCAGAAGCCAACTAAAGCTTGTGAGTAATCACCAAAGACAACAGCAGAACAAGAACCACTTGTAGAACCTTTAGTAAGATTTGATGGAACTTGATTTGTTACTCCGACTCTATAGCCGTTAACAGTGCCAGGAGTAGCACCACGACCAATACCAGATAGATCTGTATTCCATAAGAAGGAGCCGTTTCCAGCAGTAGATCCACCAGCACGGAGCTGTTTCAATGCAGAAAGCACTTTTGCATTGGTGACATAAGCCATGTTGTCACCACCAGCGTTATCAACTAGAACCTCTTCTTCTAGGTTGATCATGTTCTCAAGGGTGATAGCAGCACCGTTAGTACCACCAGCAACAGAACCGATACCAGAAGTTTGCATAATTCCTGTTGGCTGACCTGAAGAGCCAGAACCATTAAGAATTGCAAGGTCAACGCCGATCATCACAGTCGAGGATAGGTCTCTGCGTACCAACTCTTCTATCCCAGGAGTTGCTTGTAAAAGAGTCTGTCTAGAGTACTTGCTCAAAACTCCATAATTTTTTGGAGATAATGAAATTTGATCAAATGTACTCTCTGACTGAGTTATAGCCGTTGTCTCATTCGCCAACCAATAACCAGTTGAATTTCCTGAACGTCTAGGAATTGCGACATCACCTACTAATCCAGGTAATGTTCCAACCCCTAAGCCAATCATCAGAGTGTTATTTTTCAAGCTTTCGATAAAATCGTCAGCCTTTAGCTCTGTCTCAACAAGGTTGCCTCCAGTTGTAGCACCACTCGTAACGTAAGTAGCACGTTTTTGTAGTGCTGCATAAGGAACAAGGAAACTTTTTTCTGTTGTTCTCTTAACACCAGAAGCTTCAACTTCTTGGCTTAATTCTCTAACGAAACCAGCATCCCTAGATGACCAGTCACCAGTTAAAGCTGCACGAATACCAGCAGTGATGCTGTAATCAGCTTCTTCACGCTTGCTTAGTTCAACAGGAGAAACAGTTTCAACTGGCTTCTTACCAATTGTGTCTAATACGGCTGCTCTAGCTTCGTCGATAGAACTTCCGTTCTCTACTAGCTGAGTACCAAGCTCTTCGAAACCGTGGTTTCTGCATAGAGCTGTAATGTTTGCAATACGGCTGCGCTCTTCTTTTTGGGCCTCAGAAGCGGCCTTAGAACGCACCTCGTTTAAATCGATGTTTTCAGTCATCTGTGAATGAGATGGAGGTGTACTTGCGACTGTTGCCGCTTCCAGAGGAGCCGTAGCTCTCTCGTTGTCTTTAATAATAGGTTGTTCTTGGGCAACAGTAACGGAATTGTCGCTAAGACCTTCGCTTTTGGCCCTTGAAACACCTACGGAATAATCTGCAGGAATCGAAACAAGGCTCAATTCCATAGGTAAAAAGCTAGTTACACGGTACGAACCGTCTTGACCTTCTTCAGTTTCATTAACGGAATAACCAAAACTTACATTTCGATAAACTCCTTCTTTAACAAGACCAAAAGCTTCTTCACCAGCAGCATTAGACGCAAAACGGACTTTTGCCATTCCACGTTTTTTCTTTTTATCTAGCCAACCACGCTCAACAACGCCTAAAACAACGTCGGGATTGTGGTTAAACAGTAAAGGAGCAGCAGCATTTAGACGACTAAAATCAATAGATCCCTCTCGGTGATCTAAGATTTCTTCTCCTAAATAGCCTCTGTCCACTGGGGCTTCCGAGCTAAAGGGAAACTCTATTGTTCGATCTTCTTCATTCAGGTTTCTTGATTCAAGAATCCCTGCGAAGTCACGCAATAAAGTTTTACCCTCTAAATCACGTTTCTCCTCCATTTGATTCAGAGTTGTTATTCTTTACTACTTTAGTAGGTATTTGTCCAGAAACACCAACATTGGGATCGGTATCAAAAACTAGACCTAATTGATCGGCCTGTTCTACTTCACTTTTACGAGCTGTTAATAATTCTTCTAAGTCTCCACCTTGCTCCGCAATGACCTGTGCTTGAGTCTTGAAACCTGCCTTTACAGCTTCCTTTGCAGCAAGCACTTCAGACTTAGGATCAATCCAGTCCCATGATCTAGGTGTCCAACGAACACGCCTATATCTTTCAGGTTCTATGTCATAAGTTGGTAACGAAAGTGTTCCTGATAAAACAGCCATTTCTAACCAGCTTTCAAACACTCTTGAATGAAAAACTTCAACAAAGTAGTTTTGTAAAGAGCGATATTGCGCTCTATCTTCTATCAATGCTAAACGGCTAGAACTGTAGTTACTGGTTGAATAATCACGACTTAAACTTTCATAACTAAGACCAATACCAGCAGCCATAGAACGCAACATAGCTCTCATAAATGGCTCAAATTCTCCATGCGGTGCATCCATATCTGGAACCACAACATTTTGCCCTTGCTCCAAATAATGAAAGAGACCTGGCTGAAATTCTGTTACACGATCACCATCATAAACTTCACCACCTTGGTCTAACTCCCCTTCAGGACTGGTCACAAAGCCCATTAGGGCAGAGCTTGCTCTTGCTCGGATTACGCTTGCTTCAGCGAAGCCATCGAGATGATGTAACGACTTAATTGCAGTAGCTAACCAAGGTACACCACGATTTTGATCAGGTCTTTCTGTCAGATGAAGATGAATAATTTCATCAGCAGGTAACAGAATGTGACGTTTAGCTCCTTCTTGAATTGGAAAAGGTGTGTCTCCTGGATGCTTTGTTAAAAACGCATAAGTAACAGGTCGATGCCAACGGTCAAGTTCTATTCCCATTCGCCAAGTATTTTCTTTATTCGTACTTGGTCCTGAATAATCATCATCCAACATATCGCTTTCTAAAATTTCTAAAGCGAATGGAATTGTTGAACGACCAAAGGGTATCTTGACCATTCTTATAAATACTTCTCCAGACTCAGCAAGACTCTTACAACACAATCGTTCTATATCTTTAAAACATAGTTTCCCTGCTGTATGGCAAGAGTCATAACGACCCCATTCACGCCAAGCCATTTCAATATTTTCATTAATACGCTGATCTAACTTGCCGCCTCTTTGCTTACGGATTTGAGATTGCAACTTAATTCCATTCGGGCCAATCACATTTGAACAAATACTTCTAATAGCATTTTTCGCATGTGGATTATTACGAACAAGATCTCTTGACCTTTGACGTAATAACTTAATCGCACCTTTTAATTCAGCATCAGGAGATGCAGCACTAGCAACCCAGTTAGAAGTTAAACGGCCTTGTTGTGCGCCTTGAAAAATACGACGTTTAGGAACAACAGTTGTGATTGTTGTTTCTGCTGTCTCAGGCTTGCCAGAAGACCAAAGACCTTTCCATGCGTTAACGATACCCATAGTTTTTTCCTAGAAACGAACAAAAAGATTGTGTGGATCACCCAAACCATTAGCGATCATGTTTGCTTTGCGTTCTCTAACAACTTCAGCTTTCAACTGAGATTCACGCCGTCTTAATTCAGATAAATCTGCATACTTAAAAGTTCGATCTCCAATGGTGTATTCACTTGCTTTGTTTGTAATGATCGCTCTTATTGCCTCTTTAACAGAATCGAGATCAACTTCAGCAGTTGTTCTTCCGTCGTAAGCCCCTGGTGTACCTGTATATGTAAGTTGCGCCTTAACTTCTATCTTCCCTTCATAAAGGGTTACTTCATCACCTGATTTCGTAGCACGACACTGGAACCACCAGTCCCCTGCATCCATAGTTGACGTTGAAGCAGATGTTATGACGTATTCCCAACCAGTACCATAATCAGTACCAATGATTTCCTTAGCTTCTCCAGAAGCATTAGCTCTTAGATAGTATTTAGCTGTATAATCAGTGTTAGTAACACTTTCGTTGAGCCAGTTAACACCTGCTGGATCTCTCCAACGAACAGTATCACCAGCTCGAAATAGACTCGGAATAGGCACGTTTAATAACTACCAAGAGTTGATATATGACCGCTTATTAGCGGTATTTTTAGATGATACTCCTTTTTTAGTCGTTTTATCGTCGTTATTTAAGAGTCTTTTAGCGTATTTATCCCACATTAAGCGTCTTTTATAGACTGGGAAGACTTGATAGAGTCTTAATAAGCACGAATAGGCATAAATAAGCTCATCCCAAGCCTCATTACGTCTACCAGATTTTAAAGTCCACACTCGGTCATAGATTCTGCCAGCTTTATATTTCCTAATTTCCTTCTCAGCCGTTAATTCTTCAAAGTAATCTTCTGTAATTGTTGGATAAAAATGGAGGAATCCATCATCAATTTCAGCGTCCCTCAAGCGTCGATAAAGATAGGTTTTTACTTTATTAACACCGATGCTATATAACTTAATACTTGTTTTTAAGGCGTTTCCCTTAGATCCATATTCAACTTTATTAGGCTTACCGATCATCACATCACCTTTTAATTTATCAACACCCTTAATAGGAACAACACCTAAAGAAAAACGATTTTTACAAAAGCGGTAGACCTCCTCAGTGAAATGTCCTCCAGAGTCAATCGCAGTTGCTTCAATCTTGATTTCATTCCCATCTTCATTGATATATGGAGTTGTTATGACTTCATCTAATTGATCCCATACGTCTTGACGACCAGGATTTCCATAAAGCACTTGACGGTCAATTAAATAAAGCTGTTCGGGTCGATCATTCTTATCAGACTCCTTTGGTGGAGAGGCTCCCCAGACCGACAAACTAAGGCGATCATCTTGGCAGTCACATCCGCATACCAGCAAAACAACATCACTAGGCGGTACACCACGTTTATATGTAGCTTTAGAAGCTCTCTCCATTAACGCACTCGCTCCTACTTTCCTTTCAAACTCGTCATCAAATAATTCACCTTGAATTGTATTTTTAAACGTTTTGATTTGTTCAATATCACCCTGGCAATCCAACCATTCTTCTACAAGTTGGGGCCATGACGCATTAGGGGAATAACTATAAGCAGCCCAGATATGAAAACCTGCATGACGACCATTACCTTCTGCTGTTTGTCTCCATTCACCACGTTCTACCATCCATCGTTTCTTACTATCAGGAATTAACACACCACAATTTTCACAAGCATATCTAGTTGTTTCTGGGTCGTTATCTTGCCATCTAAAATTTTCAAACTTCAGGACTTGCATGTGACCGCAATCTGGACATGGACAGTAGTAAAATCTTTGGTCCGACTTCTCCCATAATTTTTCAATACGAGAAAAGTCTTTATCAGTCGGAGTAGAACCAGCAACTATTTTCCTATTCCAGTAGTAATCAGTTCTCTTAATTCCAAGCTTGATCTGATCACCTTCAGAAGTGCTTTCTGGGTATCCATCGGTCTCGTCAAACATGACCACCCTTCTTGACACCCTTCTAAAACCTCTAGCGGAATTGGCTCCTACTAATCCAAGTGTCCCGCCAGGAAACTGTTTACTCAAAATAGTATTACTTCCATCTTTAGCTTTTGGATCACTAACTAAACCCCTTAAAACTTTTGTATCCCTCAGAAGCGGTGCAATCTCCTCCTTTGAGTAGCCATTACAGTCATCTAATGTCGGTTGTACCAACATCATCGGACATGGATCTTGATGAATATGGTAGGAAATTAAATGATTCAACATTTTTGTATATCCAACCCTTGCACTTTTCATAACAGTCACCTGCTCAATATCAGGATCAGTCATGGCATCCATCATTCCCTTTTGATAAGGAAGTGATTTCCATCTACCACCGTCACTTGAGCTTTCTAAACTCAAAACAGCGTGACGATCAGCCCATTCACTAAGACTTAATTTTTCAGGAGGTTTAAACGCTAAAAATGCTTTATTTAAAATTACAGAAGCATCTTTCATGCCGCTTGTGCCGCTAGATCTTCCAATGCTTCTTTAACAATCTCATCGAGCAAACTCATTGCATTTTTATCAAGATCAGGAATACGTTGTTTTGCCTTTGTTGGTATCCCTAAAACTTTTGTCTTAGCAATAGTGACCAATTGAATCCATGAAGCTTCTACTTCAGCACTAGGAACCAATATCTTTTCCCTTTCCTCTACATCTATTTCAGCCAACCTTGCCATCATTGCTTCACGCTTAGATCGACTCGTATTGAAATCAGGTATCTCTTCCTTATCGACTTTTCCTACTTCAGGGGTACGGGGTGTTTCTGCAACTTTGGTCAGTTTTGAATGATGGGGAACCATATTTGTCTCCCATAGCCTTAAAGCATCGTCCTTGTTAAGTAGATCTTTTCCATTGACATTAACAATTGCTGCGTTTAAAATACCAGCCCTCTTTTTTTGAGAAACCGCAGATCTACTAACGCCTTTGAGCTTTGCTAAATCTGCAAATGAGATGAACATTCAGAGATTTGTTAAGTCGAGTTAACTATATCTTAGTAGATGTCGTGAAGATGTTAAGACTTCGCCAAATTGTGCCTAGAAAAAATTTGAGGTTCGAATACCCC
>VTLG01009360.1_pt1 | contig 38838 bp, 52 predicted proteins | sample 4694571 | NCBI WGS metagenome assembly VTLG01 (sample SAMN12604809, study PRJNA352737) | marine metagenome | biome: ENVO:00000447; feature: ENVO:00000209|ENVO:00000569|ENVO:01000036; material: ENVO:00002151; isolation source: viral sequences binned using virsorter ... | reverse complement strand
GTCATGTCAAGTTTGAGGAAGGGTAGCTGCTCTTTAGGAAATGATGCTAAACGTGGATCATTCGGGTCCACATCTACCAATCTTTTTTGTGGGGTAGTTCCTAAAGGGGTTGTAATTTTGTTTGTCTGTGGATCGATCTGAACAGGAACATTAAAGGGGTTATTAGGATCATTAGCCCCGAGTGTCGTTAGCTTCGTAGTCTCGAGCCTTTTCTTTAAAAAAGACTTCATTAAATCCAACCCTGTAGCAGGTGGAAGACCTGCAAGGTATGCTTTATCCTTATCTGAAACCCAATCAGGAAGATCTCTCACCATTTGCGGGTAGTCCCGCATAATCTGCGCTTGTCTTTCACGCGCAGCAGCTTCTGCCTCTAGCTTCTTTAACTCATAAGGTCTTAGCTTTGCCTTGTATGCATCATCTGCTTTCTGCCTAGCAAGCTGCTCCCTTTGAAGTGCAAAGGCACGTTTCTGCTGAAGGAATTGAGGATACATCGCAAAGAACTGATCGATGCTCTCATTTAATGCCCTTCCCCAATCACCTTTTGCATCCCTTGCATAGGGAGTCAATTGGCTTTGGTACTGATATCCCCTCGGAATCGTCTGTGCTAGTGCAAGCAGAGGATAAGGGAAATTTTCCGCGCTAAAGAATCCGGGTTGTTCAGCCATAAAGGTTTGCTCCTCCTCCACCTAATAGACCTCGGTTTTGTTTAATTCTAGAAACTTGCATGATCGGGGCAGAGGTGGAATCAAAATAACCCCGTGCTCCTCCCAATGTCCCCAAAAGTGCTCCTCCTGCTATAGCATAAGGATTTCCACCCGATATAGTCCCCCCTAGTAGAGCACCTTTTCCTGCGCCTTTTAGTATTCCACTTACGCTGCCCTCGTCACCCAGAGGAGTGTCAACTTTATCCCTGTCCCGCGTTGGGATCATATTGAGTGCCATATTCCCGGCAAAGGTTGCGGGTCCACCAAAGGAAGATCCACCTGCTTCTGCTGCACCTTGTGCTCCTGCTTCTGCAGTCATTATTTCCGGTCCTGCCATTGCTGCAGAATCTGTCCCGCCATAAAGTGCTGCAGATTGCGCGTTTTGCAGTGCAGCCTGACTTGAGGCTTGTTGCATAAGCGCAGGATCTGTTCCCGGGTTAAATACCGGAGTAGTGGGTTGGGATTGAAAAGGCATTGCTGAATACAGTTCCGGGTCTTGATTCTCGTAAAAAGCCTGTGAAGCTAATTCAAAACCTTCAGGATCTGCACCTGCTCCTAATGCTATAGGATAACCTGCAACCCCTCCCTGATTATAAAACTGATCTTGTGTGATAGCCTGCCCACCGTCAAAGCCTAGATTCCCAGTTTCAAGTGCAGAACCTGACATAGCACTCACAGGCATTTCATAAGGAGAGTTTCCCTGCAGGGTGCTTTGGTAAAGTTGTTGTGTCATCGGGGAATCACCTACCCCGAGCATCTGTAAGAATTCTGAATAGCTCATTTCCCCCCGCTTGCAGGTTGTTGTTTAACAACCTTTTCCTCAAAAGGCATCCCACCGTAAATACCTGTTAAGTATTTCAGTTTGTTATAATCAAAGTTCTGTTCTGCATCCCAATCTTTTCTATCTTGTGCCAGATCACGATCAAGGTAACCCCGATCAGTCTTATATGCCCCAAGACTTGTTGCATATTTCTTGTCTAATCCTTGAGTATTAATTCCAAGGTTCTTGAGTACTTGATCAGAGTAGCCCCGCGCAGACTGTTCCCGGCCTTGCCTTAGTCGCATTGCATTATTTAGGCTTTGATTATATGCCTGCATATTAAGGTTGCCGAGTGCTCTGCCTGCCTCACTTAAATAGTTCTGCTGATTAAGACCCTGTGCCAACATAGCCCGGTCACCTCCAAAGGCTCCGCTGCCTAAAGCATTTGCTGTGATATTCATGCCAGACATAGCAGCACCTTTCTGCATATCTGAAAGAACTTGATCTGCTACAGATCTCCGGTAAGTCGAACCTTGTCCCATTAGGGCAGCAGTATCAGCATCAAGTTGAGAAGTCCCGTAGTTCATGCCCTTTTTATAAACATCAGAGGACAAACCTAAATTTGTTGAGGCTTGATCATAAAAGGGTTGATACCCTCCCCCACCTTTTAAGGTTTCTAAGAGATCAAGTTCCCCCTGAGAACGATCAGCGTACATGTCATCGTCATAAGAGACATAACCCTTATCTGCTAAGGCTTTTAGTTTGCCGTATAGCAGCTTTTTTATTTCTAAATCTTCTGCGCTTAATCCACCTGTAGATGACATATCACCTCCTCCTCCTCCTCCTGAATCTTCATCTTTATGAGTATCAAAGACATCTTTATACCAAAAATCAGACCACGCACTCATGATAATTCCTTACTTATAACTGTGTATTGCTTATTCCAACCGTCATATTTCTTAGCAACTTTTTCAAAACCTAGTCTGCCTCTTATTTCAATACTGCTGCAGCCCTTAGCTTTAGCAATTGATATTACATCATTTTCGGTCTTTAATATTTCGTCTAATTTTCCACCTGCTGCGAGTACATAAAGAACACGCTTTCTCGGGTATTCAAGAAACTCAATTAATAAAGCAGAGTTTGGTAAAGTTAATAAATACCAACGTCCTTGCCTGACGTTTTCAACCACATCCTCCCAGTTGTAAGTACCGAATTTTTTAAAGACCGGAAGTAAATATTTCTTGCAGCGTTTAAGTTCTTTTTCCCAGTTAGACATAAGGGTTGGAGGTTTGTTCTTTCGTCACAGCAGTTGCTGATAATGCTCCTCCGTTAGCAACCTGTAGTTTATAAAGTGTCCCGTCTGGTGATCTTAAAACAATGCTCCCGTCTACAATAAAATTATCCCGATCAAGCTTCACCACAATCTCGTCCAGTTCTGTTAAAATCGCATTTACTTCTGTTTGATATCTCTGATCATAATCACCGGGTGCAAGTGGAAGTGTTTTCACCTTTTCCCTCCTGCAGAAACTTCTGCTCTGAGTGGTCCGATTTCAAAATCTTGGTCAAAGGGTGCGAGTATTTTCAGCCTTAGGTGTCTACCTGATTCGCGAAGGTGAGTGTACCCGTCTGTGCTTAAAGAATAGCTACTTGATTCGGTCTCGGTAGAGTCACTATTCAGTGCGGAGTAAACTTTAAAGCTTAATGCATTATCTCCTGCAGAAGTATCAGTTATCATTGTTTTTACATTTGCAAATCTATCACCTACTCCAACCTCGAAAGCACCAGTTTCTGCATAGGTCATTTCATTAGAAGAAGCTGCACTAAGTCCAAAAGAAAGAACCCGGTCATTCGTTGATAATTGCGATATCGTCGAAGGATCATTCACACCGGAAGTTCTTATGCTGCTACCTGTTCTCTCGACTTCGTGCTCATAAATATAACCGTCTGTGCTTACTGCTAGAGGTTTAGTAAATACACCAACGTCTGAAAAAGCTGTTCTTTCCAGTTGTCCAACGCTCCACCAGTTTTCTGCATAGTTCCAAATAACATACCTATCAATTTCACTACCTGAAGTACTTACATAAAACCACCAGATCTCGTTATTTAAACTGTTTGCTACTGCATAAACTAAATCTTTTTGTGTGTCGTTAAAATCGTCTGCGATATGCTTAGAAACATCGCAAGGTAAAGGCCTCACGCTGCCGTCATAGATAAAGAAGGAACCGTCATAAGACATCCACGCTGCCAGTCCTGTAACTGATGCAACTGCTTGCCTTGAAATAATCCCGCAAGAGTCGGCAAGTTTTCTTCTTGAGTAGATATAAGGGGGGCCGATATAGCGCATTTCATGACAGTCCACATCAGTTTGCACTAGGATAATATTAGCAACCTTTGTTGCTATTTTAATCTTCCCGGTAGTGCTAATCTCAAAGCTGCCTGCAGAGTTAGTTGCAGCAGGATACCAAGCATTATTAGTCCCGCTTGTTGCAGTACTGTAGTCCTCTTGCGTTGACCACTGGATCTTCTTTGGATTTCCTCCTGCACCAAATGCGATTAGGTGACGTTCCTTTGAAACTAAAATAGAAGTGTTTGCAGTTGGCGCGTGGGCATTTGTTAATACTGCTGCAGTACTTAAAGGGTTAGAGGCTGAAGGGTTCCAGTAATAGATCTTACCGTCTGAGTCAGAGCAGCCGATTAAGATTTCCCCCCACATATCAAAAGACCAGACGTTTGCTGAAGTAACTAGGGAAGTTGCAGAAGCAGTGTAGTCTTCCCCGAAGTTCCGGGCTTTTGAAATAGTGATCGAAGCACCTCCACTGTTTGCATCTGTAGTCAGGTTTGATGCTGCTACAGTAATCTTGGAAGCAGTGATTGCAGTAATTCTGTGTGAATTAGAATAGGTCTTATTATTTGCTGCTGCTGATCCTCCTGTGAACCCTGAGACTTGTATTAGATCCCCCACTCCAAAGTCAGTGGTACTAAACCCGCTTGCACTGTCATTAAAACTATCGTCAGTTGTAGATGCTGAAATTGTGGTTGCAGTGTAGGTTTTAAAAACCCCGCTACCGTTGTAAGGTCCGCTGCCAAAGCCTGTGCCTACTGAAGAGGTTTCGTTTCCTGCAACAAATCCTGTGGGGGTGACATCTGAGGGGGTACTTGTGGCTCCGGTGTAAATATAAAGCTTTGAGCTTGTTCCTACTGCGATATAGGAATTGCCGTTGTTATCCCGGAAAGGCAGCATCGTTCTGCCCTTGCCGTCGATTGCGGAAGTAGTTGTTTTTGCCCAACCTCCTACAGGCTTAAGTTTGCCGTTCTTCCACCGGATCAGGTTTGCATCGTAATACCTGCCCTTTGCCTCTCTGACACTTCCGTTCTTAAAGACCCCGGGTCTTAAGTTAAGTTCGACGAGCATAGTTCGATCCGAGTCCTAAGTTTGCGTTTAAATCGTCTACAAGGGGATTATATGAACCCTGATTAAACATACTTTTAATTCGTTTAGGGTCATAGATAATCACTTCGTTCCCGTCACCTACTATAGTTGAGTCATAACCTGCTGCCTGCATGACTGTAGACATGTCAATACCTGAAGAGTCTTGTAAAAAACTCAAAACTTGATCGATATATGCCCTTTGCAAATTAGGATTTTCTGATGCCTTTTCAATCATATAACCTGCATGTCTTAACATCTTTTTTGTTATATGATCCCCTTTACCCTCATAGGAATCCGCTAATTTATCCAACCCCTTACTTATGTTATCTATATCTTCTATTTTTAAATTATTTAAGTTTATCGGATTCTGAATGTTTGCATACACTGGTAATACTTCTGGCGATTCCCCTGATTTTCCCCCCTGTCTAGTATAGCTATCACCTGCAAGTTTTTGAGATGTTGTTAAATAAACACCCTTACCCCAAAACCCGTGATCTCTAGCCTGTAGTTTTTCGACATCAAAGGTATCACCTTCAAACTTAGGTGAACCGTGATATAGTGTTACAGGTCTATTCCTAAGTTCTTCAATCCTGTTTTCTTTAGACTGAATAAAATTAACAGGCATTTGATTTTTCTTATATGCACTCAACAAATCCTGTGCATCGAGACCTTGCCTCGTCAGGTTTAGCATATTTGCTTTGGTAAAAGTCTCCCCCGGCTGCATGCTGTTAAAATCAAACCTGAGAAACCTATCTAGGTTTTTCCCTCTATCTTTCTGCAGTTCTAAATACTTCTCCTCGTCCCAGTTTAGTGAAGGAGGATTTGCTAGTTCTGCAGCAGCCCCGGTTGCCAAGTTTGACCTCAGCAACCCTTTGGCGGGAGTCATAGAAACTCGGCCTTGGTCTTTAAGCCTCATTAGCTCTTCATACCAAGCAGGTTCTGCTTCGACTTGTAGTAAAGATTCGTCAGCCAATTAGCCCTTCCTGATATACCGTTTTCCCGTTGTTCTTTACTGCTGTAAGTTGTTTCCTCCTGTTGCTACCGTCTGCCTTGAAACTAACATGCACCCAACCTGAATCAGGAATTCCTGCAGTATAGAACTCAAGCAAAACCTGATCGTAATCAAGGTTTGCTGCGATCCACTTAGCTAACTTAAAGTTATCCACTGCAGGACACTCGATATCTGCAGCTTCTCCTTTTACATGCTGTGAATTATCTCCACTTTTAATCGCCCGGTTCAGGTCAAGGCAGCGGAACGAGGAATTAACTGTAGTCCTGCCGTGTTCGTCTCTTACTTTTTGCAAAATATTGTGTGTAAGAGCACAAAGATTAACTAAGGTTTGTTGATCCTTTACAGAATTATCAATCCCTAATCTGTCTGCAGTTGAACTTTTAGTTAATTCCTTAAGGGTGAAGTTCTTACTAATCTTCATTTAAGAAAATCAGTAAGGGATTTTTTATCGTGGGAACCGTCTTCGTCGATTAACTTATCAAGTACTTTCTGCTGATCTTCTGATAGGTTTTTCTTGACTACTTCCTCGACATGTGTCTTCGCTAAGTTGGTTGCGGTATCAATTACTAAACTCTTGATTACCCCCAGTAGTAGTTGTGGAATCATTCTTCTTCTCCTCCTGTTTTGGTTGCTCCTCCTTTGCTTCGTCTGTCTTATCTGAACCCCACATATACTGTCCAATCTGAGAAAGTACCACTGTAAGAGCACCCACCATTACCTGACTTAATGAGGCAGATTTATCATCCATTCCTTCAACGTGATAAAGCAGGGAATAGATAGTTCCTGCATAAATAATTAAAATAAATAAGGCTAATATAAGCCTACCCCAAAAACGATAGATTTGTATTCTTTCGTTTATATTGGGTTTTTCTTTTCGTGGAGGATCTGATTTGGTTATCTTTTCAATTGTCTCCACTTAATCCTTCCTGTATCGAATGAATTCTCGCATAGCTTGTGTATTTTGTTCTAAAGCAACTTTAACGTGCAGCAAAGCATCACTACTAGACTCCACCAACTTCATTAAACGTGCATCTGAATCTTCATCACGTTTAACCCACTGTTCCCTCTCTTTAGCACTTTGTTTTGTTAAGTAAAGTATGAACCAAAAACTGCAAAGTACTGTAAAAAGACTAACACCGTACCTGTCTATAATACCGAAAACTTGATCTAAGACTCCTGTATCTGTCAAAACTATCTCCTTTTGTGGATAGTTATAGTAATTATCAGCAGGATTAGACATTTTAGTTTAGTGGGAACTTGCCTTCTGCTAGGTCTGCCTCTTGTTTTAAACAGTTAACTAAATCTGCTATTTGTGGCAGCATATTAATGCAAGCATGCCAATCGTGTACAGTGTTTGAAAATGCATATTGCTTCATACGTTCTCCTAGCTCTTCAAACTTATCTTCAATTCTTTGTTGAAGTATTTCTTGAGATTTTGTCATTCAGGTTTCGGGTGTGCGGTTTTAATCTTTAATTTCTTGCACTAATAAAAAAGAATTTGTGTTATTAAACCCTAAATTCCCTCCGTCAGAGGCTTTTATTTGTACGGTATAAGTTGTTGAAGTTCCAGAGGGTGAATCTAAATGAATATACGGAATCGTGACCCAAAACTGTGCATCATCGGAATCTGCGAAATAAAACTGGGAATCCGTTTGACTTGTTGCACCCGTAAGTCCCACATAAAGCGACTTATCATAACCACCACCACTACAGTTGCATAAAAAACGTCCTGTTAATAAGATCTTATTTCCTGACCCGTGAGATAATGAACCTGTTGTCAAACCAGTTGTTTGGTAACTTGCAGACGTTGCCCAAGATGCAGTAGTATTCGATCCTGTGCCGACAAAAATTTGTGTGCTTATAACATGACCTGCCGGGAGTGTTACACCTGAACTAACATTAGTTGTGCCTGTAAAAGTAGGCGATGCTAGTGGTGCATACGTTGTGTTAATATCAGCACTTACATTATCTAAGTAATTCGCCTTTGATCCTGCATCCGCTAAGTCTCTAGCTCTACTCATTTTTTTCTTTTTCTAGTTTTGTTATTCTTGCCTCAAGTGCATCGTTTTTTGCAGAGAGTTCTTTAACTGCTTGTATTAGAATAAATTGAATTTCATCTCTGCGAACATTTAAATGACCGTCTTCATCTTCGTACACTAAAGAAGGAAAAACTTCTTTGATCTCTTGAGCTAGAACACCGTAATGCGTTATCTCATTATCAAGTCTACCAACTCCTTCATTCCACTTATAAGTAACTGGTTTGGTTTCTAAAATTTTGTCTAGCATTCCAGTTAGAGAAACTATGCTATTTTTTAAATCTTTATCAGACATAGAAGTCTGCCAAGTACCAAACATAAATAGATCATTTGCATTATCATCACATGCGAATCTTCTGGTTCCATCACCGTCTACCTGAAAAGGAATGTCAGAATTATAGGAAACGTGCAAAGCACCACCCGGTGTCAGTGTGCCAATTCCAACTAGACCCCCATCTTTAACGAAAATCCCGTTTCCTCCGTCATCATATAGTTTCAGTCCGTCACCATCCCTTGCACGGACTTCATCGGTCTGTAGGTTTCCTGCAACAACAACGTTATCAGACGTATCTAAAGTGATCGTTGACCCACCATCCGAAGCTTTAATTACGTTACCACCTACTTGGATATTACCTGCTACTGTAAGATTATCAGACGTATCTAAAGTTAAAGTGTTCCCTCCGTCTGATGCCTGTATTATATTACCACCAACTTTTACATTCCCTGCTACAGTTAAATTATCACTAGTGTCTAATGTTAAGGTGTTTCCGCCGTCTGAAGCTTGTATTATGTTGCCACCAACTTTAACATTTCCTGCAACAGTAACATTATCAGAGTCATCAAGTGTTATAGTAGATCCACCGTCACTAGCTTTGATAACATTTGAACTTAGTTTGACTGTAGGAACCTCTAGTTCCCCCGTCATAGTATCACCACTCTCCTTGACTGCATCTGCTACAGCAAAACTCTGATAAACGTGTACTTCAACTATGTCACTTACTGTAGCACCTGTACCTAAACTTACAGTACTCGTTGTGTAGGTGTAGTCATCAGTTTCTTTAAGTAAAACCCCGTTTAAAAAAACCTGTAATTCGTCACCTGCATTTGAAGACACAGAAAAATCTTCTTGTGAAGCAGTAGCAGTAAACCTGCTCTTTATAATCTTACTGTTTCCAGCATTTGCTTGATCTCCAATAAAAGGCATACTATACGTCCTGTTCCATATAAGATAAAACTACATCTATATTTGCGTTATCTGCATATACTTTTAATAAATCTGTAGTATTTAATATATATTTTTGCCCACTCATTATCTCTAAACTATTTTCTTTATCTATAGTCACATCTTTAACGATATAAACGTCTGCATTAGCAGATGCACCGGACTGAGTAGTGTCTGAACTTAATATTACTGTAGCCTTAATACTTTCAGTGTGTTTATTAGCTAAAAGAAGGCTTAGTATTACTTCTGTTTTTGCACTTGGAACTGTCAGTAAAGTGGTTTGACTTCCCACTGCACCAACTCCTGCTTTTGTGATTACTTTAAATACGTTTGCCATTATCCTAATGCTATAGCGAGTGCCACGATATCACCTGTATCAGCCTTAGCGTTCCACGTTGAAGCAGAACTAATATAACTGTCTGCTACCGCTGTACCCTGCCAAGTTCCTGAAGAAATAGTTCCTACAGTGGCTATATTAGAACTTCCTGCAAAAGTGCTTAATGCAGTGTTTTCCACGTTGTTTAAACTTAAGTCTGTTTTTACCTCTGTAGTAGATCTTGACTCTAAACCTGAAGCAGTAAAACGTGCATATTCGTCATCTGCGACTGAAGCAGAATCTACTTTAACAGTGTTAGTGTTTGCTATACCGAAAGTTAAAGTGTCCTGCTTAGTTTCAACCTCTGTTTCTAAATCCTGTAATGCACCCTTGACAGTATCGTTATCACTTATAGTAGAACCAGTAAAAGTTCCTAAAGAATCTGAAGCATCTGAAACCCCGGAAAGAGTGATTAAGTGATCAACATCTAAAGAAGCCTTTGTGTGGCTAGAGGTATTTAGTTTTGTTTCAACTGCAGTTTCTAAATCCTGCAAAGCATCTTTTATATCTCTGCTATCTGGGATCGTTGACCCAGAGAACGTGCCTAAATCATCTGAGGCATCAGTGACACCTGAAAGAGTGATTAAATGATCAACATCAAGACTTGCTTTTGTGTGTGCAGAAGAATCTAGTTTGGTATTAAGTTGTGTGACAGTTGCTAAGTTTGCTTCACTTGCAGTCTGGTTAATAAACTTACTAGAACTGTTATCGTAAGCTAATACTTCGTTATCAGTAGCAGAGGTAATAGTAACATCTAATAACTCGTTAATTTCATTAACAGTTGCAACTTGCGTATCTACATAAGCAGTTGTTGCTACTTTAGTAGAATTATCACTAGCACTTTGCGTATTTGCTAAACAGTCTGTTAACGTTTTGTTTGTTAAAGTTTGAGTGCTTGTTAATAAAACTGAGTTATCAAGTGTATCAAAATTCGTATTAAGCTTAGTACCCCAAGTTCCTTTACTACTTCCTACTTCAGGTTTAGTAAGACTTAAATTAGTTGTTGTAGTATCTGCCACTTTTTATGTTGCTATTATGTATGAACCTATTACTAAGTAAGGCTGTAAGTTATTAAGTGCTGTATTTGCAAAACCTCCGTCACTGGAAGAACCTGTATGACTTGAAATACTAGCGTTTGAAAAATCTATAGTATGATCACTATCTTGGTGATAACCTGTGTAAGCAGTTACAGAACGGGGGCCAGTGCCGTAAGTAGAACCAGACCCCCCTGAAGTACCGTTCCCTAATTGATCCGCAGCGTAAGTATGCCTATGATTAGCGTGTCCTACAGCTTGTGTCCCTGTAGCTGTATGACCGTGATTAATAGTGTGTGTGTGAGTAGGAAGATTTGCTGTTCCTATAGTTTCTGTTGTGGTCCCACCTGAATTACCGATATTATCAGCAGAGTCAGGCATTCTTGTAGCTGTAGATCCGGCCATAGTGTCATCACCTACTGGTACTCTTCCTCGTAAGTCAGGAACATTAAAATTACTACCTGCTTCACCAAACACACACGTTGATCCCCCGTTTTTTAGAACTGTGTAAAGATCTGCATAAACCGTTTTGCTTACTGCCTGACCGTTACATGCTAACCAAAAATATCTAGTACCAGATCCAAATGTAATCGAGCCTAAGTTATTTATTACTGAAGAAGAAGTACTACCAAAAAGTTTTATTTCCCCTGCTAAGTGTGACAGCCCGGGCCGGGTGAATTTTGGGATTTCTACTAAGGCAACCGTGCTTGAAATTGTTTCAGAAGTAAATCCTGCATCTGTACTATTATCTGCCTTTTTTAAATCTAGTTCGTTGTCACTTGAACCAACAATGTTTTCTATTACAAATTCACCCTTATTTGCTGCATTACTTGAAGCGTTGGCAATAAAGATCCTGTCACCTGCAACAAAGTTCTGAAACCCGTTGCTTGTGCCTGTAGTTACATTATTACCGGAAAAAGTTAAACTGTGCGTTACGCCTTTTAAATCTGTCTTATCTACCTTGTTATAAACTTGTGAGTCAAGTGTGTCTAAATTTGTATTAACCAGTGTACCCCAAGTATCATTTGCACCACCTACTTCAGGTTTTGTTAAGCTGTAATTTGTTGTAAATGTATTAGCCATTATTCACTTCTCCCGATTACAAAAAGTCTTCCTGCGTAGCTTTCTTCACCATACTCGTCAGCCCCGTAATATGACCCGTCGATTTTTGAAAATACTTCATAACTTAAAGTGGTTGATGCTTGTTCTGAAAAACTTAAAGTAGTGCTAGATAAGTTTGTAAAATCAATTGGAGTACTCGTTTCCTGTTCATAAGTTGTTGTGTCAAAAGTTACAGGCATAAAACTTAATTCCGTTGCTGCTGTACTTGCATAACTTGCCTCTGTAGTTGAAACATTTGTGAAAGTTGCAGTAGGGATAGTTGTTTGTGTGTATTCGTTGTCATTTAAAACTAAAGTCACTTCCAGCCACCATAATCTAGATTCCTTTTTGCCCTCATAACGATAGTCCCGCTTTCAGTCTGTGATCTTTCGTCAGAGACTCTAAGTTCCTCAATAGACTTTCCTAATAGTGCTCCCCAGACTCCAATCCTTTCGTCGTTCATTAGCCAAGGTTCAGCCTGAACTAATGTTCCAAAAAGGTAGATATCCGGGTGATTTGTTATCAGGAAATTTGTTGTTGAGGTGGAGGAAAGCGAATCTATTGTGGAGTAATAGATCACCTCTATGTCGTAGGAGGCATCAGGCGAAGGATAGAACTCTAAGTCCGGTCCTGTAATAGCAAAATACCTCGGCTTGCCTGCAGTAGAAGACTCTTCCTTAAGTGAGTCCATTTTAGACAAGCTAACCTGCTCAAGCCTTCTGACCGGGTCAGTGTTAAGCTGAATATTATATAGCTCAAGCAGATCAGTGGGTTGCGTAACGAACTGAGTAGAGATGCTTGACGTTGATCTCTTGATCTGGTTTCTAGTCCTTAGAACACGATTAAAACTCGCTTCAGCTAATGAAATGAATTCTTGTATCTGTGCATCGGAAATATCAGATCTGTTCAGGTACGTCTTTGCTGCACTGATCAGAGTGCTGTAAGACGTTATTGCCATTACTCTGCTGCTGCTGCCTTCTTACCGTTCCCGTTCTTTTTTGATCTCTCAATAGCCCGGTTGGCAATCATTCCCATTAGAATGAAGTCCCCTGCAGCACCTCCGAAGTTTTTTCTGATCTTGTTGAATGCCTGAATATCAGGCTTGCCGTGATCACCAAGATCTAGGCATTTGTCGATTTGTTTTGTTATATAATCCTTAAGGGCAGCTTCCATTTATCCTCGCATATTAGAAGTTCTGAAATACTTATTGTCAGGATCTGAATACCACTTTTTCCAAGCATTCGAGTCTTTCGCCCAACCTTCACGAACTGCCCGGTAGTAAATTATATTTGGGATCTCTGCAATAGGTCTAAAATTACTTTTTCGATCAATAGGCACATACTCTCTTTTGAGGTGGCAATACTTCAAAAGATCTGTGACATCTTGTTTTTTTACAAAGGTAGTAATGTTATCACTCGGGGAGATAGTATATTCACTTAATACATCCCCCCGGTGATCATAAATAACACTACTTCGAGAAGTAGCTTTCAACATAAACTAAACTCCGATAAATTTATTATGCGTATGTTTTGTTTACGTCGAACATCCAGCCGAAGGCTTGAACATTACTCATTTCGATGCCCCATTCGCAGATCAGATTTTCTACGTCCGCGTCACCCTGTTTTGCAAGGGTTTGTCTAGTGAAAGGGCGCAGGAAGGCAATCTTCAAATAATCGAAGTCAATAAAACCAACATCGACACCATTAGTAACTGCCATATGCCTGTCCATCATGACTTTACAATCACCAAAGTCTGTCTGCACTAAAGTGACGTTATTTGCGACTGTTTCCGGTGATACTATAATCTGAGAAGCTGATCGGCCTGCAAAGTCCGAGATCTCTCTTTTAATAGCACCGTTACATACTACAGTATCGAGATTTCCACCGTTGTCCCAGACACCGTTTGCGACTGCCATAAAACGTGCCTCTGTCATTACATCAAGAGACGCTGCTGCTGTGGTAGAGTCAGTGTGTGCTCCAGTGTTAGACGTTGCAACGACTGTGGCTGCTCCTCCACCTGCTGCATTTCCGATATAAATCGAAGTGTCAGTGGATGCCCAAGCAGATCCTGCAGTACCAAGTCTCCCTACCATATGAGGCAAGGATTCAGTTTTTCTTGCAGTTCCGCTTGCTCCTGCATGTGCAGGGTTATGACTTAAAATAGTCTTTTCCAAGTCAATCTTAAGCTGTTTAGAACGCAAGGCCATTTGGTGTGCCATTTCTTGAGACTTAGCATGCTGAGAAACACTTTGTAATGTTCCCGAAACAGTTGCGTTTCTCCAACTTATTTGCGTGTAGTTATTGAGCAAAGTAGTTGGAGTTCCTGCATCTAATTCTGCATCAACTTCAAGGATTTTTGCACCCTCGATATGTGCGTTATCTGTGGCTGAAGCTGGTAAACTTTCTATCTGCCACTGAAATAGAGTATTTTGAATATCCCTACGTCCCGCATTCGACAAAACTGGGGTCTCATCGGGGTCAAGGTTGTACAAAATTGAGGAAATATCCTCTTTTATTGCGGAAGCATCATATGTTTCCATTACGTCTGTTAAAGCTGCCATTTATTACCTCCTTAAAATAGCTTCAAATGCACTCGCTGCATCTTTTAGTTTTCCTGTTTTCCTTAACTGTAATTCAGCTTTTTTATATTCAGTCATCTTTTGCCGAGGAGCATTTGCATTACGAACTGCATTAGAAGAAGCAGGTGTGGCAAGAGCTTTTTGTTTTAAGTTACTTTTCTTACTTTGCAACTGATCCCACAAGTAAGCTTTTCTGAGCATATTAATTGCTCTTGAATCACTTACATTGTTAAGCTCTTCATCGGAATAGGACTGAGATCTCCCGTATTCCATTAAATCCCGCTTTTCCTTCTCAGCTACAGAACGATCTGACCACTCAGGGATCATTTGCTCGAGCTTTAAAGCCTCGTCATAAAGCTTTCTCTGCTGCTCAAGTTTTTGCTGTTCTGCTAGTTGCTGCTGCATTGCAAAGACCTTTTGCTGCGCTGCTTCGCGCTGCTGCGATCTCTCCTGCAGTTCCTGTCGCTCGATCATAAATTGCATCGGGTTCTCAGCCTTAAGCTGTTCCCAGTAATCGTCTGATCGTTCTGACTCTTCGACTTTTTTCAGACCGTCATACTCGTCTTGAAGCTGATTTGCGAGTGATTGAATTGCTCTCAGGGAGTTTCGTTCCTCGTCAAGCTGCTTTCGTGCTGCAGCGACTTCTTGAGTCTTTCGAGTATAGTCCTGCTGCCTTAGAACGTAGTTTTGAAGATCAGTTTGATCGACTTCAATAACTTCTCCGTTTTCCCCGAAGGGCAGAGCATATTTTTGAATTTCAACCTGCTGCTCTTCTTCAACCTCCGATTCCTCGGAAAGTCCTTCTTCAGCATCTAAATATTCAGCATCATCTGAAGGTTGCTCTGCTTCGAGTTCCTCAGGTACTGCTGCTTCAGGCTCCGGTTCCGGTGTGCCTGTCATCAAATTTGCGAAGGCAGTTTCTGCGCCTTGCATACTTGTATCAACTGGGGTTGCTTCTTCACTCATCTGCGCTTAAGCCTTAATGATTTAGCTTCTATACTCCCCTCATTCATTATTTTTATAAGTGCTGCTTTTAGTTCGTCGAGCAGCTTAATCCGGTGATAATGCATTTCGCGGATCTCGTTTTCATTTGGATCTGTATTCAAGAGTTTTTCTGTAAGGATTCCCCTTAACTCCTGCCACGATTCCTCGAAGATATGTGATCTGTATATCCGCGCTGCTTCTTCTGCCCGGGCGATTTTGTTTGTATCCAAGGTCTCAACTTTTTAGTTCGCTCAGGGGTATAATACACTGCATTCATTTATAATTTTTTTTACCCCTGCTGCTCCTGCTGTAACTGGAAAGCAGATCCGAAAATCGGAAGTGCTACCGCAGGTAAAACTGCACCGTTTTTCATTGCTTCTCTTAAGCCTTTAAAGCCTTTTTGAGAAAGTATTTTTAATGCATTCATATGATCTTCACGAAGCGGAGTATTTAGCCTTTTTGCCCAATCATTCGCCCGGTTAATATTGTCGATCACAAGCTGCTTGAATTCCCGGCTATTATCTAAGTTTTCGAGCATTGCAGGAATATTCGGATCATCAAGCAGATCAAGTACCGTCTTAGTTCTGAGTGACCTTCCTGCATTAGGTGCTGCGGAATCGGATATCGTATATTTCCCGGGCATTCTGAATTCTTCTGCAACCTGTTCAGGACTTAAATCACCCCTTTTTGTTATATTTTCATAGTCCACATATCCACTGACTACCCTGCCTCGTTGAATCTTTGCTTTATCTACCTGCAGCAGATCCACAAGTTCATCCTGCCAACCCGGAACAGCTTCCCTAGTCTTTGTTGCAGTAACCCCGTTCAGCAGCTTCTGCATCTCTGTGCCACTAGGAACATTCCCTGCTGCAATCATTTCTTTCCCGCCTGAAGTCAGAGCAGGCTTCTTACCCCACTCGTCAGGCCAAAGAACCACTGAGGCTCCGTTATCAGAAAGAATCATTCCTCTTTCATCTGCCCAGTTGGCAAGAGCTTTCATTCTTGCTTCGTCTAAGGGTGCTCCGGTCTCGATTCTTAAGGCATTTGAAACCTTGCTTTTAACTCCTCCGTTTTTCTGGAAAGGCATAAACTTATGCCACGCACTACCGTTTTGCATGTTGATATATCCCTGAACCCCCTCTATTGCATTCAGGAAAGACTGAGAAACATTTGATATCGTTTTCCCGCCTTCATCATTAACAAGATCCACTAAGACCTGATTAGCCTGTGCAGGATTTACCTCGGTCACCCCGGTTGTCTTGGAAGTAAAAACACCAGTGGCAGGTCTTAGCCCTTCACCGTATAGCCCCGAGGCATCAGTAATTACATCTTGTGGTGTTGCATAACTTCCCGGCACATCATCGGAATATTCTGCCCGGGTCATATAATCAGTGTTTAAGAGTGCAGGTAGTTGTCCTGTCCCTGCACCCGGTATATCCTCCCTCGTCCCGTATGCTGTGTATTTCTGAAGATAATCAGGATAAGTTTTCTTAGCCCAATCTATAGCGTTATTAAAATTATCATTAAACTTGCCGGGGTTCTTCGCGAATTCAGATTTTCCTTTTGCAAAGACCCAAGCAGCAGCTTGTATTTCGGCTGCAGTCCAGTTATCTCTTCCTCCAAGTTTACGCTTGTTCGCCCGGTCCACTGCAAGGACTGTTTCGTTATCTAGGAAAACGTGCTCTTGTGGTGTGAATCCCCGGGAAAAAGGTGTGCCGTCATTATTCCGATATCCAAATGCTCTGCCGTGCCAAATATCGTTTGTCCCAGTGATCGTCTGACCAACATTAGGATTTAGTGAATCGTGATAAACCTGTGTCTTTTTCCCGAGTTTTGTTTGCTCGTCTGTATCTGCAAACTGCTGAAAAGTATCACTCTGCCTGCCTGTTTTGACCCTAGTAAAGTCTTCCCCTCTTTGTCCTGCTGCCCACTGGTTTCTAGCCTGTATAGCCCAACCCATATTTGTATCGGGGTTTGCTTGCGCGGAAAATAATGCAAATGCTTCAGAAAGCTTGTTCTCTTTTTTCTTATCTCCTCCTGAAACATCGGAAATCATGTTTTTGACTCTTTGATACCAATCGGCCCCTAAGACACCCCCGGCAACCTGAGCATCAAATTCCTTCCGCATTTTCCTGATCTGAGACCGGGAATTCATTCCGCGAGGTGCTCCAATAAATTGGCCTTCTGCACCCTTACTTTGATCTGAAATTAAATGCTTTTGCCTTCGTGCTTTCTTAATAGCTTTTTCTAAAGTAGGCTCATTTCTAATCCCTTGGTTAATGATTGCAGCCTGTTTTGTTACTGTCTTTCCTGCCTCTTTTACTGCTTTTGTTAATACCCTTGCTGCTGTTCCGCTTTTTATTTTCCCAACGCTTAAAATTTCAGGAATTGCAGCAGCTTGAAGTGCTAACCCGGAAAGATAATTTCCTAGTCCAGAAAGATCCCCTTGTTGCCTTCCTTCAGACATCATTTGCCCACCTTCCTCAAACGCTAAAAGTCCACCAGTAACAGGTGCAGACTCATACCCTAAACGCGCAGCATCTTGAGTATTAAAATTAAGCTGCCCGGTAGGCTCCGGGGCAAGCGAAGGAATAGCTTGATAATCTGTCCGAGTGGACATGTCTGAAGTAGGGGGAACGCTGCTAGGTGAAGATCCCGGTATTGCACTTAGAATCCGGTCTAACATAGAGGTTTCAGCTACTTCCCCCCGAAGCCTTTGGTTTCTTAACCAATCTGATTCGACGCTATCTCTTGATAAAGGATATCTAGACACTCTTTCTCCTGTTTAATCTGCGCTGCACTTTATTCATAGTCCCGTGAACAAACTTCTCAGCTTCTTCACCACTCAAGCCCTTTTTAAGAGCCTGTCTTTTGAGTTTGATATGTAATTTTTTAGGCATTCAAATATTATCATCGCAACTGCAAGGTTTAGAATGACAATTAGGGCAAAAATCACTGTCACTTTTCTTACAAGTGCAAGGATTATTTCCACAGTTTTCACACTCTTTGTTTGCGAACTTGTTTTCTACATCTGAAACAAATTTTTTCATATAACCTGCTAGTTCTTGTTCCTGATCAAGGTTTATATCTGGTATTATTTCTTGTAGTTTACTAGGGTCTTTTATGATTTCTTTGCACTCTTTAAACGTAAAATCGTGGTGGCTATCAAGGTTATAAAAACAAGTGAAAAGATTATTATCTTGATCTTCAGGAGATCCCGAATTCCAGAAAGTATAAAAAGTACTGTGTAACCAACGTGAATAACTCACATTCCACCACGTAATGCGATTAATCTTTTTTCGTTTTCTACTTCACCGGAGCAGCACGGTACATTAATGACTTTACACTTACTGCACTGATAGTGACCGTGAACAAAAACCTGAGAATTAACACTCAGGCAATAAAGACATATTTCATCTTTTTTTAGGTCTTCCTCTTTTTTTACCGTAAGTACCCGGTCCACTTGGCATGCCTTCTCCTAATTAAGGGTTTTCAGGAAAATATTTGTATCCTCGACTTCTTATTTCTGAAGGAGACATAGAACCTTGATTCCTTAGTGTCATTCTTTCTGAAGGGGTCAAAGTGCCACTTGCACTTCCTACTGCTGCTCCGCTTACTATTTCTGAAGGAGAAAGAACACCTCGATCCCTCAAAATTTGTTTTTGTCTTTGACTCTCTGCTTTTGCTCGTCTTAAAGTTGCTATTTCTGAAGGGGAAAGAACCCCTTGGCCTTGAGCTTTTTGGTATCTAGGCATTATGTTCTTCCTTCCTTGTTAATTCGCGCTGCTTCTAACAGACCCTGCTGCCTGATCATTTCGCGATTAGTTTCAATCATTCCTCTTAACTGAGTTGTATCGATAGTTTGATTATATTTAGCACTTAATTCCTGAAGCTTAAGAGCAGCATCAGTCTCTATTTCTGCAGACTTTAACGCTGCATTCGTTTGTGCTTTATCCTCCTCGAGTTGCAGCCTTTGTCTCTCGAGTTCTAACTGCTGCTGCTGAAGTTGCATCTGCATCTGCATCATGATTTCTTCAGGCGAAGGCTTCTCGGGTTCAGGTTCTCGAGGAGGTTCTTTTGAAGGATCTTTAAAGAACTCTTCTGAGTTTTTAAACCCGGAAAGTTCTGCGATCTTTTTCAGTGTGTTCGAGTATTGCTGCACCGAAACAATAGGATTATCCGGTCCTACAAGTTTCAGGATCTCTTCCTGCTTCATTGCAATCATTTGAAGAGACTGCATTCTTAAGTTTTCATCTCCTCCACCAAGTGCAACATTCACAAGAATATCGTAGCCAGTGTCCCAAGCAGCCGGGTTCATCGGAACCCAATCGTTTCGGAGCCTGATCATTGTGTCTTTATCCTGATGCTGCACAATCAGCTTTAGGATTCCCTTGTACAAAGGTTTCAGTGCTGTTTCTGCGAAATTCCGGGCTATATACTCGACTTTCATCATTGCCCCGGAAACCGTTGCTGAAACTGCAATCGGGCTGCTGCTCATTAGGCTGCTAGGATCTAGTCCCATTGAGGCTTTGGAAATACCAGTTCTGTTCTCGGTAACCTCGGAAAAGTAGTTCATCATGCCCTCAGCCTGTGCTCCTACAAAAGGCACAGTGAGAGGTTTGACTGCATCAGGGGATCTCATTCTAATTAAAGCCCCGGTCTCGACGTTCATAAGGTCCGAAACCGAAACTGCACCGTCTACAAAACTCATTCTCGGGAAAAGTGAGAGGCTGAGACTGTCTAACATTCCGCGCATAATTTGTGTCTTGGTTTTTTGAATATCACGCAGAATCGAGTACAGTCCTGCACCCTGAACATCGTGTGGTTCCCGGTAGGGTGTAAAGTGAACAAAAGGGAAATCATTCACAGGTTCGTTCATTAAAATCTTGTCGAAGTTCGGTCCCGCAATACAGACCCTTCTGACCTCGGCATAATCGTCTAAATCATAATCGCATTTGATATATAGCTCAGTGTAAAGAAGACGTTTTGATGCCTCTTCATATGCCAGTGCAGACTTCTCTTTACCCTGAATTTCCGGTCTTCGAGTATAGAGTTCTTCTGTCTCGTCAAGGTCATAGGTATCCCCGGCATATTCGATAAAATCGTCTTTGTCATAGCCGAGTGAAACCAGTTCCGAAACAGTGACGATCCTCCGGTGGGCAATCAGTTCTGTGGAAGGGTCTCCAAACCCCTTAGAACGTCTGTTAAAGAGGATTTCTTCAGGGGGGATACATTCGAGCCTGAACTTGCCCCGGTTTGCCCTGCGCTTGATCTCGACATCGTGGATCATAGGTATTTGTTCCGGGGGCATGTCAGAAGCTTCTGCAATCGGTCTGGAATCTATCGAAGCAATCTCGATATTCTGATCCTGCATCAAAACTGCTAAGGTATCGTCATCAAGTCCTGTGTAGGAGTATCCTTCAACCTCGTTTGCATACTCATAGAAGTACTTCACGAACCCGCTGCCCACTACAAGGGCATCCTTCATTGCATCATGCAGCACGTTGTAAAAATTAGCCTCATTTAGGCAATGCCTGACGTAGTCAGTAGCCTGCAAAGCAAAAGGTTCGTCCTCCGGTTGTCTCGGCATAAACTCCAAGACTCGTTCTGAGGAAGTAAAAATTTTTAAAAGGGAAGGAAGGATGCTGTTTACCGTGTCGCGCAGCGTGGAATCCACATACTGTGAACGTCCCTGCTCTTCGTCACCGTAGTTCTTTTGGTGATAAACGTCTAAAGCATCAGATCTGTGTGGGGACAGGTGATTTTCGAGGAAATCTTTTGCATCGTCGAGTTGACTCCTGCAGTGGGAAAGAAACTCCTCGTCATCAAGGTGATCCACCTCGTTAATAGGTGATTCACCCTCTTCTGTATATTTATCTTCGTTTTCTTGCATAGTAATCGCGATTTAGGAATGATCACTATGCTAACAAAAAGATATTTATAATTTTTTTTACTCTATTCCGCGTATATCTCGGACCAAAGGCTGATTCCAAGATATTCTTTCTCCTCCGCTTAAAATTGCCGGGTTTGTCGCAAAAGTGAGGCAAAATGCATCTGCCTTATCAGGAGAATTTTCGCCTCTGCGCCTCATTTCGTCCTTAGACTCGATTAAATATCTACCTCTAGAATCAAATTTATAACGCGGGGCCGAAAGCTCTTTAACAAGCTCAGGGTCATTAGGTATTTTACAGGTTTTCTTCTCAAAAAACTCTCGTGCCTTGTACCACAATTCTGCTCTCAAATTTCCGCATTCGTTGCTCAAGCTGCTGCTCTCGGAAACATTAATACCCCGGGCAGGAATAATTCCAATTTCATTGATTCGATCACACAACCCCGCTCCGATTCCTATAGCATCAATTAGAAGTTCTGAACACTGTTCGTCTGGTGGAGTGTTTTGAAATTCATTCATTACTTCCCCGGCTAACGACATTAAATCAAGCTTTCTCCACGTTTTAATCTGCTCAAGGATCACGTTCCCTTTTCGCTTACATAAAGCACTCTTATCCCGGCCCATTCTCGCGACATCAAGACCCCAGATAATCGGTGAGGAAGGAGAAGGTTCAATTTCACGATTAATCGCTGATCTGATAATACTGGGTGAGATAAAACCTGCTTCTTCCTCGTCTGCAAACTCTCCAAGCACTCTAATTTTCCACATAGCCGAGTCTTCACCGTAGAGTACCCGCATTTCATTAATGTAGCTTTCTGAAACACGCGGGGAATCTATGCACGAAACTTGAAAATTTGTCCACTCGGAAGAAGCACGGTGGAAAGTCTCATAAAAATACCCGTTATTTCGTGTCGGGTTGCCGATCAGGATCATTTTGGCATTTTCCTGCGACATACTCCCGTAGGCAGATTCGTAAATTCGGTTGTGAACTGCAGCAGCCTCGTCAACGATCAGTAAAACTATCCCAGATTCCGCGTGAACCCCCTGAAGGGCATCAGGTTGATCTATTCGAGCCACTGCAGCCCGGATAAAAGACTCGTTTGGAGCCTCTTTCAGCCTGATAACATCTTGAGTGTAATCAATTAGGTCTTTTAGAACATCGGGGAGATGCTCAATCCACATTTTGAGGTCTGCCCAAAGTGCAGAGTATAACTGCGAGGAACTTGGGGCAGTTATGACCCCTTTGCAGGGAAAGTGGAAAAGTAGGGTGTGAAGGCAGAGGAAGCATAGTGCAGTGGATTTTCCTACACCGTGGCCTGCTGCAATTGAGACTTTCCGGGTATCAGGTATTACCTCGAAAAATTCCCTCTGCCAAGGGTCTAAATCGGCCCCTAAACAGTTCTCAATAAAGGATATCGGGCTATCCCGATACAGTTCTATAAAATCCGCGACTTCGTTGTCCAAACATGCCTCTCCTGCTCCCTCGGAGAGTTATGCTATCAATCAAAACCGCGTAATTTTTTCGCCAGTAGTTGAAGAACCCTTCCTTGCTTAAATCACCAAGCAAATTTGTCGCAAAAAACAAATTCTGTGCTTCAACGGGTTTCGGACCCTCAGCACTAAAGTTTGAACTTAAAAATATGACTCACATTAGTTGAAAACCCGGTCAGGTTATTCTGACCAAGCAAGATAACAAGAAAGGACCGTGATCCTCGCGGGTACACCTACTGGCGTTCTTCTTGTGGTATCTTTTTAAGTCTCTGCCTCCCTTCAAGCAGATTCACCTGCATATGCTCAGGAGCAAATTCCTTTTCGATTTTACGTATAACCTTCTCGTGCAGCTTCATTGTTTCAATCTGATCTACACCTCTAAAATACCAATCTACCAAAACACTTTTTGAGTGAAGGTGATTATAAATATCAAGAAGATCGTCAAGGACATAAATCTCCTCAGAGGATAGTGCTAAATTCGTCTTCACGAACCTCCTCGAATAAGTTCCAAGGGATTAGATAAGCAGGCAGCCTATCCTTCCCCCCGTTCCTGCTTTTGAAGAACCGGGACATTTTATAATAGTTCACATTAGGTCTAAGCTTGTGCTGCATCATTCCTTCCGGGAATTCCACAATGAAGTAAAAGTCCTCATTACAAAGCTGCACAATAGGTTGAGCAAACTGCATTTTATTTGTTCCTATTCTAAACCCTTCAAAGCCTAGTTTCGTAATCTCCTCCTTGCTTTTTGTCGAGTTCTTATACTCCAGTAAGGCAAGATGCTTATCCCCTCTAAAAGCCTGCCAATCCGCATTATAATATTCAGGGTTTTCATAGAGAGTGACACCCCAAAACTTCTCAAGTTTCGCTTTAGCCTGTCTCTCGTTTAGTTTGTCTAGTTTTGTTTCTAGTCCCATAGAGTTTTTCTGAAATCATTAAGCTTCTTTCTATAGGGCATAACTTCAGCTTTAGGATAGCCAAATTCTTTAGCCAACAAATCATGCAGCCTCTGAAACTTAAACTCTACACACATCCAATAATCTTGAATGCTGTATTTACTTTTTTTGCATGCTTCTTCAGCTTTTCTATCTGCTTCTTTGATCTCTTGTTTTATATGATCAAGGATCTTTTCTACTTCTTCACTCATTAAGCAAAAGTATTAGAGTCAGTCACACCTAACCTTTCAAAGGCAAGCTTCGACATAGCAGTGTGAAAATATTCGTTGAATTTGTTGTTGTAATCCTCAGAGGATTCAGGAACGACTTCTTCCTTTAGTTTGATATAGGTTATTGCCTCTGCTTCAGGAATCAGCATTTCCCGGCTCACCACATACTGCATGTTCTTTTTCCTCTTCCTTAAGGTCTGCCTGTAGTTCAGCAGCACTAGGAAGTCCTGACATAATTCAGTCTGTTCAAGGGTGAAGTTTGCCGGGTAATAACTCTCCCGGTCACAGTACTTCAGCAGCATCCTTAATGCCTTCTCTGCCTCCTCAGAAAGCTTTATGCCTTGTGCCAGTTCCTGTAACTTTTTCCGATACTCCCTACTATCTTCGTGTCTCATTCAGATATTTCATAAAGTCAATTACTGCTCCTCGAGTAATTAAGTAAGTTCCTCCTTTTCTAAACTGCTTTGCCTTTAAGTTCCCGCGCTGCAAATGCTTCTTCAACGCTTCATAAGTCATAAACGTGTCAAACTCCTCCCTAATGAACTCGAGGGTCTCAGAACTAGTCAGGTAAGGTTTCCTCATTCAGTGTTTTTCGGGATACACTCTTCAAGTTCTTTAATCTTGTCGTAGAGTATCTGTATATGCTTTTCTAAATTTGCTACCCGAGGGTTGATATCATTAAATTTAAGATTAAAATGACTTTTTAAAAGATCATCTCTTTGATTAAACACTTGTTTGATTTTGTTCATATTCCTCTTTTAATACCTCTCCGCAATGCTCACACTTTTCGATATACCTGTTGTTAATCACCCCTTTAAAAAGATCTTCGTGTGTACACTTTTGTGTGTACATTTTGTCTCCTAAGTGAAACGTCTTGTTCTCTGGTAAAATAACAATGCTGTCTATTCTCACCAGCATCATAAGACCTAACCCACAGAAGCAGATTAAAACGATGCTATAGGCAAAAATAATAAGTGACATAAAATCCCACATATACTCCTCCTTTGTAACAATTAGACTCCCCTGACCAAGTCGTTTTTAACGTACTGCATTTCAGGGTCATACTGCTCATACTTCGCAGGTTTAAAGTGGTCATTCGAGTGGTCAAAGTTTCCTTGAGGTTCGTGTCCCTCGTGGAAGTCTTTTTCCTTCTGTTCCGATTCATAGTTTTTTATATAATCACACAGGCATTCCTGCGCCTTTTTCAAGTCAAGCAGATACTCGTCAGGATTCTTTTTTCCTGCCCTGCAGATATACTTGATTACGTTTCCTAAATGCCAAGGTAATTTCCAATCAAAGATCACCCGCTTAGGCTCGATTTTACACCAAGTGTAATGATTTGGTTTTTTGACTGCGTTCATAAAAAAAATTAAAAATTAGAAGTTGTATTTGTGTCTAGGTTGGACGTTTTTAATTTGGGGCCGGGGACCGGGGGGGGGTCTAAATCCCCGTTGTGTCCGATCCCTACTCAGTCACATCGGTAGTATTTGCAAGGGTTTCTGGGCATATACCTAAAATATACCGTGAACCTGTACCGTGTTCTGCTTCTGCTAGGTATTTTCCACATTCTTAAACCTAACCCCTTACATAACCCCTTACATCCACCCTAAACCCCCTCTGAAACGTTGGTATTACTGCACATCAAAGATATTGTTTGATTATAAGATTGACCCTAGACTTCTGGAAAACGCCCCACCTGCGCGATCCTTTGGGCGAGAGGTGTGGGAGAACCAAACAACCTATAACCACATTCATTTGCATAGCCTGAAAATACCTCTACCCGGTCAGTCATTTTCTCGAGTTCAAGCCTTGTATGTTTCTCCCTAATCGTGTCAGTCATGCAGTCACAAAAAGCCACTGAAAGATTCGGTGGCATTCCTCTGCTGACAGAAGCATTAAAGCAGTTTTGCCAAAGACCTCGAATATAAGCAGTGTCGATACCCCCTTTAAACCTTGGTTCTTCAGCCTTTGAAATAATTGCTGCAACCGAGAGAAGCAGCATAAATATCAGGGTTAATAAAAAGATCTTTAATATCTTAGGATCTATATTCATTTTCCTCCTTTTGAGTAGCCTAATCTTTGCTCTCGTTGTTTCTGTGATTCGCGTGATCTGTAGATTGCTTCCCTGTGTCTGATCATAATCGAAAGCATTTCGTGTACGTCCGCGTCATCATAGATCCACTTATCAGGTAAATATTTGTGTATATTCTGAGGCTTTTCTATTAACCCTCGGACAGTCTCCCACTTAAGGGTTATAGGATTCACATTTTCAGGCTCATAAAACCTTTTGAGAACAAGCAGCGGATCAGGACCGTGAACAGTGAATCCCTCAAACTTAGGACTCATTTTTTGTAAGCTTTCTACTTTCGGGAGTGACATCTTTTATTTTCCTTTTATTCAGGTCTCGAAGCTGCTTGACATGCAGCACTCGAGTATCTTGTGTGATCTCTACAGTTTTCTTGTCTCCGTACCTGTCAGGATTACCTGTTTTGGCATCCCAAGTTCTCATATTGAAGATCAGATTTCCGAGTGCAGGATTAGGTTTTCCTTCTGCAATCTGTTGCTCGAATACCTTCTCAAGTTGCTCTGCTTTTTGAGTGACACTATCAGCACTACCGTCTGCCCTCATATGCCTATATTTTTCAATCTTGGCAGCAAGTTCAGGGTCTTCTGATGCCCACCTGTAAAGGGTCATCTTTGGGATATCATATGCTTGACAAATCGTCAGAGCATTAGCCCCGTTTTCAAACATAATCCAAACCTGTTCCCAAAACTTAGGATCACTTTTTAATGCTGTAGTCCGATGCTGTCTTAAACCTTTTTGACTTTTTATATTTTTGTTCTTCTTTTCTTCTTTTTGCCCAGTAGGCACGTTGCTTTGCTCGTTTGATTTCTGGATCATTCTCAAATCGCTTATGATAAGCTTTTTTTATCCTCGCTAGTACAATTGGGTCAGTATCTATCTCTTCTTTTAATCTAGGTATGATTTGAAACGTATTTACCACCTTTTCGCGTATGATCGTTGCCCCGATATCACTCGGAAGTAATTTATCTAGTTCTTTTTTAACCTCTTTCGCTACTTCAGTGCTGCTGCAGTAAATTAGGTGATGTTTCGTTTTGAAGTTTGACAGCACTAGCTTTAGTAGTTCTCTTGCTTCGCTCGAAACTGTCAGTGAGGGTTGCCCACTTGCTTTTTTCGATTTTCGGGAACTCCGGGAATGAGGGTCCGAGGAAACTCCAACTAATTTTCTGTCTGTGCTGACCGTGGATCTTCGTCGTTGCGCTTTCTGCATCTTCCCAAGACTTGATAATGAAGTATTGGATTCCGAATCCTTCAGCTTTTTCCTGCCACTTCTTCTGCGATTCACTCTGCCTTCCTGTAGGGGATTTAATCTCGAAAGCGAACAGCACTGGAATCTTTGCCATTAGGTAGACACCTATAAAATCAGGAGCACCCTTCTCACTGTTAAACCTGAACCCCCCTTTACCGTCCGGGATTCCTGTAGTCTGCATTCTGAAAAGTCTCACTGATTCACCTCGGACAGCAGCCCAATCAAGAACCTGCTTCGTTACGTCTTTCTCGTTTAATTTCTTCCTGTGCTTCTGCTCTTGTTCTGTTTGCTTCATATTGCTGATCTATCCTTTCGTTGAATGTTTCGTCATGCCTGCTTAGTTCGAGGTGGGCTTTGACTAGCTGCCTGAATAAAGCCTTGTTTTTAATTCCTGATCTATGTTTCGTTTCAAACTTTGAAGAATCAGAAATCGATTTAACTTTTTCTCCCCCTTTAGGGGGGATAATAGGGGGGTTATATTTATTACCTTCTTTAATAACCTTCTTATTTAGTTTGTTAGAAGGTTTGTTAGGAGGTTTGTTAGAGGGTTTGTTAGCTGTTATTTTTTTCACCTGATAAAGTGAATAATTACAGACCTTTATAACCCTTCCACCGTTTGTTAGACCCCTTGTTAGATCTTCTGTTAGAACATTTGTTAGCTTGAGATCCCTGAGTGCAGTCCTGACGTTCTGAACTGACAGTCCTGTTTCCTCTGCAGATCTCTTGAGTGTGGTAGCGAATTCGCCTTTGTGGATGAGAACCTCAACCCCACCGAGGGAATAAGTGGTAGGCTTATCACTCCACCACGCTGAGAGTAGGCAGTAGGTGAAGTAATGAAATGTGAGAGGCTTAGTATAGAGGGGATTCTTTTTAGCCTTGCGAAATAATTTAACGTAATTATTAGGCTGCTCGTCCGTGAGCATTTAGTTCTCATCCGTGAGAAATTATTCTACCTTAGTTTTGATCGTAATCATCTACATGATGCTCGTCGATCCACGTTAAAACCCAACCGGGTTGGTTGTCTGGTGGGGCACATAACTCACCGTTAGGATCTTTAATATATCTAGGCTTTACTAAGATCCTTCCACCAAAAGGCCACTCCCCGGAAAAGGTTTCATCCTTGTCTTCCTTCCCCGGGTTGTGGAAAAGATAAGTTATGTCTCTAAATTTTCTACTTGCCACTAGTTTGCCTTTCCACTTTTAAGAATCCGGTCTTCCCTGACCAGTTCGTTAAAGTAATAATAGATAGTTATGTCACGTTCCTTAACCTCTTTAAGGACATGACTTGCTTCAGGATATTCCATTTTAATAGAAAACTTTTTGGTCATACCCTTTCGAGGTCTACCCGGTCCTTCATGATTGAAAGGAACGATAGATCTGCGCTTTACTTTTCCAAGCATTTTTTCCTTTTCTGCTATAGAGTTTTTTGCTGCTTTTCACTTTGGTCATCCACCTTTTTGACCTCGTGAAAGGCATAGTTGTAGTCTTCACATTCTTGGCAAACGTCACCCTCCCTTGTGTGGACCCGCTTGCACTGTTTACATTGGGTGAATCCGGTCCTTTTAAAGATTTCGATTTCATTAAACATATTTTTTATAATGCGGAGTTTTGTAATTGGTACTCACCTATAGCCCACTCTTTACTCCCCCACTTTCTCCTATTCTTTCGACACCCACATTCACACCACTTATGATGTTTGCCTAACTTCTTATCTGATACCCTACCCCAGACTTTAGTACCGTCACTTTTTTTTATTAACACTAGTCCACGGTTCCACTTTGTTTTTTCTTTATTTTTTTTCTCCCAACTTATCCCTTTATTCCAAGGAACATTACCTTTCTCAAAAATATTTTTAGTGTCCAACTTACTTAAAAATTGTGCTTTCTTACACCCGCAACTTTTTGTCCTATTTTCCCCTTTATTTGTGATAACATTTACCCTTCTTATTGCTTTTTCTTTTCCACAACGGCAGCGGAAAAGGTACTTGCTTTTACCTTTGTCATCTTTCCCGTAGTACCTTAAAGGCGTTAACCAAGTACCTTCGACTTCTACATTTAATTTAACTTCAATCATTTTTTCTATGATTTAGTTATTTCAATTTTAGACTTTTCCTTATGCTGCTCTATTATGTTGTTTAGCATTTCAAAATGTGCCATATGCTGCGCTAAGATTATGCCCTGATTGCTAATCTCTTTTCGCATATACTCGATTATTTCCCCCTGTTCTTTTAGTCCCTGTTTCAGGCTTTTTAAATCCTGTTCAGTTTTCTTAATCACAGTTCACCTATCTTGTTCTTAGTGAAGATATATTCTTCAAAAGCCTGATTACGCTGCTGGTGATTCAGTTCTTTGTCCCTGATCCTTTTCACCGCGTTTTGAATCTGCTGCTGATTGTAGTTCTGGCTTTGCTTTTTGACTCGTCCTTCTTTGCGTTTTATTTCGAGAGAAATTAGGTCTCGGAGCCTTACTTTTTTCTCCCTCGATAGAACTTCCCTCACTGCTTTGTCCACCTCGGTCCAACTGCTTTTCTTCAGTCCCATTTTGTTCTCCTTTATTTGGGTTAATGACTTTGATGTTTCCTGAATCTAATTCTTCCTCGGTATAAAACTGTGCAAAGCTTTTCGGATATGCCTTCCTATGAGCACCTGCTATCGCACACTTTTCAATCATTCCGAAAGGGTCAGAAGCCCACCTGTTTTTTCCCGTGGAATAGGCATCGAATCTGACTCTATATAAAAGGGGTTTTTTGTTGACCCGGTAAACTGAACACCAAGCACCTAAACACTTTCCAAAAGGCATTTCTGTAGCATCAACCGAAGTAGGATCTTTAGGATCTATTTGTATATACCAACCGGAAGCATATCCTTGATAATCTTGATGATCCCCGGCTCGAGCAACAAAAGTGTCCACTGCAATGACGTTTTGAGCAGCAGCATTTTTGTTGTACTTAATCCAATACACCTCTTTAATCAGAGGGTTCATCCCGCGCATTTTGCACAGTTCAAAAAAGAACCTTAGTTCCTGCTGTGTGCCTAATTTATTAGGATCTACAAACTTGCAGACTTCCTCAAAATTCAGATTCACTTGAGGAACCACCTCAGTATCATTCACTGGTATAATTTCATTCGTCATAGGTCTGTTCGATTTGGAGTGATTTATTAATCTGCCAATCCCAAAGCGTTAGCTCTTTAGGACCGTCTGGGGAGTAATTAGGGAACTCACTAAGTTCGCCTTTTGCATAGATTTGTTTAGCAATGCTTAAGGCTGAATTTCGTTTTGCTTCACCACTTCGCAGGATCACATCGTCTGCATAATAAACAGCACTACCGTAGGGGTATTCTGTTTCGAGTACATACCAACAAAATTCTCCGATTTTATCGTCGGGGAATAGGGTCTCTAATGCCTTCGTGTAGTGGTAAGCCTGAAGGTCATAATTGCGCTTATATAATTTATCGTGGAAAACAGATTCATTCCCAACATCAGTGGTTTTAAAATCACCCGGAGTTTTTATGTTCCGCGTTTTGAGGTTTTGAGTAATGTGGTCAATCATAGCTTTCATTGGAATGCCGTCCTCGATCCACAAGACTACCGTCTGCCAAGTACCGTTTAACTTGTCCCAGAAATCTCGGTTTTGTAGTGCTGATTTAAGCATTATCATAATCGTGTCAAATTCCTTTTCAGTGATTATGAACTTGCCTTCATTCTGCTCTTTAAATGCTGCCTGATTTTTCCTCGATCCTTCACCTTTCCAAACAGGCATCACAGCAACTTTTTCGAGTATCTTCCCTACCTTCCAATTCATATGTTCAAGATCCTCAAATTTCTTCTCTTTAATGCACTCTGCTAAAAGCTCCAAATATAGTTCTGCAGCGTTCCCAATAATCATTGGCCTGCTTTGTTCTACTTTGTCCCACGCTTTTTGATACCAAGGATCTTCGTCTAGAAGTGTACTGAGGAAGGAGTTACTGCATGCTTGTATCTGGTGATAATCAGATTCGCTGCAGTTGACAACTGAGGGGTATTGATCAACACAAAAAAAGTCTTCTGTCCCCGGGAACCAACTAGAAGGAATTTTTAGTTGCGTTTCAGTGACCGGGATTGTCTCTATGTCATTCATATCATGCTTAAACTCAACTTCGATCACCGAGTCTTGCATTTCAGACTTGAAAACAATTTGCGTTTCCTGTTCGTTAGGCATATTTTCCTTTCAAGAATAGGGGGGTTTGTCTGGTAGAAAGGAGCAAACACCCAGATCCCGTGGATTCGAGAGTACCCCCCTGTTATTTTTTCATTTGCTCTTTCATAAAACGTCTTGTTATCCTTGATCAAGCAATCGGAATGCTTGTTAAGTCAGGATGACATCATTTATAGCAAGCAATATTCACATATGTCAAGAACTAATTCACATTTAGAGAAAAAGGTTCCAGAATTAAATTTGATTTTGGAACGGATTAAGGAAGAAATGAGGATTCGAGGGGACACCCAAAAATCATTATCAGCAAAGATCCCTTGTCATGCAGGGCAGCTTTCTAAAGCACTGTCTGGCTATACTTTGCCCTCAGCAAATATCCTGATCGGAATGGGAAGAGAAGGTTATGATATGAACTATATTTTAAGGGGGGAAAAAGAAGGAACGAACAGTAAAATTACTGCACTAGAAAAGAAACTGGAATTAGCAGAGCATTACGCTTTGAAACTGGAGCAACTTATCAGGTAATAACAATCTGGCAGACAAGCCGAAAGATTTAGGAGGACTATGATAAATGAGTATCTCGTCTACCACAATATTCTGTCTATCGATAAATTTGTTTTTCCAAGTGGTGACAATAACTTCTTCTTAAACCCTGAAACTTGGAGTAAGGAACTAATAAAGGTGATCGACTTATCCAAAAAACTCTGTGTTAAGCATAATATCAATCTGGTAAAAGGTTGGGTGAATTATGAAAAAAACAGAACTGAATTAACAATTCATGCTTATGATGAAAATAGCCTTCGTGCCTTCTATCAAGACTTTAATACTCCCCTTATGTCATCTTATAATGAGAGGATAGAGTTCATTGAAATTTACCTAAACCCTCAGAAGGAGATCCACGAAACTCTAGATAAACTTAAGGAAGTTGTCACTATGTTATAAGTTGTACCCCGGACATGAACTTTTTTCCTCAGTCATATCAAGGAGTTGCGTAATATTTTACAATATTTGATATTTGGATCTTGCAAATAGCGAATCCAAGAGAGAGAATAGAATTTCCAATTCATTAATTCTCATAAGGAGTTCGCTATGTCAGCATTCAAACCAGTATCGATTTTTGCCCCCCGGCAAAACGTCATTGCCAAGTTCAGACCTCAAGACGGTCCTAATCTGCCTAAACAGGTTGTTCTGTTTTCAACCCTTTCCGAGTTTAGGGAATACGCTCGAAGGATCTCTGCCACTACTGCAGGTAAGCTTGATTATGATCTTGCCGAGTTTGCTGTAGAGAACGAGCATCCAAAGCCTTCTTATAATTCAAAGCAGATCCGATTCCACAATGCGCTTCGTGCAGATCTTCTCAAGCGCAGAGAATCCTTTATTAAGAACAAACAGTCTAAGCCTGCGCCTCTCTCAATAGGAAAAGCTAAGACCTTGTTTGAAGCTGAAGAAGGATATTTCAAATATGCCTCAGTTGAAGTCTCAAATCCTAAGACCTTAGCAACCTATGCCAATTCACAACGTCGAGCATTAGAACTCGCGATCACTCACGATTCAGGTTTCACCAAAAAGCTTGGTGATTATAGATTCGACGAACTTGAATTCGGATTCGACGGGACCGGGTTTAAAATCATTGCAGGACTTGTGCAGCAGAATCAGGCAGGCAAACTTGCCGAGACTAGTTTATATCTCACTCAGCAGCAGATTAAACGCTACTTCAAATATCTGCAGCTTAAGGGTTGGACTACCAACATTCCTCTTTATCCTAAAGTCGCGCAGCCTGAGCCACACAGTGTGCCTTTCGAGGATGACGAACTAGAGAGATTTGAGGAGCATGCAAAGCATTTGTATCTGCACGGTGACGAAAGTCAGGTAAATATCCTGCGCGGTTTCTACCTTGCCCGATTCACTGGTGCTCGAGTCCACGAACTTGCTTCGCTGCAGGTGAAACACTGGCACAGAGACAGTGCAACCAATTCACACTTCAAGCTGCCAAAGGCCAAAGGTAAAAAGGCAGGTAAAAAAGGTGAGACTGTCAGTGTGCTGCTTGCCTCTAATGATATCCTGATCGACTTTCTTGATAAGGATTTCGCTAATCGTGATCCTGAAGAATACGTTCTCGGGAGATCAGGAAACAGACCTTGGTATGATTGGACTTCGAGTTACACTTATACCTTCAGTCAGGTTCTTAAAAAGCTTGGTATCGTAGGGAAGCAGCCTTGGCATGCATTTCGTCACACTGGCGCAATTGAGCTTTATGAGATCACCGGAGACATCGAGCAGGTTCGTGCTTTCCTTAGACATAAACTGATCGAGACTACCAAACGATATCTGAACCTGAATAGGGTTAATCATGTTGTTGAGAAGTCGCAGAATTTCATTGGCAAGAAGTTTGTCAAATCTGCGCGGAACACACCTGTACAGGAAACTGTACAAATTAATAACACTAAGCTTTTAGAGGCTGCATGACACAAAATGAAGCGTGGAATACTGGACACCTTAGATATCATAAATTTTTTTACCGAGAGGAAGACGGGCATCACTATTTTTTTTCTTTTGCTCATGACGATTGGATCTGTTTTCCAACATTTGAATACGGTGAACCAGACTTTATGAATCTCACTTTTTTAAGTGATGTTGATCTCTCAGAAGAGGATCTAAAAAAACTAAAAGATTGGTTAAAAATAAAATCAGAACAGCCTTTTTGAAAGGAAATAATGCTAGATAAAAACTCGACACTGGAAGAGGCGATTCGCGAGTATAAAGTGCTTGCGAAAAACCTCATTAGAGCAAACGATAATATTCAGGAATCACTGAAAATTATTGATGAGAAAAATGAGAGAATCAGAACTCTCGAGAGAATCATCGTTGCACTTGCAGAACAGGATCACACTTCACTCGGTCAAGTTAAGCAGGCTTTGAAGTGTGCTGTACTAGCAGGTGGAATAAAAACAGAATACACCTTGCCAACTGATAGAAATTTGATAGTAGAAGTGACAGATGAACGCATCGTGTTCAATTCTGATAGTGGATCGCAGATCCCTATAAAGAAATCGAGTTGGTCTGACAAGTGTAGTCGGCTTAAAAAAAGTGAATCTATTTATGAAGAGCAGAAAGGATTACAACCCTATGAGAGGTTGATACTAAAAGTTTTGAGGCAAGTCCAACAAGATCAACCTGCAAAAAAACATACCAACAAATTGGCTTGGGTTGCGTTTCGGCAAAATTGGTTAAAATATAACAAGGAAGGAAAAGAAAATGCCTGAACAGGAATTAATTGCAGACGAATTTTACGTCATCAATGAAGATAGGAGATTGTATAAATCGATTAAGGATGACGGGATCTATTATCGCAGCCCGGGTGGAAAAGCTTGGACTAGAATGAACGCTTTGGCTGCAGACGATAACTCCGCGTGGGACGGTCCACCGATAGCATTCAGTCGTTCAAAATAAGTGTAAGGTGTGTCCTCTCAGGGGACAGGGGACACACACTACGCTTTTCTTACCCCCTACCACACCCCTTACAAATTTCATTTAGTTTTTTAAATTTACCCTGTAATATCTTCGCTAGACGTTGGTATTACTCACTTCAGGTTTTCACCCCTTACAGTCATGTATGATACTGATTCAGTATTAAAGAAGAAATAATACCCTGTAAACCGTTGGTATTACTGAGATAGAAGTTTCTCGGGACACCCCTTACACTTACAAAAACAATATTTGCCCCTTACACACCCCTTACTTATTCTCGTATGTATCTATTGGAAAAGCAACGTCTGGAGGTGTTGTAGGCTGCAGCAGGGAGTATCTTCCTAAGCGGGGGATCTGCTTATAGGGACTGATACCTAAAAGACCTTGCTCGAGATCTAACTGATTCCGATAGTTGATCAAATCCTGCAGGGTGGTTCTCAGACCTGAAGCTTGCCGATCACCTCCTTTTTTAAATAAGATTTCACCTAGTTCCCCCGCGTATTTTTCTCGAACCAGTTGTCTGCGTTTTGGCTCCGAAAATTTAGATCCTATATATCCTGTAGCTTTTTGAAACAACCCGGCTGCAGGAACTCCTTTTGTGATAATTGCTTCCGGTCCTAATTCCGAGACTGTTTCAACCACATCACTTAGTTTTGTGTTTACGCTGCTTGCATCGGACATCTTCATTGCAGTGTCAGATCCACCGAAAAGAAATCGGAATGATTTAAGGAATCTGCCCTCTTTGTTCAGCACATCTATAAGTTCGTCTTTTCTTTCTTTCCCACTTTTTGTCAGCCCTTTTGGAACGACTGTGTCACCCTTAAAAGCATAGTTAAATTTTCTTTCTAAGATATTTGGTTCTGCACCTCCTAAAATCAGCTTTCTGACGTTAGGTGTAATCTCTGCCATATCTCCTTCAAGAGCCTCCCGGAATGCCTGCCCTAATCCTAATCTTGCGAATGCCTTTTCGGACTGACTTAAATCATCAAACAGCACCTCAAATTTATCTGCAGAATAGTTATTCCCCTTGTGGGATTTAACTGCCCCGGTTCCTAACTCGAATGCATTATCTGCTGCAAGACTTCCACTGTAAATATCCCGTGCTCTTTGATAAACACCCCGGCCTTGTTTGGCTCCGGTTTGCTGCTCCACTATTTTGTCCACTGTCTTAATCATATCGTTCTTGACAGTGATTAAATCTGCAGCCTCTTCTAAATTCCCGGCTTTGAGCATTTCACCTATCTGACCGTCTAGTTTTTTCTTAAAGGCATTAAACCTTTTACCGTTAAGAATTTGATCCTGTACTGTGCCTACAAATTGAGGATCATTCCAAGCAAGTTTCCCGGTTGCAGATTGCCACGCTTTTTTAATCTTATCGTCAAATTTCATTGCAGTGGTGATTCTCTCAAATAGCTGCTCACCAAGCATCGATGCCAGTTCCTTCCCTTCAACTACTTCTTGAGTAGGATCATACAAGGTCAGCCTATCAAACTGATCATAAAGAGGCTGCGCTTTACGTTGTCTAATCTCCTGTGATCTTCGTAGCCACCGTTCAATATTATTTCCTACAGACTTCATTGCGCCTTTCGGATCAAATACCTGAAAGATCCGGGGGATTGTTCTTTTCTTCGCATCTATTGCACGTTCAACAAAGCTTTCCTTAGCTGCAGAAGCTTTCGGATTATCAGTTCTTAATCCGCGTATCGTTCTTGCTAAATGACCTTCCTCTTTAACAATATCGATCATCCTGACATGTTCCCCGAGGTTTGCTTTCACATAATCGTCTAAGCGGGTTAGAAGCTGCTCAAAGGTTACTCCTTCGTCATCAGCAGCCTGTATAATTTCCCGCATAGCAGCTTCGTGGAAACTCCTGCTTCCCGGTTCACCAAGTTCCCCGGGGATCTTGCCCGGTGGACCCTGTGGGGGTGCAGGTATGTTGGGAAGTTTGCTTGCTAGTTTGTCTTGCCAAGGGATATTCTCCGGGAGTGTTATCGCGATCCTTTCGTCGGCTGCTCTTCGAGTCTCTCCGATCTTAGTCCCTGCTCTGGAAAAGGTTCCTGCAAACCCACCGGAAAGCAGCGGATCTGCTACAGAAACATCACGGTCTTTTGCGTAGGAATAGAGTGTTCCTGCAGGAGCAGCAACAAGAGCTTGAGCACCTGCCTCTCGTCCTCCTGCACTCAATGCTTTTATTCCTCCTACTGCACCCCGTGCTGCCCTTATTGCAGTTGTGTAACCGGGCATATAAAACCCACCAAGGATTTCCGAAGTTAAAGAGATCCCCGGGTTTGCTTTTTCAAATGCAGACAAGCCTGCCTGAATCTCGGTTAGGACATCCTGATAAGTTGCTTGCTGATCTCCACCGTGACCGAGCAGCTTGTTCTTTATCATGTGAGTGACAAAAGCCTCGAGTTCGTCACCTGTGCCTAAAAACATTCCTTGCCCAAGTGCTCTGGCTATGCCTTTTGTGTAAGTGATCGGATCGTCACCGAAAGGAAGGGCATATTGCTTTTCAGTTTGAAGTGCTGATCGGTAGGCATCCGGTTGAACACCTGCCTCTTCAAGGGTTGCATAGATCTGCTTAATCGCCATTTGACTAATAGCTTCAGCTTGATTAGGGTTTTCTTGAGTTAACCGATCCTGCTCTGCAATGATTGCATCGATCTTCCCGCGTAACCTGTCAAAGGTATTTGTAAAAGGTTTTAAAGCACCTTCAACATTTGCAGCAATCGTGGCCTGACTTTCCTTGCTGATAATATCGTCAAGCTGCAGGCTAGAGATCCTTTTTTCTTCTGCCATTACTCAGACCTAAATGAGTCAACTACGTTTTTGGTTTTTGGAGCAACTAAAGCTTCAATACCCGGTAAGTCACCTGTAAATCTTTCATAATCTGTTTGAGGTGCAGAGTATAGATTAATCATTGCAGTGACCTGCCTCTCGTTGTTAATTGCTTCCTGATAAAGCTTATTCAATGTACCTGCTGCGAAAGCATCAGAACCTACCCCTCGAGTAATAAGTGCAACGAACCCGTTTACGTCAGGAACTGATCTTTCAATGTTTTCAATCTCGGAAGGTGAAAGGACACCGTAGTCTCTTAAGACCTGCACGTTATTAATCAAGCGTTGCCTGAGACCTTCAAGTTCACCACGTTCCTGAGTCCCTACTTTTCCAAAGCCTCTAGCTTTAGGGTTTGCCATTAAGGCAATGAGATCCTTCAGTGAGGTTTGGATATCCTGCATATCTAGACGTTCCCGGTTTAGCTTCAGCCCTTCCGAAACTGTAGCCTGCTGCACAGGAATAATTGTGCCGTAAGGCATTTCAATTACACCGTTTCTCCTGAAGCTGCTGTGAGCATCAGTTATCTGCTGCGCGGATAGTTGACTTTTCCCAGTTGGAATCGTCATCTCTGCGTTATTCATTTGCCCCGAGGTTCGCATGCTTGTAGGAATAGCATTGCCCTTTTCATCGTAATCAAACCAAAGCGGGTTTGCTGCTATTATTTGGGACTCGGTTGTACCAAATCTCTGAGCCAATTTAAAAAGCGTTGCACCGGATTCGATTGGTTCTGTTGTCGGCTGAGGAAGTCTTTGAAGTGCTTGAGGATTATTCGGGCTTTTAAATCCTTTGCCGATAATGAAACCCTTTGGGCTAGATTTGATATGCTTGAGATTAAGCTGATTTTGAGCATCAATAGCCAGTGGGGAATTTGCAGGTAAATTTTGAGTAGCAAACCAGAGTTGAGATTCGAGACTCTTCCCTGCAAACGGTTCCAGATCAGCGTAAGATTGAACTTGGTTGCCCTTAGAAATGAACTCATTAAACCTCTTTGTTGCACTTGGTCTCTCCTGTGTAAATGCCTGCTTTTGCATAGTTGCAGAATAAGCAGGATCAGTGACTATTTGCCCCTGTCCCCCGTAAGTCATGTCAAGTTTGAGGAAGGGTAGCTGCTCTTTAGGAAATGATGCTAAACGTGGATCATTCGGGTCCACATCTACCAATCTTTTTTGTGGGGTAGTTCCTAAAGGGGTTGTAATTTTGTTTGTCAGTGGATCGATCTGAACAGGAA
>VTLG01005804.1_pt1 | contig 38844 bp, 47 predicted proteins | sample 4694571 | NCBI WGS metagenome assembly VTLG01 (sample SAMN12604809, study PRJNA352737) | marine metagenome | biome: ENVO:00000447; feature: ENVO:00000209|ENVO:00000569|ENVO:01000036; material: ENVO:00002151; isolation source: viral sequences binned using virsorter ... | reverse complement strand
ATCATTCTGAGCCGCGCCGAACGCTCGAAAATGTTCGACGCCGCGCCCGCCGCCCGCATACCCATAGCATACCCGAAGCATACCCGAAGAAAAAACTTGACGCCCGCGAGTAAAGCCCTCAAGCTTTTATCGTGGCGCAATTCCGTGCCGCGCAACACACTATATTATGATTACAAAAATTAAAAAGGCGATTGTCGGCGCTGTCTTAAATTCCGACACATTCAAAAGCACGCTTGAAAAAAGCGTTTCCGAAGAGGTTCAAGTTGCCATCCAACAAAGCGACGACATCGCAACATGCGACCAAGTTGAAAACGCAATACGTGACGCGGGCTACAATTACGAATACACCGACCGCGACGAGGCGCGCGAGATTGCAAACGAAGAAATAGATGACGCGAACTTTGTTGACCGCGACGAGTTAGAGTCAGACGTAAAAGCATATTTTAGAGAGTTTGTTCAGGATGACAGCAACTATGCGGATTTTATCCAAGCCCTTGACACTCAGCTAACACAACACAAGAAAAAGTTTTGTGAGCAATCTGTGTCTGCTCTTAACGCATATTTGACAGAATACGTTAACATGTTAGAGAAAGCGGGCAACGAATGACTGATTTACTTGCAATAATTTTAATCGGCGCAATTGCCGTCCTGTATACCTTAGCACTCTACGGACATGAATTATAATAATATATTCGGGCATTATTTCCCGCACGAAGGGCGCGGCGAGATTTACGACGGGCGCAACATGAAGCGCGAGAAAATAACTTTGAAGGATGGGCGGGAAGTTATACGACTGACCGAACCTTTAAAATTATATGATAAGAGAGTGACCCGCGCAACGTGGCTCCGCAATCTACAAAAGCACTTTGACAATGCAAACGCTGACAAAGCCAGAGATTAAAGAACTTTCTCGGCGGGTCGGTGGCTTATCGAAGCCGTCGAAAATGCCTTGTGAGGGTTACTCATTACCCGCTCAAAAATGTTTGACAGGCTCGAAACTCCGCAAGGCGGGGAAAAGCACTTGCGCGAATTGTTACGCGCTAAAGGGTTTTTACAACATGCCGACAGTCAAAGCCGCATTGCAACGAAGATTTGACAGAGTTACGCAAGACCTTGAAGGATGGCAAGCCGACATGACCTTGCTTATACACAACACGAACACAAGCGGCTTTTTTCGGTGGCACGATAGCGGCGACCTGCAAAGCGTCGACCACTTGCGTGCCATCAATGAAATTGCGCTTGCGTTGCCCGCCGTCAAGTTCTGGCTACCAACCCGCGAGTATAAAATTGTGAAGCAATTCACCGACCGCGACACCGTAGCTGAAAACCTTACAATACGTTTGTCAGCGTATTTTAAGGCTACCGCTCCGCCTTTGGCAATCGCTGAGGCGTTGGGCGTTCAAACGTCAACCGTTGACTTTACCGACTCCGCGCACATTTGCGACGCCCAAGAAAAAGGCGGGCGTTGTATGACGTGCCGCAAATGTTGGGACAGGTCACTCACTAACATAGATTACCCTTTGCACTAATGAAAACTTGAGAATTGTATTTGCCTTAATATTGGCAATTGGGATTCTGTGCGCTGTCGCAGGTCTTTTCTTGTCGATTTCATAATAATAGCGGGCGCGCCTCAAATCGGGGCGCGCCTTTTTTCGCACTATCACCGACCTTTTCTCTACGTTCGGTAAGCTCCAAAAAAAATTTTGCCCTGCGGGGCTGACTAGGCTCCCTATCGGTCGCCCTAGTTGGGCGCTCAATCGCCGCTCAGGCTCTTAGCTAGGCTCCCTATCGGTCGCGCTATCTACTATCATTTTGAGCGCCTCCGCCGCACCGACCGCTCAAAAAAGTTCGATGCGCTTCAGCCGCCGCGCCCGCCGCCGCCGCAGGGAAAAGCCGCATACCCAAAACAAACTGCATACCCAAAACAAACTGCATACCCAAAACATACCGACTATGTATTAATTTCATTATAGAAACTTTTTCAATAATGTAATATAATACAAATAATGAGAAGTTTTACTTTAAATTATGTTTTCAGTTATGAAAAAATAGTGTATACAATATACAATAGAAAAGGGAGAATCTATGACAGCTACTACTTCAAGCCCCACACAAGGCGAACTTATGAATGGAGATTCGATATCCACCCTCTCAGGTGGTCTTTTTTCATCTGCTTCCATCCAAGCCATAAACGTGTTCCATGAATATTGCGGCAACATAGATATATTAACAATGTACGTTTGGTGGAACGTCGCCGCCACAAAAGAAGAACGTATGGACTGTGCAAGACTTAGGTATGATTACAAAGTCTCTGCCGTGCGTTTAACTCGTTCGATAAAAAGTTTAGTAAATTTAAAATTGATTGATTGCACTATTGACAAGACAGATGCTAGACGCAAAATTGTATTTTTAACACATAAAGGCAAAGCCTTAAAACACGATATTATTAAATCATTTACACCATGAGTATTAGAACGGTAGGAAATCAATACCAAGCAGACTTTATGAAAGCAGGCGTTCGACACCGCAAGGGGTTTGATACAGAAGTAGAGGCGGCGGCTTGGGAAGCAGAAATGAAACGCCGTATAGCCTTAAACTTATCTTTACATGATATTTTAGGCGGAACTAAAAAAGATAAAACATTGTCAGATTTACTTGACGTTGTTTTCTCAAATGTCTGGCAAGGCATGGAGCAAGAGCAGAATTGTTTGTATGAGATAAAGAAGTTAAACGAATACTTCGGCGACGTCTCCGCGCGCGCTCTAAAAACAACGCACATGGATGATTATGTTACGCATCTAAAAAGATTAGGATACAAACCCGCCACACTAAATCGTAAGCTAGGCATGTTGAAACAGGCTTTGAAATACGGACACGACCGTGGATGGGTAGATGTCTTGCCAAAGATACCAAGGTTCACTACAAACAACGAGCGTTTAATTTTTTGGTCGGTTGAAGATGAAAAAGAAATAGTTGATGCAATGGATGCTTTGGACGCAAAGATGCACAACACTCAGAAAAGGTTTTTATTCTTTAAACATTTTTTGTTTTGGTCAATTGATACAGGAATGCGTCCCTCAGAGTCGCGCCGTTTGACTGCTAATCAGATACGCTTTGACCCTAACCGCGAATGCTACATAGCTGACATCAAAGCCTCTCAATCTAAGACAGGCACGAAGGGCGCCCGTAGTATTCCGCTGACGACTCGTGCTTATGCCGCGTTTGAATACGCACAGAAGCATAACAAAACATCTCCTTGGGCGTTTTGGGATAAGGGACAATGCAGAAGACATTGGGACATACTGAAAGACTTCTTGAAAAATGAAGACCCAGAGTTTGTTTTTTATATTGCCAGACATACCTGCGCGAGTAGGATGGTGCAACGCGGAGTTCCGATTACAGTTGTTAAAGACTGGATGGGACACTCTAAAATTGAAACAACAATGATTTACGCCAAGCTTGCACCTGATGGATTGATGGTGGGCTTGGAAGCACTACAACAATAAATCCACTTACACATATATGCAAAGCACAGAAGAAGAGCTAACCACAGTCTCTAAAAAAATTCGTGGTAAAGAATACAACTTTGATGTAAGGGTTACAGCCCATTACTCTACAAAGTTTTTTAACAACGGTGCGTCTGTCTCTTGGGACAAAACGCAAGCTGATATAGTAACCGACTTAGATGACATTACTATAACAAAGAAACAAATTAAACTAATTGAAAAAGAAGCCATAACACAAGTGTATGGTAAAATAGTATGATAACAGAAACTACAGCAGAGCAAATTAGCTCATTTATTAATTACGCCGAACAGCGCATTCAAAAAGAATACGAAGACAACGAGCGCTTCAGAGAAGAGAACGGAACTGATGATTATCTTTCTCAACCCTTCAGTCATGTCACTATGGGAGCCGACGACACCGAACGTCGAGAACTTTGCGATGCTATAGATAAATTACGCCTTGAAGGAATGAATCAAAAGGACGCCTGCGCGTCTCACTTTGTATCGTCTTCGACTTACCATAAATGGAGGAGACACTTTAACTACCCTAATTTTTACGAACTTAGAAACCAACTACAACAAAAATAAATATATGTTTGATAAAACCTCAGAACAAGTGCTGTCGCGCGGCTTAAACGCAATGACAAAAATGTGCGATGTCCTAACTAAACAAAACGAGACGCTCAACAATGATATCGAAAAGCTAAAGAAAAAGATTGCACGAATGAAAGAGCGACTCCTCGAAAACGGTATTGAAGCCGATTAATTTTTTGACAATCTTTTGACAAATTGTCATTCATTTAGACAAATTGACAATATTTTTGACAATGTGGTTTCACATATGAAACTAATTGTTATTGATTTTATTAGGTTTTGGTGGAGCCAAGGGGAATCGAACCCCTGACCTCTACACTGCCAGTCTTGTGAATTACTTTCATTCATGAAAACACCTTATAAATAACATTTGTGAACAATATATTATTATTTTCACATATGAAACTATTCTTGACACGCTGACAAACTGTAGTCAATATCGCAACAATGGGGGAACTTACGCAACACATTCTAAACACCGATATGCAAAGCATGGGTGTTGGAAGATACAGGGGAAAAGTTGAATCCGCAAGAAAAAGAGATGCAGAAATAGAAACAAATTACGGTCAGCGTTTGATGCGCGCCGTGCTTCCTGATTTCACAAAAGGTATCAAAGATTGGCAACAGAAAGTCGCTTTCTATGACCGCAAGGCGCGTTATCAAATTGATACAGAAGATTTAGATGCAAAGGTAATCGGGTATATCAGCGTAAAGGCTATACTCGACAGTATAACAAAAAATCGTCCCTTGGCGCAGGTAGGTATCTATCTAGGCGCGCAGGTAGAAAATGAACTCAGATGTCGTTTCTTGTTAGATAACAACCAAGAAAAGGGTAAAGGTATTCTACTTGGCGCCAAGCGCCGCAAAGGACAAAAACAAAAGATTCGCCATGTGCGTGGCTCAATGGCTCACGAAGCAAAGAAGGGCTTGATGCCTGAGTGGGTAAAGTGGTCAATACGCGACAAGCTCAATATGGGCGTAAACATGGTAGAGATTCTTCGGTCTACTACGGGGATTATAGAATATATTTATATATTAAAAACTCGTGGGAAAAAGCCTGTGAGGTTCGTCTCCGCGACTCCAGAGCTTCTTAAATGGATTGAAGATTACAACGAAGACAGAGAACTGCTTGAACCGTTTTGGCTACCGACAATAGAACTACCAAAGCCTTGGCAGAACAATGTCTTTGAAGGGGGCTACGATACAGAAGGGTATCATTTACCCAAACTTCCATTTATTAAAACCACCGATATGCAATTCCTCCGAAGCATCCAAGGTGAGATTAAAGAACCAATGGAAGCTGTTAACCTAATCCAACAGACACCTTGGCGGGTTAACACCAAGGTATTGTATGCCATGAAATGGGCGTGGGACAACAACTTGTCTATCGGTGAACTCCCAAACCGTAAAGACGAATCGTTCCCGCCTGTTCCCTTAGATTTTAAAACTAACCGAATTGCTAACAGGGATTGGCGACGTGAGGCGGCAAAGATTTATGAGCTAAATCTCTCTACTAGGTCTAGGCGTATGTTAGTTGCTAAGACATTGTTCTTGGCAGAAAAGTTTAAAGATGAGCGTTTCTTCATGCCTCATCAATGCGACTTCAGAGGTCGTGTTTATTCTATCCCATCATTCTTGAATGTTCAGTCAGCAGACTACGCGCGTGGGCTTCTACACTTCGGGCGCTCTGAAAAGATTAAAAATGAAGAGGATGCAAGGTGGTTAGCCATACATGGCGCCAACACTTGGGGGAATGACAAAGTAAGTTTAGATGACCGCGAAACGTGGGCATATGATTTTGAAAGCACCGCGCTCAAGATAGCAGACAATCCAACGCAATGTCGAGAATATGAACATGCGGATAAGCCGTGGCAGTTCTTAGCGTGGTGTTTCGAGTGGGCTGAGTATTGTCGTAATGGAAAGTTAAATACTTTTCTTCCTGTATCTATGGATGCCACAAACAACGGCTTACAAATACTATCATTGTTAATGCGGGATGAAAAAGGCGCCAAGTCTACCAATGTTCTACCTACAGAAATACCTGAAGATATTTACGGCGATATTGCAGACAAAGTAAAAGAATATTTACAAGAAGACGATACAGAGATGTCGCGCAAGTGGTTAGACTTTGGTATTGACCGTTCAACCCTGAAGCGCTCTGTTATGGTCATGCCATATGGCGGCACGTTTTATAGTTGTCGTGCATACATTGATGAATGGTATCAAGACAAACTTCGTAAGAAAAAATTAGTTAACCCATTCAGCGAAAACGACAGATACCGTTGCACGGGATACCTTGCGCAACTTTCTTGGAGAGCCATTCACGAGGTCTTGAAGAAACCAACAGAGTGTATGAACTGGTTGAAGGCGTGTGCGGCGGTGGTAGCTAGAGAAGGAGAAGCAATAAAGTGGGTAACGCCCTCAGGCTTTCCCGTGAAGCAAAGTTATTTTGGTTTTAGTAATCAGGAAGTAAAAACAAACATAAGCGGTAAAGCAACTTATGTAAGTTTTCGTAAGGAGAATGACAAAGTTTCTGTTAAGAAAAACAAACAGGGCATCAGCCCAAATTTTGTCCATTCCGTTGATGCTACGCTACTTACGAAAGCAGTCATTACCGCAAATTCTCAGGCTGACATTTGGGATTTTAGTATGATTCACGACTCAATGGGAACACACTCTCCAAAATGTGAATCCTTCAATAAAATTATTAGAAACGAATGCTCAAAAATATTTAGTGTTGACCTCTTACAAAATTTCGCACATCAACTACAAGAACAACATCCACATATTCAATTACCGCACTTACCATTGTATGGAGAGCTAGACCCAAAGGTAGTTGAAGAAAGCACCTATTTCTTCTCGTAATGAGAGAAAACACAAAAGATAAACCCGAAAAGGAGAAAAAGTAATATGGCTCAAACGCTAACAACAGGTATCGGAACCGCAATCTACCCAAAGTTGATTGTGCCTGACACAAAGTTCAACGCCGACGGCTTATTTAGCTGTCGTATTACAGTAAGCGAGGATGACTTCAAAGCATTCCGCGCTCAACTAGACCCAATCATAGAAAAAGCATATAAAGCTACTTGCACCGCACAAGGTAAAGAATGCAAACGCGCAAGCGAGCCTGTGAAGATTAACGCCGACGGCGATTATGAAATCTACGCAAAGCAAGCGGCTAAAATTAATGTTACACCAACTGCCGACAATCCTGACGGCGTCGTTGAGTTTAAGATTGCTTTGTATGATGCAAAAGTAAAACCAATCACCAATGAACCAAAGATAGGTAGCGGCACAAAGCTCAAGATGAGCGTAACTCCCTACACTTGGTTTGTTCCGTCTCAAGGCTTTGGATACACCTTGCGTTTGAAGGCTGTTCAAATACTTGAACTAAAGGAGTATGAGACTACAGGTTTCACAGCTACTGATGGATTCACTACGACAGGTGAAACATTTGGTGATGTCTTAGAACAAGATGAGGTACAGCCGTCGGAAGCCGCGCCGTTCTAAGTATCGTTCTCGTTTCGAGGAGAGGTTGGCGGCGGCTCTTGAACAAGCCAAGGTCAACTTCTCCTACGAAACTTTACGACTACCTTACACCGTTGAGCGCGTCTACACACCTGACTTCATTCTGCCGAATGGTGTCATAGTGGAAGCCAAGGGTTATTGGGAGTCGGGCGACCGAACGAAACATCTTGCTGTGAGAGAAGCTCACCCCGATGTTGATATTCGTTTTTGTTTTTTGAATGCTAACAACAAATTATCAAAGAAGTCTAAAACAAGTTACGCCGATTGGTGTGACAAGAAAGGATTTCTTTGGTGCGAAAAAGTTATACCTGCTTCATGGACTTTATAAAAACACATATGCCCTGCGACGACTGCGGTTCCTCTGATGCGCTCTCATTGAACGCTGATGGTTCTACCAAATGTTTCGCTTGCGGTAATTTCACACCATCAAACACACCAGTCACATTGAATACACCATCAGACCAAAAGTTTAATTTTATCGAAGGTAATGTTTTACCTATACCACAACGCAAACTCCACGAAGATATATGCCGTCGTTATGATTATCGCATAGCTTCTGTTAACGAGAAGCCTTGCCACGTCGCAACATACCGCGACGCAAACAAAAATAGAGTCGGACAAAAGATACGTTTTGAAGACAAGTCATTTAGATGTCTTGGAGAAGTTAATACTTTCTATGGGCAACATCTTTTTCCTAATGGTGGAAAGAAACTAACCATTGTAGAGGGAGAGATAGATTGCCTTACCGTTGCCCAAGTTCTTGGCGGCGGTAAAACTTTATACCCTGTTGTTTCGCTTCCGAATGGCGCGCAGAACGCTAAGACAATATTTCAACGCAACCTGAACTGGTTAGATAGCTTTGAGGAAGTTATTCTTATGTTTGATACCGACGAAGTAGGTCGTAAGGCGGCACAAGAAGCGGCGCCTATACTACCTTTCGGTAAATGCAAGATAGCCTCGTTGCCTCTCAAAGACCCAAGCGAGATGCTTGTCGCAAACCGCGCAAAGGAATTAGTATCGGTTTTTTGGAATGCACAAGTATGGACGCCTGACGGTATTATTGCAGGCACGGAACTATACGACCGATTAACTAATCCAAAGATATTTGAAAGCATCCCGTATCCCTTCGGCGGTCTTAACGAAAAAACTAGAGGGTTACGCAAGGGGGAGATTGTAACTTTCTGCGCGGGTAGCGGCGTAGGTAAATCTCAGATTTGTAAAGAGATTGCTTACCACATCTTAACTTCAACAGACAAGTATATTGGATACATAGCTCTAGAAGAAAGTGTAGAGAGAACCGCCAACTCAATCATTGGCTTGGAGATGAATAAACTTTTACATCTCGACCCGATAGCCGTCGATGAACAATACAACGAAGCTTTCAACAGAACCGTAGGCTCAGGAAAGTTTTTTCTGTATGACCATTGGGGTTCTTTAGAATCAGAAAACCTTTTGGCAAAAGTTAGATACCTAGCCAAAGCATTGGAGTGTGACTACATATTCTTAGACCATATCAGTTTAGCTATATCAGGACTTGGCGCAGAACACGGCGATGAGCGCCGCATCTTGGACAACCTTATGACTCATCTTCGTTCGTTAGTTGAAGAAACCAATATTGGAATGATTCTAGTTAGCCATCTCAAGCGTCCCGAAGGGCGCGGACATGAAGAGGGGCAAGCAACTTCACTAGCGCACCTAAGAGGCTCTGCAAGTATTGCACAGTTGTCGGACGGCGTCATTGGTTGTGAAAGAAACTTACAGGACGAAGAGAATAGTAATGTAACTAAACTCAGAGTTCTCAAGAATAGATTTTCAGGAGAGACGGGAGTCGCTTGCGACCTTACCTTCAATCCTCACTCAGGACGCATACATGAAATTACATCCCTAACCACACAAAGTAACAATGACCGATTCTAAATTATGCAATATAACTCAAATTTTAAATATGACCTTGCGGTTGGTAAGATTGCCGAAGAAGCTCTTGGTGATATTTTTGAAAACAAGAAAGTCGAAGTTAAAACGGATTTCAAAGCTAAGACTACGGGCAACCTATTTATCGAATTTAAATCCAGAGGGAAAGACAGCGGTATCGCTACAACTCAAGCGGATTATTGGTGCTTTAAAGTTGAAGATTTATTCTTGCTTATTGAAACGGAACGCCTCAGAGTTCTCGTTGAACCTCTCAAAGGAACAGATGCGGAACGAATGGGAGGAGACAACAACACATCAATAGGTGTTCTTCTCCCGTTGAACACTTTAATCACACACATACACCATAAAAACTAAAACACATGAAACAATATATTATTGACATCGAAACAAACGGAATAACCGACTGGGCAAAACTAAGTGACCTCAAAGAAGTTTTCGTTTTATCCATCTACGACCGTAACGAAGGCACTATGCACTCCTTCAATAATCAAGGTGGAGGAAATATACACGACGGTATTGAAATGCTTAATGGTGCTGATGAAATCATCGGACACAACATTATAAGTTTTGATATACCTGCATTATTCAAGTTGTATGGCTTCGGGCATCCAAATCTAACTGACACAGTTATTCTTTCTCGTTGCATTTATCCCGACTTACGCAACGACGATTTTAAAAGAGAGGACTTTCCTACAAAGCTGATTGGTTCTCATTCTTTGAAAGCTTGGGGACAACGCTTAAATTTACTCAAAGGTGAGTTCGGTGAGACTTCAGATTGGTCTGAGTGGTCACATAAAATGCAGGACTACTGCGAGCAGGATGTGCGTGTTACTAATGCGCTCTACACTTGGCTAATGGCTTCAAAACCTAGCACACGGATGGTAAAGCTAGAGCATGACTTTGCAACTATCATACGCCGACAAGAATACAATGGCTTTCCATTTGACGTAAAGAAGGCAGAACAATTAAACCAAAAACTCATGGAACGCCGCGCGGAGTTAGAAGCAGAGTTACAGGAAGTTTTTGAGGATTCTGTAGAAACACTCAAGAGTCGTTGGTGGGTGGACGCGGCGGGTAATAAGTTTCCAACCAAGAAAGCTATGATTGAGTCGGGCTACGAACCTTCCGACTGTTTAAAGGGAGACTACAAAACTAGAATTATTCCATTTAACCCTAACAGTCGTGACCAAATCGCTGACCGATTGATGAAGGCAGGATGGGAGCCTGAGTCCTACGAAGGTAAGCGCCCTGCAATAAACGAGGCTGTTCTCAAAGAGATTGGCACAGAGCAGTCTGAGAAGCTTTTAGAATACTTATTAGTATCTAAGCGGTTAGGCGCCATATCAGAGGGTAAGCAGGCTTGGCTGTCATCGGTGCGTGACGGACACATCTACGGTTCTGTAAATACAAATGGGACTGTAAGCGGTCGTTGCTCTCACAGAAGCCCTAACATGGGTCAGATACCTTCTACCAATTCGCCCTACGGCGCTGAGTGTCGCGAGTTGTTTACTGCTACAGAAGGCTCAGTATTAGTAGGTGCGGACGCTTCGGGATTGGAACTTCGTTGCCTTGCTCACTATTTGGCATCATACGATGACGGCGCCTACGCAAAAATTGTAACAGAAGGTGACGTCCATACTTCTAATCAAAAAGCGGCAGGACTTCCTAAGCGCTCTGACGCAAAGACATTCATTTACGCTTGGCTCTACGGAGCGGGCGACGCTAAAATAGGGTCTATTGTAAATGGTTCCGCCGATGACGGCGCTCGACTCAAAGAGAACTTTATGCAGAAGAACCCTGCTGTTCGCTATTTAACAGAGGCGGTGCGCCGTAAGGTTAAACAATATGGACAACTAAAAGGATTAGATGGCAGGAAACTACCATGCCGTTCGCCACACTCCGCTCTTAACTTACTTTTACAAAGCGCAGGTGCGGTAATTATGAAACAAGCTCTAGTTGAGTTTGTTAATACAGCAACTAAAAATTATGAGCTACACGCCAACGTACACGACGAAGTTCAATTTAGTTGTAAACCAGACGACGCTGACGAGCTAGGTCAGCAATTTGTAGATGCCATCAAGAAGGCGGGAGAAGTATTATATTTCGATTGTCCCTTAGATGGCGAATATTCGATTGGTCAAAACTGGAAGGAGACTCATTAATGTCCATTGATTATAACAACGAACTAAACAGAGCTTACCTAGAGGGACTCACATCCCGATTAGATAAGAAAAGAGTAAAGCTTGGTGAGATAACAAAAGAACTATGTAACTTATCAAGCTTACACGAAGAACTCATAGAAGAAATTAAAACCATTAAGAAAACTATAGAACATGCACAGAATAGCGATAATTGATGGAGATATGATGGCGTATCGCGCCTGCTTCGCTTCCGAAATAGAATGTAAATGGAGTGACGATATATGGACACTACATACGAATGAATCATCCTTAATAAAGGAAGTTTCGTTCTTTTTAGAACATATAAAAAAGGTAACAAAATCAGATGATGTTCATGTTTGTTTTTCTCCTTCTAAGACATTCAGGAACAAATTATTCCCATTATACAAAGCGAATCGTAAAGATAAGCGCAAGCCTATGGGTCTTCATTGGATAAAAGAGTGGGTAACTGAAAATTATCCAACGACTCTAGCTGAAAATATGGAAGCGGACGATTTGATTGGTATCATGTGTACTAAGCACCCACGCAAGTATATAGCTGTTAGTGGTGACAAGGACTTCAATACATTACCTATCAAGTGGTACAACTCTTTGAAAAATGAGTTTATTAAAAACAGTAAAGAGGATGCCCGCCGCTTTCACCTTGTTCAAACCTTATCGGGCGACAGCGTTGATGGCTATGGCGGTTGCACAGGAGTAGGCGCCATAACCGCCAAGAAACTCTTGGATAAGAATGGCTATACTTGGGACACAGTTGTGGCTCAGTATGAAAAGAAGGGGCAAACAGAAGCGGAAGCGCTTATGAATGCTCAGTTAGCATACATACTTCAGAAAGGAGATTATGATGCCAAAACCAAAACAATCAATTTATGGACACCTTATGGAAAAAATTGAACCCAAATTACCTGATTCAGGGGCGCGCTCAGAGTTCGATACGGGCGCAGTTCGGGACTCTATGACTGGCAAAGGAATGCCATCATTGATTCCTATCGAAGCTTTGCGAGCAGTCGCTAAGAGATTTGAAGACGGTGCTACAAAATATGGTCGAGATAATTGGCACAAGGGAATCCCTTTGTCCCGATATGTCGATAGCTTGTATCGTCATTTGTGGCAACTAATGGAAGACGATGACAAAGAAGACCACGGCGGCGCCATCGTATGGAACGCAATGTGCCTGCTTCAAACTAAGAAGTGGATTGAAGAAGGACGTCTACCTCAAGAACTTAACGACATAAAACACTCAAGAAAGTAGGCTTATATGAAAGATGACATGCAGTCCCCCTTTCCAATTGTCCCCGAAGACTTATTAAAATCGCTTGATGAAGTTTTTCCAATGAAAGATTTTGACCAAAGAGTAGACCAACGGGATATGGACTTCTACAGCGGACAACGCTCCGTTATTCGATTTCTAATCTCTAAGAGAGAAGAACAAACAAATAATATAATAAAAATGGAATAAATTATCATGTGTTTATCAACACCAAAAATGCCTCCACCTGAACCCCCTCCTGCGCCTCCTCCTCCTCCAACAAAGAAGGTGAAGAAGCTAGACGACACGGCAAGAAGGACAAGTCGTAAAATGTCTAAAACTAGGGGAGTCAAAGCGTTAACTATTAGACGCCCGTCTGTTAACACAGGTGTAAGCGGCGGAACAGGAGTAAATTACTAATATGAAAGGCGACGGAAAAATAATTGAAGCGTTAAATACCACTACTCGCCAAGAGTTTTCTTGGAATGGCGGGGAAGGTGTATTTCTCGCTAAATCAGATGATTGGACTGATGGCTTTGGGAATGCTCGAAACATAAAACTTCAACAACTAATTGGTGATACTTATGTAGACATTGCGGAGGCATCTCAAACAGAAAGCGGTGGTTTCAAGTTCGTTACTACAGCCCCAAAACTAGGGATTGTTCTATCTGATACTAATACAACCACTGTTTACGTTTCAGTTCAAGGATTATAAATGCTTGTTCAGTCTAGCCAAGTAAGTTCACTTGTAAAACCTCAAGTGCGGTCGTTAGTTGGTTTTGATAGCGTTCCTTCTTTTATTACAAAGTTTGGAGCGCCAAGCGCCGCATACAGCCTACGTGACCTCAACGATGAGAGCGGTAATAACCGCGTTGTTCTTGTGGTGCGCACAAGCGATAGTGCTAGTAGAGATTTCACAGCCAAGGAAATAACCGATGGCACGCTGACAAGTTGGGCAACTAATACTAATGCCTTTGTAACCACATGGTATGACCAAAGTGGGTTAGGTCGAGACGCTTTAATAACTGGCTTCGGTCTTGCGGGCGCTCCTCAGATAGTTGATAATGGAACGCTCATCACGGCAAACAGTAAGCCCACCTTACTTTTTAATGCTAGTAAGTTATCAGTATCTCAAGACATAACAGGAGAAGACTTTAGTGTCTTTGCGGTGGTTGAACCACACTTAGAAGACCCGTCAACAGATGGTTATATCTTTGATAATTTTACATCTTACGGAAGGGGTTTATTCCACGATGATTTTTATAGTGGTAGGTTTACATTAATTACGGATACTACATCAACAACTCCCAAAAGAAACAGAATACAAATCGCTTTAGAACCGCCTCAAATGGGGGTTTTAACTACTCCCGCGCTTCAAGTCGTATCGGGTGTAATAGAAAATACCTCAGCTTCTGACCCTAATGGTTCGATGAAACTTAGGACTAGACCCCGACGAAACAGTAGCCAACAGTTTTATTTTAATAATGAACTTCCCTATCAAGAAAATACATACGTTCAGTATATTGGCGCAGGAGCGCACACGGGAAGCAACCCATTTGATGGGTTCATTTCAGAATTAATAGTTTACACAGGTGCGGGACATTATAATGAAACCAAGCGTCTCGCTATAGAAGATAACATTGCAAATCAATATTCTCTTTCAGACTAAATATGAATTATCAAACAGCAGAGCAAATCTACCAAAAATGTGTAGGAGATAGAAGCTCTTACTTAGACAGAGCGCGCACAGCCTCCAAACTGACCCTCCCTTACATCATGCCCGAAGAAGGCTTTGGCGCTTCAAGTCGCCTAGATACACCTTTTGCGGGCGTGGGCGCGCGCGGAGTTAACAACCTTGCATCTAAATTACTATTAGCCCTGTTGCCGCCCAACGCCCCTTTCTTTCGACTAACCATAGATAAGTTTGTTATTAAAGAAGAAGGAGCGGATGAAGAGCTTATATCTGAAATAGAAAAATCTTTACAGACTGTTGAAGAAACGGTGATGAACGAAATATCACAACAGTCTTATCGTGTAGGAATACACGAAGCACTTAAACAACTCGTGGTCACGGGGAATGCTCTTATATATCTTCCTGAAGAAGGTGGTATGCGAGTATTTCACTTAGACCGATATATTGTAAAGCGTGACCCTATGGGTAACGTCATTAAAATAGCTACCAAGGAAACCATATCTTATGAAATTTTATCTGATGAAGTTAAAGAAGCATCTCTTGCTTCAGGAAAATCGCCTAGTGAAAACTGTGACCTCTTTACGGCTTGCATTAGGGAAGGCGATAAATGGCACATGTATCAAGATATCAACGGTGTTCGCATCCCTGAAACGGAAGGCACGTTCGATAGCAACAAAGCTCCATTCATTGCTCTTAGATTTTCTAAAATAGATGGAGAAGATTATGGTAGAGGGTATGTAGAAGAATACCTTGGCGACCTACAATCTTTAGAGGCTTTAACACAAGCTATTGTCGAAGGTTCAGCGATTGCCGCTAAGACATTGTTCTTAGTTAATCCTAACGGAACGACCCGCGGCAAAGTGTTGGCAGAAGCTGACAACGGAGCTATCGTGCAGGGAAACGCGTCCGACGTCACAGTATTACAAACACAAAAACAAAACGACTTCAGAGTAGCTCAGGAAACAATCAATGTCATCAAAGACCGCTTAGGACAAGCCTTCCTGTTGACATCGGGTGTTGTGCGTAACGCAGAGCGCGTCACCGCAGAAGAGATTAGAATGCTATCCCAAGAGCTAGAGTCCGCTCTAGGCGGATTGTATTCGTTGTTGAGTAATGAATTACAACTACCTCTCGTAAATAGACTTTTAGCAGTCCTTAACAAGACTAAGAAATTACCAAAGCTTCCAAAAGATGTTGTCAATCCTGTTATCATCACAGGTGTTGAAGCACTAGGACGCGGTAACGATTTACAGAAATTAGACCTGTTCTTGGCAGGCGCCGCACAAATAGTTGGCGCGCAAGCTGTAGCACAGTTTGTTAATGTAAACGAATACTTTGCCCGTAGAGCAACCGCTCTAGGTATTAAAACTGACGGGCTAATTAAAGACGCAGAAGCTATGCAAGCCGAAGCAGAGCAAGCACAGCAAATGCAACTTTTACAAAAGGTGGCGCCCGCAGGGGTAAAGGCGTATACCGATACCATTAACAACCCCGTAAACGACCAGCAAGGTGAATAGTAATTATGTCAGAATCAGTACAAATAAACGATAATACTGCTACAGAGAATATCACTCTTGAGCAAGAAGCGGCGGAAATCGACGCCAAAACTAATGCAGAGACTCCAGAAACATCTGTTGAGGAGTCCACACCTGAAGTTTCAACAGAACGCCCTGAGTGGCTTCCTGAGAAATTTCAGTCCGCCGAAGATATGGCGAAGGCTTACTCCGAACTAGAATCAAAGCAATCTAATGGAGAAGAAGCAGAAACTTCGGAAAGCACCGAAGAAACCATAACCGAAGATGCTCAAACATTCGCAGTAAACGATGCGTCTGCTGAGTTTGAAGAAAAAGGTCAGTTATCTGATAACACCTACGAAAAACTTGCAGAAGTTGGGCTAGGCAAAGAGATGGTCGACCAATACATCGCGGGACAAGAAGCTCTAATGGAGTTACAGTCCAACGCCGTCTTCTCAGAAATAGGCGGTAAAGCGGAATATGAAGCGATGGCTGAGTGGGCGGGCGAAACCCTTCCTGAAGCTGAACTAGAAGCATACAACGAAACGGTTGAAAGTGGAACAGTAGACCAAGCAAAGTTTGCTGTTAAGGCGCTGTATGCTCAATACAAAGGCGGAGCCACGCCTGCGCCTCTTCAAGGCTCAACTAACGGTGCTTCTATAGCTCCATTCAATTCACGCGCTCAGGTAACTGAGGCAATGCGTTCTAAACAATATCAACAAGACCCTGCGTTCAGACAGCAAGTTGAACAAAGATTAGCAATCTCACAATTATAATATCATGGAATCTCTACTCCCCATGCTTGGCGGCGCCGTCAGCGGATTTATATTCAAGCTGATTGGCTGTATGGTTCAAGCACAACAAACTCAAGTCGAGCTTATGCTGAAGAAGCAAGAAGCCGCTGATGCAAGCGCAGATAAAGCCGCATCACGAGGTGGCGTTTGGGTGCGTAGAGGAATCGTAGCCACCGTTCTTTTTGCGATTGTTATCGTTCCTTTTATTATGGCGTTTTCAGACCAAGGAGTAACCGTAGAGGTATCTAAGGGTTGGTGGATATTTGCCAGAGATGTTTATGAAACTCAAGAAGGATTTTTACTCCATCCTAGCGTGGTACAAGCCCTCTATGCCATTATTGGTTTTTACTTTGGCTCGTCACAAATTAAATAATGAAAAGAAAAGGTGTTGCTCTGACCAAAAAGCACAAGTCCAAAAAAGGCGGACTGACGGCGGCGGGAAGAAAATACTATAATTCTAAAACGGGAAGTAATCTCAAAGCTCCTGTAACCGAAAAGAATCCCAAAGGAAAACGCGCCGCTCGTCGGCGTTCTTTTTGTGCGCGTATGAAAGGCGTTAAGGGCGCCATGAAAGACTCTAAAGGTAGACCAACACGCAAAGCGTTGGCACTTAGAAGATGGAAATGTTAATTATGAAGAAATGTACCTGTGGTAAATCCAATACAAAACCAACTTGTGACGGCTCACACGCTAAAGATAAGTAGTCATGCACGGTTGCGGCTGTAAAAAATGTAAAACTAAAGCTATGAAGCGGAAAAAGTTAAAAATCAAAAAGAAGAAAAAATACTAATGGCTAAAATATGTCCTAAAGGTATTGCGTGGGCTAAACGCACCTTCGATAAATATCCCTCTGCTTATGCCAATATGGCGGCGTCTAAATATTGTAAAGACCCGAACTACGGCAAAGGTAAGAAGAAGCGGAAAAAATTAAGAATTAAGAAAAAGTAATGGGAGAACTTGCTAAGTGGCGTAGACAGAAATGGGTACGCATTGGAACAGACGGTAGCATAAAGGGCGCTTGTGGCACTTCTAAGAACAAGAAAAATCCCGACCGTTGTCTCCCTATGGCAAAAGCCAAAAGCCTTTCTAAGTCCCAAAGAGCATCCACAGCGCGCAAGAAGAAACGCGCAGGCTCTAAAGGCAAACAATTTGTTTCTAATACGAAAGCCGCGAAAGTAAAACGTAGTGGTTTGCGTGTTAAGAAATAATAGTCAACAAACATAAAGTAAACAGATGCCCGTTGCGACGGATAACATCTTCGGAAATATGCTGAACGACAAAATCATAACTAACAATAATAACCCTAACTAAGGAGATATAAAACTATGGCAAATGGAGCCGTTAATACCGTATCTCGCGTAGGTCAAATCAATGGAACAGGAAATACTGATGCTTTGTTTCTCAAAGTATTCAGCAATGAAATCCTAACCACGTTTGAAGAAGCTAATGTTATGAAAGACCTTCATACCGTTCGCACTATTTCTTCAGGCAAGGAAGCCCAGTTCCCAGTTATTGGTTCGGCTGAAGCGAAATACTTCTCAGTTGGCGAAGACGTTCTTGAATCAAGCGCGGGCTACGCACAACAAATCAAACACGGTGAGCGCACCATCTCTATCGATGATATGCTTATCGCCGCAACATTCGTTGCTAACATAGACGAACTAAAGTCCCACTTTGACGTTCGTAGCACATACTCAGCAGAACTAGGACGTGCGCTTGCAAAGCGTTTCGACCTTGCAACAATGAAGACTCTTGTTGCCGCCGCTGAGACTGCCGCAGACGTAGCCTTCACAGGCGCTAAGGGTGGTATCACAGTCGACCTAAGTGTTAACAGCATCTCAGGTTCTACTTCTGCTTCCGACATCATCAAGATTATTGGTGTTGCCGCACAGAAGATGGATGAGAACGATGTTCCTTCGGACGACCGTTTCGTTATCCTCGACCCTGCTCGTTACTACGAGTTGGTAACTACTGATAACATCGCAATCAACCAAGACACAGCCGCAGGCAATGGTTCTGTAGCTACTGGTAAGATTGCTGAGTTAGCAGGTATCACAATCGTCAAGTCTAACCACATCTCAAGCATTGCAGAAACAGACCTTAGCTCTGCTTCGGGTGCAGGCTCTGACTCTCACACAGGCATCAATAATGATGTTCATGGTGGTGGTACAGGATACAACAAGGACTTTACCTCTATCCTTCCAATTCTTGGAGGTCACAAAGCCGCTATCGGTACTGTGAAGCTTCTCGACTTGGCTGTTGAGCAAGAGTACATCATGACTAAGCAAGGCACAGCTATGCTTGCCAAGTATGCTGTCGGTCATGGCGTCCTTCGTCCTGAAACAGCGTTCTGCGTAAAAGCATAACGTAATCAATCTAAGCCCCCTTGGACATTTATCCTTTCGTGTCCTTGGGGGCTTTTTTAATTTTAATTTATATGCCCACACTTACAAATCAATTAGAAGCAGTTAACTCAATGTTGGCACACATAGGTGAAAGTCCTGTGTCAACCATCAGCGATGCAGTCGCTTTACCCGTGTCGGCATCTACAGCCCTCGCTACATTAAATGAAGTATCTAAAGAAGTTCAAAGTGAAACTTGGCACTTTAACTCTATTCCAAAACTTACATTATCGCCTGCAAACGATGGGCGTATATCGGTTCCTGCTAATACACTTTGGTTAGACGCACTCGACAAATCTATAGATATTACCATGCGCGGTAATTTTCTATTCGATAGAAAAAATAATACAAACATCTTTTCAGAAAGCGTTGTTGTAAAAACAACTATTTATCTTGAATGGGATGAATTGTATGAACAAGCTCGTAGATATATAACACTACGCGCTTCCAGAATTTTCCAAGGACGTCTAGTTGGTAGTAAAGAACTAGAAGGTCTAATAGCTAGAGATGAATACCAAGCGCGTGCGCGTCTAGAAGACGCCGATGGCGGACACTCAAATAGAAGCATGTTTGACAACTACGAAGTTGCAAAGAGAATTGGTATCAATCGAAATACTGACATATCCTAATGCCCTTAATTAATACTTCGCTCCCAAATCTTATACAAGGAGTTTCCCAACAGCCCGACGCTGTTCGTTACGACGGACAATGCGAAGAGCAAGAAAACGCCTTGAGTAGTGTGGTAGATGGACTGCAAAAACGTCCTGCGGCTGAGTTTGTGGGTACAAGTAATTTAATCAATTCGGCGTTATCAAACGAAACCTTTTTCCATCTATATAAGCGCTCTGACGATGAAAGATACGCTATTATCCAAGACGATAATACGTTAAGAGTATACAACGCTGATACAGGAGTAAAATGTACAATTACGGAGCAGACGACGACTGATTTTAGTATAAGCAATGACGAAGTAGATACATCAGGTACTTATCTTGAAAGTTCTACAGCACGAAAAAGTCTCAAACCCCTAACTATAGGCGACTCAACTTTCTTATTAAATACTGAAAAATTTACTGATAATAGCACAACTCCAATCAGTAGTGACTTGAGTAATGACAGTTTGGTATTTATTAAACAGGGGGATTTCTCGAAAAGGTATGGCGTTAAAATAAATAGTACAACAACTGAAATCCATTCTCGACCTGCCCAACCGTCCGAAAACCCTTTAGCGGGGACAAACGAAAATTTTGATACGGCAACTAAGTCTCACATGGCGGATTCAGTTGCTATTTTATCCGCATTAAGACAAAAATTAACAGGCGCGGCGGCTAGTATTGTTTTCACAGTAGATGGAATTACCTTTACTACACATTTACAAGGAAATTTGCTTCGTTTATCTACTACAAGCTCTGATGCATACACTATATCGGGTATTGATGGCTTGTCGGGAGAAGGATTAGGTGTTGTTCACCGTGAAGTATCCTCTTTAGCTGACCTACCTACAATCGCACCTAACAATTACAAAGTAAAGGTTATTGGAGATGCTGAACTCAACCAAGACGATTTTTATTGTCAGTTTAAATTAGCTGACAACGATACCGCGGGGACAGGAATTATTGGCGAAGGCTCTTGGATAGAATGTGCGGGCGGGCTAATTGCTACAGAAATAGACACCTCTAAAATGCCGCGTATTCTTGTTAGCACAGCGCCAGACGTGTTTCAAATACGAAGAATGAGTTTAGATGCACTAAATGCGGGCGATTTAGACAGTAACCCTTATCCGTCATTTGTGGGCAATCAAATTAGAAACATTTTTCAATATAAAAATAGACTTGGGTTTCTATCCCTTGATGCTGTAATTTTATCAGAGGCAGGGTTTGGTGGATATGATTCCGCTACTAATACACAGTCATACAACTTTTTTAGAACATCAGTAACAGACTTACTAGACAGCGACCCTATAGATGTAAGTGTATCGTCTAACGACGTTACTAATCTAAGAAGCGCTCAACCTTTCCAAGAAAACTTAATATTATTTTCTGAAAATTCTCAGTTTGTTTTGAAGGGCGGAGAACTGCTGACTCCAAAATCTGTTTCTGTAACTGCCGTTACTAACTTCGATTCAATTAATGATGTAGACCCCATTCCCTTAGGGTCATATTTATATTTTGCTTTTCAACGTGGAAGCTTCAGCGGAGTTCGTGAATTTACTGTAAATGCTACAGCAGATATTTATGATGCCAATGAAATTACAGCGCATGTTCCTCAATACATCCCTAACAACTTAACTTCTTTGACGGGTTCTAACTCAGAGCAACTTATAGCTATGACAAGTAGAACGACGGCATCTTCAGGTGCAGAATCAGATATATTTATTTATAAATACTTTTTCAATAACCAACAAAAAGGATTAAGTAGTTGGAGTAAATTTTTAATATCAGGCGCAGTAAGAGGTATCAAATTTATTGAATCAGAGCTATACATATTACAAGCCAAGAACGATAAAACTAACTTACTAAAAATACCGCTAGAAGCAGGCAAGGTAGACCCAAGTGGACACAACACGCACTTAGATATGCGAGTGTATACAACAGCGGGTGGCGGAGTTTCTACTGTTACACTCCCTTACACCCCTGAGACTACGGATACGATACAGGTCTACACCGACGATGGACTACTGTTAGAGTCTTCTGTGAATGGTTCTACAGTAACACTTACCGACCCTCCTAGTGCCACAACAAATATATATGTAGGACTGACGTATCCTATGAAGTATGTGTTCTCTAGATTGGTTTTCAAAGCACCGACAGGCAATTCAAAGTCGCCTTCTAATGCTAATGACTTTTTAATAAGAAACGGAAGTGTGTTCTTTAATAACTCAGCGTCATTCAAAGTTAAAGTTCAACCCGACGGTAGAGAAGAAAGAATCAATGAGTTTACTCCTACTGTTATTGGCACACAACTACCTGACGAGTTTAAATTAACTGATGGCGCTTTTCGTTTTCCTGTATTTACAAAAGCAAGCTCCGCTAAAATAACTTTACAAAACAATACTGCGTTACCTTGTAATTTACAGAGTGCTGAGTTTGAGTCGTTTGTTCATGCTAGGTCTAACCGATATGGTTGATTTACTTAATAAAGAATACGCGACAGGCGCAAGTGTTGTCCCCGCTTCTAAGGAACATGTAAGACACATTGCTGAAAATTTAAGAAGCGCTGATAAGACCGAAATTGATTTAATAGGAAGCGACTCTGACCAAGGAATGACAAGAGGACTTACTTATGACGACGAGTCTTATACTGTCTTGACTAAAGACAAAACACCGTGTGCAATGTTTGGTGTTGGCGCTCTAGATACAGATGAAGGATATATATGGATGCTAGGAACTGACGAAATATATGACTACAAGTCAGACTTCATACGCTTTTCTCGTCCTTGGATAGATAAAATTACAAATAAATATTCTGCATACTCTAACATAATACACAGTCAAAATCATTTTTCACTAAGATGGCTACTTTGGTGTGGCGCCACCTTAGTTCACTCCGTAGAAATAAACGGAGCAACTTTCTATAAATTTACAATCTATAATAATCATGTGTGAACCATTATCCGCCGCCGCGATAGCAAAGATTAGTATAGCTTCATCGATAGCCTCTACAGGTCTGTCTTTGATGGCTCAACGTCAACAAGCGAAGGCACAGAAAGCCTCACAGAAAGCGGCGGCACAAAGAGAAAATGCTCGTTATAGACGCGAAGCAGGAGCTATGCGTCTTAGAGAAGCGCAAGAAGACTTAGCCCTTAGTCGTGAGATACAAGAATCCACTACAAAAGCAAGAGCCGCTAGAGCAACCGCTGTCGTAGCCGCAGGAGAAGCAGGAGTTTCAGGGCTTAGTGTTGAGGCACTATTAGATGACTACACACGCCAAGAAGCAGACTACCGTTTCTCTTTAAATGAACAAAATAGACTAACAGGAATTAACAACCAGTTAGAACTTGAAGAGGCAGGCTTCAGAAGCCAAGCAAATCTAATTCGCATCAATCAGCCTATAAAGAAGCCCGACTACTTAGGGTCTATGGTAAACCTTGCAGGTTCCGCTATGACAATAAATAGCAACTATAATCAGAATTTATTAGCAGAACAGCAATCGATGAAACTTAAATCACAAGGGCACACTCCCAAATAATGGCTAAAAAACAAACTTTAAAAAGTCTCTTAGGAGCTAGCGACGGAAGAGTACAAGCCTCTTTAAGGCTAGACCCTGTAAGCATTAGCCCTACTATAACTAGAGTAGCGGGTTCAACGCCTGCCACAGTTCAAGCGGTACAAAGCGCTAATTCCAGTCAATTAGGACAACTCGCTAACGCCCTTCAAAAATTAAATCCTGCTTTACAAGATTATCACGAAGGAGGAATAGCTCAGGCAGAGTTTCAGAAGGAAGAGTTTAGAGAACGCTTTGCGGGTCTAACTCCCGATGAGCGCAAAGAACTTATAAACGCGCAACAAAAAGAGTTAGAGAATACAGAATCTGAAATCAATAAAAGATTTCGTGGAGAGTATGGACTAAACCCTCTCGCTAAAGTTTACGCAGAAAAGTATTTAGGCGCTTCTAAAAATACAGAAGCAAGCACCTACATGGCAAATCAAGTCGAAGCCTACAAAAAGGAAATAGAAAAACTTCCTGCTAATCAACAGCCTTCCTCAGATGAAATAGAAGCGCGAGTAGAAGGCTTCGTAGAACAATACAACGAACAAGCGGGCGAAGAAGGCGGACAACTATTTGATAAAGGTTCGTTAAGATACAGAGGTTTGTTATCTGCTACCCGAAGTAAAGTAGAATATCTAAAAGGAACCCTGCCAAAAGTTTTAGAAGACCACCACAAGGATGTGGTAGTTATGCCTGCCTTAGCGAATACAATAAGAAGTATAGCATTGGACTCAGCGCAAGATACTCCTGATGCAGAGGGTAATCCTTTAGTTGGTAATACAGATATCAATGCCGCACTAAAAGGCTTAGACGTTTTAGATACAAAGGATACTCAAAAAGTTTTAAAAATGATTGTTGAGGGCTTTGCGCCTGAAGATGGTCAGTATGCTGAAATAGCTATAGCAAGAATAGCAGAAGTGGCTAAGATAGGTAATCAGCCTCTAATAAATGATACAGGTTTCTACAATGAACTTTTAGAAATAGCCGACGGTAAAGAAAAAGCTTACTACCAAAACAAAAGTATCGAAGATGACAGGGCGGTAACAGCATTTATATCTGAAAATAGAGATACTATAGAAGACGCATACTTCGGAACAACAGACGACGACGGAAATGTAATAGAAGGCTCCCAAGAAAAAGCTGAAGCGCGTCTTGATAAGCTATTGGCTGACATTAATAGTTCAGAGGAACTCAATGACGATGTAAAAGCCATACTGACTGCTCATTATGAAGATGAGCAAGATTCCCTAGACGCTAAAGCTGATAGGGCTATCGGGCGTATGAAGGTTTACTATAGTGACAAAGATATGAGTGATACAGTCCTTACAGGAGATAAGGCAGTTGACGAATATACAAGAGAAGCAATCTTCAATGTTAATAAAGAGTTTCCTAAAGTTACTGAAAGGTCTAATGATATTTTAGTAGCGCCATTCAACGAAACCGCTCAACTAGACCAAGTCGTAAGCCCTGAGGCTATGAGCATAATTATAAGGAATCGAAATTTCTTCCACGAAGGCATGGCGGAGTTGGAACGAGAGGCGCTACGACAAGGCTTGAAAGGTGACGCCGCTAGAGCAAAGTATGTTAAAGACAGAGTGCTAGGCAAAAATGGATTGAAAGAACAATTCAAAAATAACTTAATAAAAGACTTAACTGCTTTCCAAATGCAAAAAGCAGGGATAGCCCAAGCGGAGGACGATGAAAAAACGGCTAGAGATAAACAAGTAGAACAAGCCGCCGCTAACTTAGCTCAAATAACAGAAGATAAATTAGGCACGTTTAAGAAAAAAAGAACTGGTGAGGAAGGCTTTTCAGTAGACACTCGCACATTTATGAGTTTGGACAGCCGTCAAAGTAGAACGGGAGAGCTTATAACAAGATTTTATGCTACTGGAGATTATCTAGCACTTAATCCTGATGAATCTGATGAGAAACTTGTTCCGAAAGCTTACGATAGAATATTAGAATATGCTTCTGAAAACTTACCGTTGTTGTTGGAGGATGCCCTAAGCCTAAAAAGCGCTAATAATAGATACAAGAAGAAGGAACATCAGCTAAAGGACATCAAACAGTATCAAGATGCTAAAGCATTTGTTGGTTATACAACGAGAGAAATGATTGACATCATTGAATCGGGCGATGTTCCTGACACAACCGTAGCTTACGATGCGAATGGAGTTGCATACGCCAAGGACTATTTTCAAAAAGGCTACAAAGAAATAAAAATAGTAGACCTCGACGAAAACCCAGAAAACGTCACAAAACTGGCGGAACTATTGGGTATCAAAGAATCTGAACTCAAGGCTTCACAAGATACTTATAGGAAGAAATATTTTATCAAATAAACTTTATGATTAAAAAGATACGATATTTAATTTTTCCTACATTAACTTTGTTACTCGCTTTTTCTATTTATTTGTTACATAAAGATTTAAATAAATATTCTGAAATAATTACAGAACAACAAACTAAAATTGATGCTGTTGAAAAACAACTTGGTTATCATAATATAAGACTAGGCGGTCAAATGGACATGCTCATGGTGCATCGTTCAAGGTTAGAGCAAATAAAAACTTTTTTAGAAAACATGAGTAAAAGGTATGTCTCCACTAAATTAATTAAATAATAATGGCTATAGACGAAATTACAAAAGCAATCACCACAGGTACTAGAACCGCGCAGGAGCCGCAAGCTGACGAAGATGTTAGTATTATCAAAGATATGGCTATGGGTATACCCCGTGGTCTAGAAGGCGCAGTTCAAGGAACTTATAACTTCTTTGACTACATCACAGGTGATGAACTACTACCTGACTACGACACAAGATACTTAGGACGCTCTAGCACAATCGCAGGCGGACTCGTAGAAGGCGTATCGCAGTTTCTGACGGGGTTTATCCCCGCAGTTGGAGTTGCTAGTAAGGTGGGTAAGTTTGCTCAACTAAGTTCTAAGGTAGGCGCTAAGACAGCGCTCAAGGTTGCTAAGGGAAATAAGAATTTAAAATACTCAGAACTTCGTAAGCTGAAAGGTTTCAAGAAGAAGAGTAAGAAACAAAGTATCTTAGAAGGTGTTTCCGCAGGTGCTACCGCAGATTTCATGGTGTTCGATGCACAAGAACAACGCCTGTCTAATTTGTTGTTGATGAACGAAAGTCTTCGTAATCCTGTTACAGAATACTTAGCGGCAGATGGCGACGACGGTGAAATAGAAGGACGCTTCAAAAATGTTATTGAAGGTCTGTTTCTAGAAGCAGGAATCGGCGGTAGTGTAGCCGCATTTATCAAAACTGTTAAAGTAATCAAGGCTCGCAACGCGAAGCTAAAGGAAGGCAAAGACAAAGTAGAAGCTACACAAGAAGCTTTGAATGAGTCCGACCTCGACGCAGATGAGTTAGCCAACTCTCGTAACGAAGCGGACGAAAAGTTAAATGCCGACGAAGCTGAGATAGACGACACAGGTTTCACTAGAGAGCCTGTCGAAACCAACTTCGATGATTTAAGTTTTCAACAACTTAGAGCAGAAGCCAAGCGACAAGGGCTTCCCGCAGGAGGAACTAAAGCTGACCTCAAAGCCCGTCTTGAAGAGAAACAAGCTAAGATAAACGAAAAGGCAGATACACCTACTGAAACTAAATTTGATTCAGCGGATGAACCTAACCTAAAACCTGAAGACGCTCAGAAAACTCAGAGAGGTAATACAGACCCTACATATGAAAAGGTAGGAGCATTATTAGGGGAAGGAAACCGATTAGATATGGGTGCAGGATTAGGACAGGGCGCCTCAAAAATTGGCGCTGATACCTATGAACCATTCCCTAAAGCGGGGTTTACTCCTGATTATACTAAAGCATCTGACATCCCATCGGGAAGTTACGATAATATTACTAGTTTAAATACTCTCAATGTTGTTCCGCCCGATATTCGTAAAGGTATTGTTAATGACTTAGGTCGTATTCTAAGAGAAGGCGGCACAGCCATCATTCAAACAAGAGATGTAAACCAAGTTAAAGGCATTAAAAACTTTACAAAAGGTAAGGAAAAAGGTTCTAAGGTAACCTCCGACGGCACATATCAAAAAGGATTTACTAAACAAGAACTGAAGGATTATATTCAGGAAACACTTGGTGATGGATATGAAGTAACTATTGTACCATCGAAGGCTAACATAAATGGCTCCGCAGTTCAGGTTAAGAAGCTTAAAAAGAACGAAGGCGCTCCGAAACCTGATGCAGACGAAGGTGGCGCTCCGAAACCTGATGCAGACGAAGGTGTCCCACAATCTTTCAAAGACGACCTGAAAAACGACGGCAGTTTTAAAAATAAAAGAACTGTAAACGAAACAGTAAGTATTTTCAAAGACCTCAAGACAGGAGGCAAACAAGCTATTTTATCAGCCGCTCGCGCTGTAAAAACTTCTGATGCCGCCGCCGCACTCGCTCGTGCGCTCTCAGAAAAAAGACTAAGTGAAGTAACCGAACTTCCTAAAACAACTGCCGCAGAACTTACTAGAGACTCCTTGCGTATGGCAGAAATATTTGGTGGTGATAAGAATGGATGGACGGCTAGGATAAGTAAACTAGGAGACAGCGCTGAAGACTTGGCGCGCGTTCAAGCAGAGCAAAAGTCTCTGTATGATTTATTAAATATCTACGCGGAAGAGATTAGTGCAATGGCTAAGAAGTTCGATGAAGCCGAAAAAGGTAATGGTCTTTCTGTAGACTCAGCTAGAACAGATTTATTTTCAGCCTTAGACCAATACACCGAAATGCAACGCATATGGTCATTGTATGGGCGTAACCTTTCACTAGGACTATTACAAAGAAAATTCTTATACAAGAATGGCTTTCGTTCTCGTAAGTTTGGTTTCGATACTAAGAAATACAAATCAAAGAACGCGCAAGAACAATATCGAAATCATGCCCGCGGTTCTAGAAGCGAAAAGAAGATGGTCAAGCTATTGATGCTTGCTACTTCAAAAGACCAAATAGATGACCAACTCAAAGCGCTCACGAAGCTTTCTATCGGCGCAAGAGGACGTGCATTATTTGACATGAATCGTGAGTATTGGATTAACTCACTACTTTCAGCCCCCACCACTCAGTTAGTTAATATCATGGGTAACATGCTTACATACGCGATGAGAAGCGCAGAAGTGGCAGTAGGGGCTACGCTTACGGGCAATACACAATTATTAAAATCACAACTCAATCTAGCGTATCACGTTGAAAGTATTCGCGAGTCTTGGCATTTAATGAAGCTTGCCTTGAAGTCCGACGAAGCAATCACTCTTGCTAATCACAGAGCTTTCTCTGACGCCTCGCACGAGCTAGGAGCAATCACAGGCGATAACATGAATGCCGTATTTGGCGGACGCCTGTCGGAAGATGGTTTGTTATACAATGCTACAAACTGGATGGGTACAGTTGCACGTCTACCATCTAGAGGATTGTTGGGAATGGACGAGTTCTTCAAAGCGCTGAGTTATCGTCAATACATGAGAACTGAACTGGCAGTCGAGGGATTGAACAAGGGTATCAAAGAACCCAAAGCTCTAGCTAAATATGTAGAAGAAGGCTTAGAACAGCACCTCACATCAACTGGTCGTGCCTTCTCAGAAGAAAATATTCTTCGGGATGCTAACAAGTTGGCGGACGAAAAGGGACTACGATTCAAAGACCGCGATGATTTCGTCGAAGAGTACATGAATACCAACTACAGACCCGATGACCATTACCGCGTAGACGAAAACGGAACTTCTCATTATATAAGAGGAGGAGAGACAGCAGAAGAGTTGTCGATGCGGGGTCAGCAGTATGCGATGGTAAACACACATACTCAAGACTCTTCGTTGAAAAGTATGCGAACAATCTCTAAGCTTATCGCAGAGAACCCTGCGTTGACTTATGTTGTTCCGTTCGTCAGAACTCCGACAAACATTCTTACCTTTGGTGTATCTCGTTCTGCTCTCGCTATGGCTGATTTTAAAGGCATGGGCAAGGCTCTACAAGGATTCAAGAAAGAATACAGGGATATGATGAGCCAAGCTGACCAAAGAACTCACGCAGAGTTAGTCGGGCGCCTAAGCACAGCCGTCTCAGTATCTGTAGCTTTAATGTATTACATCAACGCAAACAAAAGTTTTATTACAGGATATGGGGCGAAGAACAAAGAGCGCCGTGACGCTGAAAAGCTAGGTGGCTTCCAAGAGTATTCTTTCCGCATTCCTGCAAACAGTATGTTCAACAGCGGAGACAAGGATAAGTATATTAGCTACCAACGTCTTGACCCTATGGCGACTATGGTTGGTATCATAGCGGATATAGCTGAATACAGTAAATACGATGAATCAGGGACTGACTCTACAGCTTCGCTGATGTTCTCTAACTTGGCTTCTACCGTTGTTAATAACATTACCAATAAGTCTTACGTCCAAGGTCTTGATAACCTCTTCAACGTCCTCCGTGACCCCACCAAGAACGGTGAGAAGTTCTTAGGAAACATTGCGGGTGGTTATGTGCCTAACATTTATAACCAAGCACAGAACTACCAAGAAGATAGGATGCTTCGTGAAACACGAGGAATACTGGATTATATGATAAAGAGAACGCACGGTGCAAAAAGTTTGATGCCGCGTCGTAATCTTTTAGGTGAGATTGAAACAGTTCCTCAAGATGGATTGACAGGTGTATTCAACCCGTTATACACCAAAGAGATACCTGACTCTATAGTTGACCAAGAGATTGGCTCTATGAACGTCGGTTTCTCAAAGCCCGCAACGCTTCTAGCTAACAATAAGAACCTAGATATGCGTGACTTTAATAATGAGACTGACCAAACCGCCTATGACCGCTATGCGGAACTCGTCGGAACCGTCAAGATAAACAAGAAAACTCTGCGCGAGTCTCTTGAAGAATTGATGAGGTCATCTTTTTATGAAGGACTACCTGATGCTGAAGAAGCGGCTGACAAAGGTCTTAAAAGCCCTCGCATCAAAGAAATACAGAAGTACCTCAGAACTTTCCGAAGTGTTGCTAAGAGAGAAATGCTAAAGGAATATCCCGAACTTAACCAAGCTTTCCTAGCGGAACATCAAAATAAAATTAATTTAATGGAACAATAAAATGCCCAATACATACACAGACTATACTGCTACAGCTAATCAAACATCGTTTAGTTATAGCTTTCCCGTGCTACTAGAATCACATGTAGCTGTTGAAATAAATGGACTTAAAAAGACATTCAACACCGATTATTTAGTGGATAAAGCGACGAGCGTTGTAACTCTACAACTTGGTGGTATTGTTGGCGCAGGAGCATCAGAGGGCGAAATTGTGCGTATTCGACGCCAATCTAACCCTTCAACAGACTTAGTAGACTTTGCTGATGGTTCACGCCTGTCAGCATCTCGTTTAGACTTAGCTTACCAACATAATAGATACCTCAATGAGGAGGCATCTGAGATTTCTGATGGTGCGATTGGAGAAGTAACAGCGGACGGTTCTACTTTTCTAGATGCTCAATTTCGAGAAATTAAAAACCTGCCTGCTCCTACAGTTAACAGTAGCGCCGCTAACAAATTATATGTAGATAGCAAGATAGCAACAACCACTACCAATCTCACAGCGTTTGGTCAAGACGACTTCACGGGAGATGGTAACGCAACGGCATTTACGTTTGTAAATATCAGCCCGCAGGTAACAGACTCAAAAGCCTTTCTAGTTAATATTGATGGTATTACACAAAACCCATCTAATTATACAATAACCACGACTGATATAACTTTCGTAACTGCTCCTGTAAATCTTTCTTCTATAACTGTAGTTACTTTGGCGGGCGCCGCCTCTGTTAACTTTCCAGTATCCTTTAGTGGCGACGACGTAACATTCGATGATAAAGTTACAGCGACTACTTTTGAAGGTGATTTAACAGGTAACGTAACAGGGGATTTGACGGGTAACGTAACAGGTAGCGCAGATTCTTTAACAGGTAAAACATTCACTACGGATGACACACTAGCGAACGCTTCGGACACAGAAATTCCAACCGCGCTCGCAGTTAAAACACACGTTCAGAATAGTCTTCCTAGCTCCGTTGTGACAACGACTTCAGGAACGGCGCCTTACTACGGTTGTAGAGCTTGGGCAAACTTTGATGGAACATCAGGAGCAAATCCAGTTATTTTAGCAAGCGGTAATGTTGCGTCTGTAACACGAAGTTCTCAGGGATTGTATAGTGTAACATTTACTACTGCCATGCCAAGCGACGATTATGCTATTGTAATAGGCGGTTCGGATAACTTTAAAACTGTGAGTCAAGCGGGTTATCTTCCTAGTTTTATGGTTCACGGCACTCCCACCGCTTCGGGATTTAGTATCGAAGTCGGTACTGTTCTTGAAGGTAATCGTGTAGACCAAGAACACATGTCTTTCACTATATTTGCATAGAAAATTTAACCCCCAAAATGATATATGAGTTTAACAAAAGCCAACACAAGAATGCTAGAGGGCAACTTGCCAATTAGTCAAGTACCCGAAATTCCTAATACTAAATTAGCGAATGACTCCATAACAATCAACGGTAGTGAGGTCGCCTTAGGTGGTAGCACTACGATAGCTACAGGTGGAACTAATACACCGTATTTTTATGCAACTAAGTTGTCCGATACTACTTTAAGTAGAGGAACACAAACAGTTATTGGCGGGTTTACAAGCAATGAACTAGATAGTGATAACGCCTTTGACGGACAAACTTTTACAGTACCTAGCGGAAAAGCGGGAATTTATTATTTTCATGCTAATTTAATGGCTGTTTTTTCAGGCGTCGGCAATGATGGCGAATTACTACAAATAAATTTTAAAAAGAATGGAAGTGTAAGCGGTATGCCCGAATATAAAGTAGAAAGACCAAATGATGGAGGTTATAGAGCAATAACAGGTAATTATTCAATCATTCAATCTTTGGCGGTTGGAGACACAATGGAAATAACGGCTGTCACAAAAGATTTCGACGCAAGTGGCGACGCGCCAATAGTAGCAAACGCATCACATTTTATGGGATTTAGACTTGTAACTACTTAGAATCATGCAATCAGAACACATGCCGTCCCTCGTAGGCTTCGTAGGAATCCTTGGGACGTTAACCCTATCGGACGTAAACGTCCTCGTAGCAATCCTAGTTGGTATGACGTCGTTTGTGTATTTAATAATTAAAATCATAAAGGAACTTAGAGCAAAAGATGAGTGAGTGGATACCCACTTTATGGTCTGTAGGCGTAGCCTTTATAACTATTGTTATCGTCCTATCTAGGATGCACTACAACCTCGAAAGTCTAAGTGAGAAGGTAAAGATACTTTTTGATTTTCATAATAAAAGAAACGAGAAATAACCCATGCCTGATAAAACAGAAAGACTGCACACGATGCAGGGTCTACTTATAGACGAGTTCATACGACGTATAGAGTCGGGGGAGGCTACACCTAGCGACCTCAATGCGGCGCGACAGTTACTCAAAGATAACGGCGTACACGCCCAAATCAAAAACGATAACCCTTTACTCAAGTTGGTAGAGAACCTTCCTTTCGAGGATGTAACCGACCGTGCAATCAATGGCTAAACCACGCAACTACAAGGCGGAATATAATCGCTACCACGGTAAGCCCACACAGAAGAAACGTCGGGCGGGACGGAATAAAGCCCGTAAACTCGCCGTGAAAAAATACGGTAAAGCCGCATTAAAGGGAAAGGACGTTGACCACAAAGACAGAAACCCTATGAATAACTCTAGGTCTAATCTCCGTATACAATCTAAGAAAAAGAACCGTGGTAGAAACAAATAGTGGAAGTTCCCGAACAGTTAAAGGATTTCAGAAACTTTCTATATATAGTATGGAAGGAACTAAATCTACCTGACCCAACCCCAATACAATATGAAATCGCTGAATACATGCAAAGTGGAGACAAAAGAGCTATTATCGAAGGCTTTAGAGGAGTCGGTAAAAGTTGGATTTGCTCTGCGTTCGTTGTCCACCAACTGCTCCTCGACCCTAGAAAAAACATACTTGTCGTCTCTGCTTCAAAAACACGAGCGGATGATTTCAGCACTTTTACTCTTAGACTCATCCATGAGCTACCTGTTCTCGCTCACCTCAAACCTAACGATAAACAAAGGTTCTCAAAAATCTCCTTCGACGTCGGACTTGCCCCCGCATCCCATGCGCCATCCGTTAAGTCGTTGGGAATCACATCGCAACTAACAGGCTCTCGTGCCGATATTATCGTTGCCGATGACGTCGAAGTCCCGAACAACTCGCAGACCCAAGGGATGCGCGATAAGCTCTCTGAGCAGGTCAAGGAGTTCGACTCCATCATCAAGCCCGACGATGATTCAAAGGTTCTTTTCTTAGGCACACCTCAATGCGAGGACACAATCTATTCTAAGCTATCTGAGAGGGGCTACAAGACGCGCGTATGGACTTGTAAGTATGTAGACCAAGCGACCAACGAAAAGAGCTATGACGGGCATATAAGCCCCTTCTGCGTGTCTTCTGAGAAACAAGGGTCATCCACAGAACCCACAAGGTTCTCTGATATCGACCTAGCCGAACGTGAGGTGTCCTACGGACGCTCAGGGTTCGCTATGCAGTTCATGCTAGATACTAAGCTATCGGACATCGATAGGTTCCCACTCAAGACTTCTGAGCTTGTTGTGATGGATATAGACCCCGATGTCGCGCCTGAGAAGATTGTATGGGCGCAGAGTCCACAATTAGAATGGGACTCCTCTGTGCCGAACGTAGCGATGACTGGAGACAGGTTCTACCGCCCGATGCAACTCATGGGAGACATGATACCCTACACAGGCTCTGTGATGTCTATAGACCCCGCAGGACGCGGTAAGGACGAAACAGGCTACGCCGTTGTAAAGATGCTTAATGGTAATCTTTTTGTTCCCGATTGTGGCGGTATCCAAGGCGGATACAGCGACGAAACCTTAAAAGCCCTATGTTATAAGGCAAAACAGAACAAAGTGAATACTATTATAGTCGAGTCTAACTTCGGCGATGGTATGTTTGTTGAGCTAATCAAGCCTATATTATTCAAGATTCACCCGTGTACCATCGAAGAGGTGCGCCACAACACGCAGAAAGAGAAGCGTATCATCGATACCCTAGAGCCGATTATGAACCAACATAGGCTCGTTATCAGTCCGAAGGTCATCAAGAACGACTACGAGAGCGCTCAGGGCTACCCCTCAGAGTCGCAACTGAAGTATCAATTGATTTACCAGATGTCGCGCCTAACGAAGAACAGAGGCGCCCTGACACACGACGATAGGCTAGACGCTCTCAGTATCGCCGTGAACTATTGGGTAGAACAAATGGCTCAGGACGCCAACAGAAACATCCAATACAGGAAAGAACAACTCCTCAATGAAGAACTGAATAAGTTCATGGATGCCTACCACGGTAGAAAACAATCAAGCTCTATGAGAATGATTTAGAAGACAGCGATATATGGTAGGGGCGAAAGAGCTAGGAATAACTATAAGCGCGCTAAGGTTGATGTTTATTATTAATAAAAATAAAAAAGACTAAGGTTATACTAGTGCGCTCCTAATAAGAATGATTATAATAACCCTCTAACCCGCCTGTCAAATGAGTTTACCACCTTTAGAACAAGCTTCTGCAATTTTAGGAGAACATATGTATAACTACGTTATCATTGCTGTTGACCCCCTAGAACCTCAGAAAGCTAAAATTTCGTATGACTCTAAGTATGCGGCTAGTGGATTACTCAAGCACGGAATTACTTTTATCGAAAAAGCGATAGAGTTTGACAACGAGTATGAAATCGTTTGGGATGATGAGGAAGAAGACGAAGAATAACTTTTACCAGTGACGAGCCTAGTGTTCTTCATGGTGTAATATAATAATATATGTGTTGTCCCGTCCTTGGTTAGCGCCTTGGGCGGGACTTTTTATGATGCTTGCCGCAGATGCCAATAAACTAGATGGTTGTAATGGATGTATTCTAGGTGTAAACGCCGATGGTTACTTGGTATATTCCTACGCTCTTCTCTGCCAGAAACACATGGATGACGGTATGCCTATGATGGAAGCTGTAGAGTTTGTTGATTATAATATATTAGGCTTAGGTGGACGCGGAGTTAACTGGGAAATTGTGTTTCCTTTGATTGACGAGCTACCTGAGTAGTTTTGGTAAAAAAATCTGAAAGGGTTTATATTATAGCATTTTGCAAAAAACCCCCTGAGCGTGTCATACCCATAAAAAACACGCGACCCTGCCGCAGATTGTCTATCATGGTGTCACCGCCGCGCATAAATCGTTGACCATCAAGGCGCCGCACCACGCCGACAGGGTAGCGCACCGACCGACACCACGCCGCCGCAACGAACGCTCGCAAATGTTCGGACGTGTTCGTGTTTGCAAATGTTTTTTCAAATCCGCACCGAGCCGCACTATCACCGCCAACCACTACACCCGCCCAAAAAATTTTTTCCCGTTCCGCTTCGCTCCACTCTCGGCGCAAGCGCCTCACCCACAGCGCGACACCGTGCGCGCACACCGTGCGCCCGCCTGCGGCGCCAATCTAGGCTCGCTATCGCTCGCGGGTTAGTGGTCGTTCGGCGCAAGCGCCTCACTATCATTTCGAGGCGCCTGCGGCGCGCTTAGATGGGCAACAGGCACGAAAAAAGGGCGCCCGCCGTAACGAACGCCCCAGAATCTTTGGCGGCGGCTAGTCCACAGCCGCAGAATGAAACGCGGCGGCGAGCCACCTCCAGGAGGTGTCGACCTCGACCCACTCGTAGAGGTCGCATTGCACATCGGGCGCCGCGGCGGCGTAACGGTCAAGCCGTTCGCGGGCGGCGTCGACGCTGTCCGCATCGAACTCCGCGCTGAAGGCGTCCGACTCTACGCGATACTGGAAAACGTGCGGCTCCTGAGGAGGCACGATAATTGTAACGGTGCGGCTACTCATAAGACCATAACCCTTTCCGCGCCATGACCGCCGCCCAGATACGTCACGCTGTGATACGCGTTGTCACGGCGCACGTCCTTGTAGAGAGTCACCTCGCCAGAGTCGAGAGCCGCGGCGCCGCCCCATCGCTCGATGATTTCGCCCGCGTCCTCGATGGTCGGCGCGAAAAAACGATACCGCCCGCCGCCGTTTTTCGGCGCTTCGATTAGGTAGGGTAGAGCCTTACTCATCGCCGAACCTTTCCGCTAGATGCTCGCCGTCATGACCGACTGCCTTGAAAGTTTCGGCAAGGTCGAGGACGTCCGCGAGGGTTTCTTGAGACAGCCACGCGGCGCCGTCGAGAGATTCCGTCAGCGCGTCGATTGCTTGGCTTAATTGGTGTGCGGCGATTGCGGCGCGCTTGATTTGCAACGCGGGAGTTAACCCGCGGGTTTCGTCGGCGACAGCTTGGAAAGCCTCGCCCCATGTGTTCGATGTAGTCATAATAATAATGAGGAGGAACGGAACGGAATTGCCCCGAGCCTCGAAAAAAATATTGAGCGATGAGCGGCAGGGACGCAAGTAAAAAGACTATCACCGCCCAAAAAATTTTGCCCTGCGGGGCTTATCTAGGCGCCTAGCGGCGCAGGTTAATGGTCGTTCGGCGCAAGCGCCTCACTATCATTTTGAAGCGACAAGTTGCGTAAGTGACTGAAAACCAACGACTTACTTTTGCCTCTCAGCGCCGTTTCTCGAGGCGCGAGGGTTAGGGGTAAGGGGAAAGGGTCGACCTCGTCAGCGGCTTCCTAGGCGCCTTAGACGCTGAGATAGATTTTTAGACGAAAAACAAGGTTTATTTTCAATAAATCGCACTTTTCTTCGTTATCGAACCCGCCGAAAAAAACTTTGCCCCGAGCGCATTTTTTCCTCGCTAATGTGCGATTAGCTGTCAGTGTAATAATTGCGGCGGGCAATTCCGCCTTTAACGCCGCCTATATATTATGATACAAGACACTAACCCACTAGCCGCCGCGGCTACGCCCGCGCCGAAACTCGACCTCAACCTGATGGGAAGCGGCGCGCGCATAGACGCCGACACCCTCGCAAAGTTAGGCGCGCCCGAGCCGACAGACTCATGGCGCCCGCTTCCACACCGCGAGGTTGTCGACCTGTTACGCGAGAAAGCCGCCGACCACGGCTTGACCATCACGCAGGAGCAACACCTGACCCACCGCGACCACGCCCGCTATTTTGGACTCTTCGAGGTTCAGGGCGCATCCATCGGTGATGACGTTGCCACCGTCCTTGGTCTTCGCAACTCACACGACAAAGCTTTTGCCGCGTCTGTCTGTGCGGGTGACGCGCCGTTTGTCTGCTCAAATCTTATCTTCAATAATGAGATTGTCATCGGGCGCAAGCACACCGTCGAAATCAGCCGCGACTTGCCGCAACTTTTCAGCGAGGCGTTAAGCCGCCTCTTGGACAGTCGGGAAGACGCCCGCAAGCGCGTCGAAGCCCTGAAGGCGCACGAGTTGACCGACCTCGCCGCGCATGATTTCATCTGCCGCGCCGCCCGCACGGACGCAATCGCGCCCGCCCATGTCGGCAAGGTTGTCGAGCAATGGCACGACCCCGAACACGCGGAAGCTTTCAGCGACCGCACCTTGTGGTCGATGCAAAACGCGTTCTCAAATGTGTGGCGCGCCGCCCCGCTCCAGACCGTCCGCCGCTCCGCCGCGCTCCGCCCCGTCATCGATGCCGAGCTTGTAGCGTAGCCGCCGCCGACCTTCGGGCGCGCTCCTCACGGGGCGCGCCTTTTTTCGTGCCACTATCACCGCCCCAAAAAAAATTCGCCCTGCGGGGCTGACTAGGCTCCCTATCGGTCGCCCTAGTTGGGCGCTCGCCGCTCGGGCGTCTCAATCGGCGACGCCTCTAGCTAGGCTCCTCGTTCCTCGTCGCAGGTAGTGACTATCATTCTGAGCCGCGCCGAACGCTCGAAAATGTTCGACGCCGCGCCCGCCGCCGCCCGCATACCCATAGCATACCCGAAGCATACCCGAAGAAAAAACTTGACGCCCGCGAGTAAAGCCCTCAAGCTTTTATCGTGGCGCAATTCCGTGCCGCGCAACACACTATAATTATTATGATTACAAAAATTAAAAAGGCGATTGTCGGCGCTGTCTTAAATTCCGACACATTCAAAAGCACGCTTGAAAAAAGCGTTTCCGAAGAGGTTCAAGTTGCCATCCAACAAAGCGACGACAT
>VTLG01004094.1_pt1 | contig 38845 bp, 46 predicted proteins | sample 4694571 | NCBI WGS metagenome assembly VTLG01 (sample SAMN12604809, study PRJNA352737) | marine metagenome | biome: ENVO:00000447; feature: ENVO:00000209|ENVO:00000569|ENVO:01000036; material: ENVO:00002151; isolation source: viral sequences binned using virsorter ... | reverse complement strand
TTTTATCATCCTTCTGCAGGAATTTCATATCTCTACATTTTTTAGCGACGAGTTCTAGCTCAGGACCCATCTCTACATGTTTATATTTTCTACAAATTTTAAGAAGTTCTATTTGATGTCTAAGTTCGTATCTGTCTTCTTGCGCTTTTTTAAATTTTTTATCGCAGGTATTTCCAAATTTAAAACGAAAGTTTACTCCTACTCGGTACTCATGATCTTCATGAGAGCTTGAACCTCTGTCGATGTAGTCCATTCCCCCTTTTCTATATTCAACCCAAGGAGTTATATCACCCGCATGACAGTCGCGCCAGTTTTGGCCAAGGTATTCGTTTTTTGCTTGGGCTGATCCGCACGCAACTAGAAATATGACGCCAATAATTAGAGAAGAAATTAAATATTTCATCCATCTAGTTGTCCTGTTTCTTTTTTCTCTTGCGATTCTTCTTGCCCTTAGAATCTTTAAAGCTCTGTACTTCATTTTCTATTACCTCAATTTTGGCCTTAATTAAAACCATGTCTTGTGATAGAGAAAATGTACGCTGAAGCGTCCATCCTCCGAGCGCTAATAAAATAGCGAGTAGTGCCGTAATTAATTTTTCGTTCATTTAATTACAATTGTTTTTATCTAAATCAATTGGCTTATCGCTACCATAAAACCATATCCATGATGAGATCTTAGTTCCATCCTGAGTATAAGTACATTTTTTGCCTACCGAGCAGGCGCTTAATGCAAATAGTAGTGCAAGCATTAAAAATAATTTATTCATTTGTCTCCTTTGGTGCAGGTCCAACTTGAGCATGATGTTCATACGTTAGTTGTTCTGCGTTTTCTTGTGCGTCTTTTTCTTGACAACATGTACCTGATTTTTCTTTTTCTTTGGTATGCATATTGCAAGTTTGTTTTTCTTCTATTGACATGCTTCACACTCTTCATGTTTACAATCCGTACATGGACACACTCCATACATATCGGAGTGTTCACCTACATTACAGTGGCAGTCACATTTACACTCTTCACACTTTGTCATTTTTCTTTTCCTCGATCTTATAGAAGTAGCTATCGCTATCTTCAGTTTTCCATTTACTACTGTCCTCTACATTCCATGTACTCGTTTGTACCTTCCAATCAGTTGGAACTTCATCTCGGACTGTAAAAGATGGAATGCTCCATATAATTCTATTGTTTGGTTGAGCTGCATAATTTCCATTTTCAAGGGCCATTATGTGGGCGCATTTATGTTCTGCCGGGATTTCCGAATGATCCGTATCGACTATATTACTCTCTGGATGAGCCCAGTCAACTGTAAAAAGATAGGTACCCTGATACCATTGCTTATCTTTTCCAATATATTTTCCTGATTGTCCTAAAAGGATATCAAAAGTATTAACACTAGGATAGTAACTAAAACTATTCCAAAGCTCCAACTCGTCAAGTCGCATCCGAGGAACTTTTTTGACATCAAAGCCTCTTTGTATGAAGGCAGAGATTGGTAGACGATAGAAGATAGCACCATTCTCCATAATTGCATGAAAGAGTAGCGCGCTCCCTGAAAGCGATGCCATCCCAAAGATGACACAGTCTTCAACTTCTCCCACATGTCCGGAAAGGTCATAGAGATATTCTCTTCTTACCTGCGCATACGTGGCAGGGATGTTTGCGTTCAAGTAAGCCATTCAACATAAAACTCCTAGGTTGCAATGATAATTAAAACAATAACTATTACGACAGCAATAGCTATCTTTGGATGAGCTTTTGCTTTTGCCCATGCATTATTTATGTGTTCCATAGTTTCCTCCTTGTTAGTCGTATATATCTCCCCAATTTTTACCAAATTCATAGTCTACTTTATTGGGGACTTCTAGTTCAACTGCAGATTCCATTATATCCACTATTCGTTTAGCTTGTTTATCATCTTCAATAGATAAATCAAGTTCGTCGTGAATTTGAATGTGTGCTACTATACCTTCTTTATAGAGTTCTAGCATAGATTTTTTTGTCATATCTGCTGCTGAACCTTGAATTAATTTGTTTAATGATTTGTACGTATATGCTCTTTTAATTCCTGGTCCGTGTTCCCTGAGCGCTTCTTCGTGTGGTAATGCTTTATGCATCCCAAAACTATTGGGCTCCCATAAATGAAATCTGCAAAGTCTTCCAAGTAACGTTCGTATCTGTCCCCGTTCTTGTGCTGCATTAGAAGCTTTATCCATAAGCTGTTTAACAAAAGGTACACGAGTATGATAAGTGTTAAATAAATCTGCTGCTTTCTCTTTCGTGACTCCTAGTTCTGCTTGAAGTTTAGCCTTACCCATTCCATAAAATAATCCTAGATTAATGGTCTTAGCTTGGGATCGCGGAATCTCTGCCATGTCTGCTACAGTTTGATGGAAATCTGCTTTAGTATTTTCTTTATAAGAATCCAATACATCATAGACGGATGGAAGTTTATAAAGAGCTGCATAATGAACTACGAGTCTTGGTTCCTGTTGATTGTAGTCGAAGCATCCCCACTTACATCCTTCTTCTGGTATAAATAAACTTCTGATCTTTGGTCCTAAATCTTTATTTCTTGCGGGAATCTGTTGAAGATTTGGATTCTGATAACTAAATCTTCCCGTCACGGTTCCTCCTCCTGCATTTCTAAGTTGATTGATCTCTGCATGGATTCTTCCCTTATGTTCATATCTTAAAATAGAATCAATAAAAGTCGTATGAGCTTTATTAATTTCTCTTGCTTTAGCAATTAGATTTACAACAGGATGTTTATGTTCTTGTAAAAAATTTTTAGTAAAGGAAGGAGCAGCTGTCTTTTCTGTTCTTGGGTATTCTATTTTTAACATATCAAATACATTGGCTACTGATCGTGCTGCCCATATCTGCGTGTCCACATTAGTTTCTAGTTTTATTTTTTGTAAAATTTCTTGCTCCTCTGCTACTAATTGTTTCTTCATGGCATGAGCTCTTTCAATATCAACTCGAACGCCTTTGAATCGCATATCGACTAGACATGGAAAGAGATCTGTTTCTAGATCAAATACATCTTCTAGGTCTTGATGAATAATTTCTTTTTTTAGTTCTTGCCATAACCCTAGAGTAATCTCTGCATCTCTTTCAGCATAAGAGCCGGCGTGCATAGCGGGAAGCTTATACATTTCTGCTTTAGGATCGATACCCCATTCTTCGGCAGCTTCTGCCAAAGCTCTTTCATTTTTACCATAGCCTAAGTAATGCCAGGATAAACTATTTAAGTCATATCTAAATCTATTTTCATCCGTCAGAGCCGAAGCTAACATCGTACAAACAATGTCACCATTAATTTTAAAGCCCATAGCTCTTAACCAACAGACATCATAAATAGCATTGTGAAATATTTTTGTGGAAGGCGCTTCTAGTATATCTTTAAGCCATGATAATACTTTGGTTTTGTCCATATTCCCACCGCCCTCATGAGCAATAGGAAAATATCCTTTGTAATACGCAGATGCGACAGCAATACCAATCACTTCTCCGTTACCAATAATAGAACCCGATCCTTTTTTAATAAGATCAGGATCTTTTGTTTCTAGATCAATTGCAATTTCATCTACTTGTCTTAAGTCGGGAAATTCTGTCGGCTTCACCCATTCAGTCTGGGCTTCAAATCTAGGAATTCTCATTAATTATGTGGGCACCTTTCTTTTTGATTCTGCTTCCATTCCTTATAACCTTTAATCCATTCCTTACTTGAGGTTTCTGCTTCTTCTTTAGTAATGCCTGCATTACGATACTCTTCCTCTTCAGTCATGGGTATTAATGGATAATCTCTTTCAATAATCATATCAATATAATGCTTAGCTTTTTCTAGATCTTGTACTTCTCCTTTATGCGCATGTCTGCAGATATACTTAATAGCATTTCCTTCTGCAAAAAGCAATTTGTTCTTGTTGATAAACTCACTCGGCTGCATAGCCATATCCTTGTAGTGAGATCCTCCAATTTGTTTATTGTAAACTTTCGATGTCATATCCTTTGTTCTCCTTTTTTGCCGCCATAATATATAGATTTTGTTTGGTACGTGTGACGCCCACATACCATATCCGGTTTTCTTCGTCTTCCTTATCAGGGCTTTTTTCAATTGCATCTCTGATAGTTTTGGTATTATCTAAAATAAGTAGGACATTATCCGCCTCGCCTCCTTTAGCTGCGTGAATTGTTGATAGTTTAACTCTGGCTTCTTTAGATAATTCTTCTCCACTTTGGATCATGTCTCTAATATAAAGACTGTCTTCAGGTTCAGTTTGAAAAACATCAAACCAACGCTGTGTGTGGCTATAACCAAATTCTCTTAAGTCATAAAGTCTTTCTTCTTTTCCTGGAAATTCTTTGCCAAAAAATTCAAATAAATCTTTGCATTCCGAAATAGATAATTGAGATCCCTTTGTCCACCGTGTGAAGTTCTGAATGGCAGAGTACAGATGAGTCTTATAACTTTTTCGATTTTTATATTCAAAATAAATTCCCCTATCTCTAAGCGCTGCTTTAAGCTTTATTAGTTTATCGTTATATCTGGCCAACACTAACCAACGTCCTTCATGTAAAGGAACATCTTCAATAGATGCAACTGGCTGTATCGATCCCTCTTCATTTCTTGCATTCCATTCTTTTTTTATTCTCCGTTCATCTGGTATTCTACTTAAAATATTGTCCGCAATGTGTTGGATTGATTTAGGGACTCGGTAAGATTGGGGTAATACTATTTCTTTGGCAGGCTCTTGTTGAAATCTTTTTACATCTGCTCCTGCCCATCCATAAATAGCTTGATCATCATCGCCAGCTAATATAACATATTTGGAGTTTTTCTTAAGAATATCAAACATTTTCCACTGAATCGGTGATAAGTCTTGTGCTTCATCAATAAAAACGACGTCATATTTTGGACACAATTCTGCCATAATAAATTTTTCAATCATGTCGGTGAAATCTTTAAGATGATAAGATTTTTTATAATTATCTAATTCATCTTTTAAAATATATAATAAGTTTTGATCCAAGTCTTGAGAATACATATCGGTGTTATATTCATCTTCAATGGGTATTTCTTTTATTCTTGCAGCATTAATTATGTTGAAGTATTCACTGTCTGAATCTACAAATCCTGTTTTCTCTTCCCCATTACTATAAACAGTTACTTCTATCCCTAAACTTCTACCTATATCTTCGTAATGTTCGTCCTGCATAACTTCACTTTTCTTCATTCCTAATTTCCAAAAAGCTAGAGAGTGTAGGGTTCTAAAATGTTTTAATTGTTTTTCAGTAAGGTGAGGATTTTGATCTAGCATTCTTTCCTTAGCTTCCCCAGCAGCTTTTTTAGTGAAAGCAAAATATCCTATTTTTTCAATAGGAGTCCCCAGTTTAAGAAAGGTTTTAGCATAATGTAAAAGACGTGTTGTTTTCCCTGTTCCCGGAGGCCCGAGTATTTTTCTCATCATAAGATTTCCGTTTTATGTTTTATTTGAGTATGGTGAATCGGAACGTTTTCAAATTCTTTTATAGAAATTTTTACGATGTTCTTGGTTGGAGTATTATATTTTCCTTCTTCTTTAGAAGGAAATCTTTTTTCTTCTAAAAATTCAATATCACAGTCTTTATAGATCTTCATCATCATATTGCCTGTTTTTCCTTCGTTATATTTCCAGTCTTTAGATTTTAATTTATCGTAAAATTTGTTAAATTTAAAAAAAGCATATCCCTCTTGAATCAAAGCGGTTCCTGTTTTAAATGAGGCATCGGTTTGAGCTTTAGCTCCATTAATTTTGGCGTATAAAACATCATGTAATTTTTCTTTAGAAGTTGTTCCTATCGGAGGATTAATTATTTTTTGTGTTTTCCATAAAGCATCTAGCACCGCTTGGTCCTCATCTCCTTTAATAATTGGTGGGGGAAATCCAGCAGCTTTAGCGATTGCATTTCTTCTTTTTCGTTGATCGTTAACATGTTCAACAGAATGACAATGAACCGTTGCTGTACTCATTCCATCCGGTTTAATCACATCAAATTCAAATTCTGGTTCGGGATCAAGATCTATTTTTTTAAGATTAGTTAAGACAGGATAAGTTCCTTTAGATCCTGCCAAGACTCCAAATTTTTTCTTAACACAGATTCCTTTTTTACAGTGGTCGCTAATCGGACTTTGAGTACACGTATATCCTTTTAAAGATCGTGCCCAGGATCTTACTTTGGCATTTAGTACTTTATCATCCCATGCATTAGCATGTTGTTCAGCAAAATATTTAACAGGAGCGTTCTTAACTTTTTGTTTCCAGGTATCCTCGTACTTCATCTTAACAAAGACATGATAGTTATACATAAATCTATCTTTGCCATCGAATTGAGGGTCTTTCATAATTGTTGATAGAGTAGCTAAACAAGGAGGACCATCTTTAAAATCTTCATCGGCTCCTTCAAAAATTTTTTTATCAATACTTTCTGTGATAATGTTTAGTTGGTCTGGATCTACTAAGTTAGATTCAACTAAAGGTATAAACTGTTCAAAAGTAAATTCGGTTCCGTCAATATTTAAAGCTCTTCTTTCTGTTTTATTAAAATAAGGGAGATTAATAAATTGTCCTGGTCTATATCCCCCTCGCTCCAGATCCTTGGTTAATTGAGTTTGTTTAGGAAAAATTTCTGTGTCTGATTTTAATTTAAAAAGAGGAAGAAGATTACTCAAAAAAGATTTTAATGTAGATGCATCTATAAACTTTCTCAAGAAAATATATAAATGAATCCCTTTGCTTTTGGAAAGAATTGGGATTAAAGGAAGTTTGTATTCTTGAATTTTATCTATAATAAATTTTTTATCAAAATTCTCATAATCATTTGGATCAATATCAATGAGTCCAAATTTAGTTTCACCCTCTTCATTACAAGGCTGAATTCCAATGGATTTTTTGCCATTTAAATGGTCAATATAAATATCGTCAGTAAGTTCTTGATAATTCCAGCGATAGTCTCCTGGTTTTAATCTAAGTTTACCGCTATCAGGATCAACGTAAGCATTTTTAATGTTAGCGACACCATACGCTCCTCGATAACCATTAAAGATCTGTATGTATTTCTCATTCATAAATATCTTTCAGGGGCGAGTTAAGTCTCCCGCTCTCGCCCCTTCTTTAATCGATTAATCGATTAAACTAGAAATGCGAGTCAGACCCTTTCGGTTTATCAGAGCCATGTTTTGCTTTAACACTTCCTTTAGAAATGTTTTCAGAAAACGTTTTGGCTTGTTGATAAGCTTGACTATCAGTAACTGGTCCTACCTTACTTACTTCCCATCCAAACCAAGTGCCTTTATCATTTGACATTTGAGTTGTTTTTAGTCTGTAAATATGGCTAAAAGATGCTGGCGTAAATAAGCCATTCTTGCCTTTTAGTTTGAGACCACTCATCATTGAGTTCCATTTTCTACTAATTTTTAATTGAGTAGACTTCATAGAAATCAAAGCTGTTGAGGGACTATCCCCTAGGATAATCACAAAATGCGACGCAGTCTTGTCGATATAATTACCATTCGGTAATCTATCTTTATAGTTTGCATCTGGTTTTGTTTTGGACATGATATCAGATGAAGAATCATAGATTGCAACAGGTGCACCTAATCCTTCTCCTCTATCTTTCCACTCAAGATACTCGAGTTTATAAAAGCATGGAATGACATCAATGCCCTTCACACCATTATATAACTCTCCAGTAACAGAATTGTATATCATTCCTGCTTCTGCACCTTCCACATATTTACCATCCCTTTTATTTACTTCAGGTGATAACTGTGCAAGGATTTTAAGGAAAGGTAATGCTAGATCTTGTTGACCTATATTGCCTAATCCTCTCGCTGCATCTTCCTCAAATATATTTGCGGGAAGAGGAGCGTCTTTTCTTTGTGTCATGTTTCCTTGTTCCTTGTTCATGATTATTTGTTCCTTGTTATTTTTGTTCTGTTGCCCGTGAACAGGTTAAAAAGATCAGAAGGCATTTCTTGTCCAGCTTCCAGTCGCTCTCTGACCAATGCTTTAAGTGTCATAGGTTCAACCTTTAATTTCTGGACAGGTTCATACCCTTGACCTTTAGCAAGGGTAGCATAATCGCTAGCCTTGGTGTCTTCGTTACGACCAAAAGCAACAGTGATTTCATTTTTAATAAGATCACCTAGGCCGTTGTCTCGAAGCCATTTAAATGCTCCTTCTCGTTTTGCAACAAGAATCGAAGCACCGTAGACAGGTTTAACTTCAACTGAAGTTCCGTCTGCGAGTTTTAATGTGGAGATGTTCATTTCCTGCATCATTGTAGGAATGATTTCTCCTGAAACTAATTCTACTTTTCTTTTAAGTTCTTTTAGTTCCTTTTCTTTGTTAGCTAATTCATCTTCTAGATTAGTTAGCTTAACTACTTGATCAGATAATTTATCAGATTCATTTACTGAATCCAAATCTTTTCGCTGATCTTGTTCATAATTAATATCACTCATTTATCTCTCCTTTCTCATGTAGATTAATTTTAATAGAATAATATTTTCTTTCTTGTTTATCCCATTTTAATAATTGATATTTACCATTTGTTATATCTGAAACTATAGAACAGGCGACTCCAATAATAGCAGGATCACCGGTTAGTAATAAAAAATCTGTTGGTTTATAATTTTGTAAACCTTTTCGAAGTTTAAAAATTAATGGACCAGGAGAAAAAATAATTTGAGAGAGCTCGGGTAGTAGAAATTTAAATGTTCCAAACTGCGCTGCCCCCATAATATTTATTTTGGGTCTCCCTTCCCGAGTGCCTGCAATTTCTTGAATAACATACACTGTAGGAAGCGTGGTTTTTATTTCTTTATAATCTATACTTTCTGGCATTGACAAACTATATAGGATATTATATAAAAATAGTCAAGAAAGAAAAATGAATTATAAATTTAAGACACCGCCTTATAAGCATCAGCTGAAGGCTTTAGAGCTTTCTTGGGAAAAATCTTATTTTGCCTACTTCATGGAAATGGGTACGGGTAAATCTAAAGTGCTCCTTGACAATATAGCTATGCTCTATGATCAAGGAAAAATAAATGGAGCTTTAATTGTAGCCCCCAAAGGGGTAGTTGGTACTTGGTATAATCAAGAAATACCCACTCACCTACCTGATCATATAGAAAATGTGACTGTAATGTGGCAAGCTAATATTACAAAAGGTCAGTCCCGAAAACTGGGAACTTTATTTAAAACGGGGGAAGAACTTCACATTTTGGTTATGAATGTGGAAGCTTTTTCAACTCAAAAGGGTGTTGATTTTGCAGCAAAATTTTTAAGCTGTCATGATTCTCTGATGGCAGTTGATGAAAGTACAACGATCAAGAATCCGGATGCAAAAAGAACAAAAAATATATGTAAATTAGCTCCTTATGCTAAATACAAAAGAATTCTTACAGGCTCTCCTGTGACTAAATCTCCCTTAGATTTATATAAGCAATGTGATTTTTTACAGGAAGAATTATTAGGTCATACTTCTTATTATACGTTTAGAACACGTTATGCGGTAATGAAAACAGCTAACTTTGGTGGCCGCTCAGTTCAAATTGTAGTGGGTTATCGCAACTTGGACGAATTATCTCAAAAACTTAAACCTTTTTCTTTCAGAGTATTGAAAGATGATTGTTTAGATCTACCCCCTAAAACTTTTATGAAAAGAATTGTTAAATTAACACCGGCTCAAGAGAAAGTTTATAAACAAATGAAGCATTTAGCTCTTGCTGAAATGGAAGGAAAACAAATGACGACTGCTACTGTCTTAACTCAGCTCATGCGACTTCATCAAATTACTTGTGGTCATTTTACTGCTGATGATGGGACGATTAAAGATATCAACAATAATAGACTCGATGAACTTTTAAACGTTTTAGACGAAGTAGAAGGAAAAGCTGTTATATGGGCGCATTATCAACATGATGTAGAACATATTATAGAACGCATTAGAAAAGAATACGGATTTGAATCTGCTGTAGATTATTATGGTCTCACCCCAACTTCTGAAAGACAACAGAATATAGAAAAATTTCAAAATAATGAAAAATGTAGGTTTTTTGTAGGAACTACACAAACAGGGGGTTATGGTATAACTTTAACTGCTGCCTCTACCATGATATATTACTCAAATGGTTATGATCTGGAAAAACGACAACAGTCAGAAGCGCGTATTGATAGAATCGGACAAAAATTTCCAATGACTTATATTGACATTATGGCGGAGAGTACCGTGGATGAAAGAATTGTTAAAGCTCTAAGAAAAAAAGTAAATATTGCAACTAAGATTATGGGAGAAGAATTAAAAGCATGGATTTAAAAGAATATGTGTTGCCTCAAAATACTTTCATTGGTGGATGGTATATACCTCCCCATCTCTGCGATGGTCTAATAGAGGTGTTTAAAGCTCACCCTAAAAATCAATCACCAGGAGTGGTAGGACCCCCTCCTTTAAAAATAAAACCAGAAATAAAAGAATCTATGGAACTTGCTCTACATCCAAAATATAATGATCCTTCTTTTATAGTCTATAGAAAATATTTAGAAAAAATAATTCATCGATATGAAGAAAAATATCCTGAAATTCAAGAGTTTGAGAAATTTGGAATGATTGAATCTCCCCAGATTCAATACTATGAGCCTAATCAAGGATTTAAAATTTGGCATTATGAAAGAGAAGGGAAACAAAATCGATGTTTGGTCTTTATGACTTTTTTAAACACGGTCCCTGAAGCCGGTACCCATTTTAAATATCAAGATCTCACGATTCCTGCAGAAAAAGGATTAACGCTTATTTGGCCTACTGATTTTACGCACACTCACAAAGGTCAAATCTCCAAGCAACATGAAAAGTACATCCTAACCGGTTGGCTAGGATATACTTAATCCTACATTTTCTGGGAGAGTAGTAAAAGTTCACCCAGAAATTTTTTGCCTTTATTTTTATTTTATTGCAATTTTTTTCGGCTTTTTGTCTTCGGGCGGATTGTAGCTCAATTCCACTTTCAACATTCCGTCTTCTAGTTTAGCACCCGTGCACTCAACATAGTCAGCGAGCTGTAGCTCTCTTCTAAAATTACGAGTTGCTATACCTTTATGGACATAGTCCTTTTCGAAACCTTCAGGACCATCTCCTTCAATGAATAAGATTCCGTCGTTGACGATGACATTAAGATCAGCTTTGTCGTAACCTGCTAAAGCCATTTCAAGAATGTACTTATCCTTCCCAGCTTTCTTTATATTATAATGTGGAAAACCAGTATTGATTGTAGGCAGACGATTAAAACGTTCGAAGAACGATTCAAAACCGATTGCGTTATTTAGGAAATTGTTTAAGTTTATTAGATCAGTCATAATAACCTCCTTGTTAGACAGTTAATAATAAGAGCCTCCTAAAGCACTCTTAGATCTAATATAATCTATTTGTAATAAATTGCAAGCAGCATGATGAATAATATTAGTCCTTGATACCTGTTGGGTATTGTAACTAGAGTAAAAGTTATAGCTGCTATACATTTGTTCCATATAAATTTCATTATGCATCCCCTATGATTGGTTTGTATCGGGTTCTATTATCTTCGTCTTTATATGCTCTTAAATTTTCCTTTATATTTTCTGATGACTCGGGATTATAACTCACGTGAACCCACCCCGAGTTGGGCTCGTCTGGATTCCAGAATTCTAATATCATTTGATCATAAAGAAGGTTGTGCTTGATCCAATTAAAGACCTCATTATTAGGGGTTCCAAAGATTTCGAAATCACAAGCCATGCCTTTTGCATGCTGCGAATCTATAGATGAGCCGATGGCTTGGCACAGCTGAGGACTGCGGTAGCCTGAGGATACACTCACTACGTGATTAAAATGGTCTCTAACAGGCTGTAGGACGCGCTCACAGAGCAATCTTAGGTTCTCCTGGTGGTCAGGACTAGGGTCGTTTGGAATGCCCTTCCTCTCGGCTGTCTGTGACTTAGTCAGCTCCACTAAGCTAAAATTTTTAGATAATTGCATAAATTATGCTAGGAAATGTTGAAACAATTGTAGTGCTACGGCCCCCACCATAGCTAAAAGAACCCAATAGATTTTGTCTATCTTGCCACCCAAGTCATGAATACGAACATTGATATGTTTCAAATGGTTGTTCTTGATGTTGCCCACATCTCTCTTTAGACCAGTAACGTGGCCATGCAAAGCTATAATATGTTCTCGGGTTGTCTTAGGTTTCATAATTTTTTAACTCCGGCCGAATAGTATATTGATTTTTTGGTCTGTTGTTAACTGATTATATGGAATATTTCCACCAGTATTTGTGACTGCCTGAGGGTTAACACCAGGTAAATTTAATGAACCTGTATCACCACCTGGAGTAGTGAAAGGCATACCTAGACCCATAGGGACTAGAGGATTAGTTATATCAGTAGGGAATAGATCATCTAAAGAAAGGTCAGAGAATTGATCTTCAAGATTACTAATAGTATCATAGGCTGCATCCAAAGGATTAGCGACCCCCATTTCATCTGCATGAGTTTGGAAAGCTTCTTCCACCTTAGCCGATAGTGTGTAGGGTCTGAACTCACCGTCATCAATTGCGTTCTGTTCTACATTAGATACTCTATCCAGAGCTTGTTCATATTTTTCTTCTGTGATTCCTAATAATCTTGCCGCATCCATGTCAAGTTTAAGATCTTTTTTAACTTGGAATAAAGATCGATTCGCATTGATGTAAGCATCAACAATTTCCGCTGGATCTATTGGTCCCCCTTTTAAAGTAACTCTAGTAAATAATGATCCAGATTTTCTAACACCCTGTTGATAGTCAGCCACTTTATACTTCATGGTTCGACCTGGGTTCACTTGAACCGCTCTAAATCCAAAGAGTCCTGCAGCTTCATCACCAAACTCATAGGTCTGTCCGTACTCATCATACTTTCCTTTAGTCACGACTGTGACAGGCTCAATAGTTCTGAATAATCTTTTAAGTTGTGGATAAGAGAAAGGCATTTGAGCATCCACTAAATGTTTCATAATAGCTCGGCTTTTATTTCCATAGGTATCGTTAGGATTATAAACTTCAAAACCATCTCGAGTTCTTCCTCCTCTCATAATAATATCAGCTGCTGCTTCAGTCCAGATTGATTCACTGATGAATGGTGAAGCAAACTCTTTCATAGCTGTGAAGGTTCCCCTCATGAAGTCATCCATAATGCCATCGTTGTCGGTTCTTCCATCAGCTACTGCATTGATCACAGCTTGAACTGGTCTTACTAAAGTATCGTATGCATTAGCGTGAGAGAAATCGACATACTTAAATTCTCCTGTTTTAGGATCCTTGATCGGAAGGATCGTTGAATTCTTAGACCAGTCAGCTACGTATCTTCTGATCGCTGCTTGTTCTTCATCAGTTATATCGTAGAGTACTTTGAACATTTCAGTTGTGGCATAAGGAACTGCAGCTACTGTTGCACCAAAGCCCATAAGTCTTGTGTATCCTATACCTTGAAAAGGTTTTACGAGTTGACCATTAGGTAATTTAATTGTGTAATTAATATCTCTTAAAGCTCTTTCAACAATGTTCGTTCCTGTTCTTGCAATCTCTGCAGGGAATGATACGAAATTTCCTAAAGGAAATTTACGTGTACCTTTAACAAAGTCCGAAACAAAATCGTAATTGGGAATATTATTCTTAACAATGTCAGCTGCTTCTCTTTTGAACCAGTCATCCGTTAATCTAATTGATTCACCTGCCGCATCAGTAAACCATTGACCTTTAACTAAACCTTGTGCCGCCATTGCTTTTTCCATTCTCGTTTTTTCTACAGCCCAGGAATATATTTTCCAGAAGTCATCTTCAGCGGTGTATAGATCTTGACCTACAGCTTTTAATTTAGACAGAGGTCTCATCAACATCGCTGTACCTTTATTAGCAGTCATGGTTTCACCAAAGCCTACGTCTTGCATCAGTCGAGTTACATCTCCTAGTCTTACGTTGGTATTTACTACTCCAAGTTCTAAGAGCTCATCATATAATTCATTTTGTATTCGTGTTCCTTTCAAAGGAGTTTGTAGTGCTTGGTAAGCCATCTTGATGGCTTCTTTATCTGCAAAGGGAACGATCCCATTGGCTGTTGCAAAGGCTCCAGCACTTATAAAATTTCTCATGTGAGTCACAGGAGATAAAATTGTTTTAGCAATTTGAGAAGTAGCTTTAGGATAAAGTAGTAAGCTATGGTAAAGTTGTCCGACCATTCCTTTTTCCACGACTTCCATTCCTGTTTTCTTTAACGCATCGGCCATACCCGGTGTAGCAAACCAAGGATTCAATGGATCTGAAAAAGGATTCGTGGCTCCTGTTGCCGGAGTCGGTGCTCGAGCTCCTTCCTTAGCTACATCTTTGGATTTCTTAATAGCTGTTTGTCTAGCTCCGGTTCCTACGTGTAAAGTTTGAGCAGGATCTAATACCTCTACTCGTTTATAATTGTCTCCGAACCAACGCAGCGCTTCGTCTTCACTCTTAACGAACATCGGCATCTTGCCTGCTCTTATCAGCTCATCATTCTTTTTCATTAAATCTTTAAAGAATACATTTCTTCTGACAATCATAGAAAGCTTAGCCGTGCCGCCTAGAATCGTTTGCATCGGGTTCTTATGTTTACCCAGCAAGTCTTCAAAGACTTTTCGATCCGTATCTTTTCTAATAGCACCAATAGAAATTCTTTGTGATCCTCTTTGAGTGACCGCATCATCTAATGTAGTTCTATTTACAAAGAAATCTGGAATATTAAATAAAGCATCAGAAGGTTTATCTAATCTAAATCCTTTAGGCATGCCCGCACTCTTAATGACATTGGATACCATGGCTTCTGCTTCTAGAGGTGTTACTTTTCGTCCTGCTTCCTCAGCACTATCAATGAAAACCTTTTTAGCTCTATCAATGAGTTCACGAGTGGGTTTATATCTAAACCAAGGAATGATAGATTTATTGTACATAAATTCATAAGTGGATCCTAAATAATTTTTAAATTTATTACCAAAGAGAGATTTAAATTCGGCAATTTCATCTGCGTTTAAAGTTTTTCCTAGTTCGGTAAAGAGATCTCCCCATTTTTTTCTAATGATATTGAGACCTGCTCTTAGTTTCATGACGTCATCAGGCTTGGCCCCAAGCTCGTCCATTTTTCTAACGACTTTGGCAAGCGCGTCAGGATCCATTGCACTCCAAGTTACTCTGCCTTGATCATCAAGTGTACTGCTTCCTGATAATAAAGCATCATTCACGTCAGCCATGAAAGCAGTTCTTGCTTTATTGGTTGGCGAGTTGTCCATCATGGTTTTCATTCTTGGAAAGATCGCATCAATGGATTGATCTATATCTCTTGAAATACTTTTAGCGACACGTGCATCTCCTCCTGCAAGTCCTTTGGATAGTCTCATCGCCGCAAACGCTTCAGGCGTCCAGCCGCTTCGAGACCTGAACCAGGATCCTACCTTATCAATCCATCGATCCATTTGACTGTTCGCAATATCTAATTCGTTGTTCCTGTTTCTTAATTTTCTAATCGTTGCTCCGGTTCCACCAAGGATCCCTGTAAATAAAGCTCCTTCAGTTCCGAACTTAACTCGGTTCATTAAATCTCTGAACGCATCGGTACCTTCGCCTCGATCAATTTCTGTGGGACCTCCTAATAGATCTCCTAAACTTCCTACATCTTGTACGTCTCCAATGAAGACTCCTTCAGCTGCACCGCCGAGTAAAGCTCCAGTCATAAACTGTTTACCTTTACCTCTTGAAGTAAGCTTGTAAGTATCCGCCATTCCTTTTTTTATAATGGGGTTATCAAGGTCTAAATATTTTCCTGATTTGGAAGCCAGCATCGCTTGCTTAGCCATCTTGGTTCCATGTCTGAAGGCTACTCCACCCGGTACACCAATGTTAACTAAAACTTCTGCGAGTTTTCCAGCGGTTGTGGCTTCTGCTTTCTCGTCCCAGCTTGTAAGATCATCGAACCATCTTTCAACTTCAGCTGCTTTGCCTGTGTCGGCGCCAAGATCAATGAGCGTTGCACCCAAAGAAAATAAACCTTTAGGGATACCAATAAGACCTGAGCCTATTCCAGCTAGGACTGATTCAAATGTTCCGACTTTATTATTATCGCTTGGACTGGAGGTGCTTCGGGCTTGGGCTACCATTTCATCAAATGATGGCATTTATCCTCCTATTTAATTTGTGTGGGTACTCCACCCTTAACTTCGATGACAGCATCCCCTATCATATAAACTCCATCTGCTTCAGCAGTAGAACTTACTATCTCTAGGGCTGTCTTGCCTTCCATTTCAGGAATTTTTGCTATCTCTTCTTCACTGATAAATTTAAATGGTGTACCTTCTTCATTAGCGGCAAGACGAACAAGATCTACTAGTTCCTTGCCTTTAACATCATCTTTTTTAGAAGCCATGTATGCCATAATGCTTCGTGAAATTCCTGGACTTGCCTCTCTGTCTAGTTTTTCCAGTTGTTTCATTCTAAGTGCCTTAACTGTAGGGTCTTCTAAATCTTTTTCAATCTCACCTTTAGTCATCATCAGACCTACTGCTTCTCTGATTTGTTGTGGTTTATCTAGTCGAGCGCTTGTTGCTTGAATAATTGGATTAATTAATTCACCAGTAATATTTTTTCTATCTAACGTTCCTCTGTCGCTTACAATTTTACTTGCATCGATTAGAGCATCTGCGATCGCTGTCTTTTTGGATTGATCATAACCCATTAATTTTAAATATCTATTAAGTCTGTCTTCTCGTTGAGACTTAGCAAATGCTGCTGCATTCTCTGTTGTTGTGGCTTTCTTTTTCTTTTGAAGTTCCTGAAGAGCAGGGTTTAATGGTACGCTTATAGATGCATCGCCTGCCTCCGAAGTACCATCGCCACTAAGTGCACCTTTAATACCTCGATAAGCTCCATAAGTAACTCCAGCACCAACAGTGGGAGATTTAAATGTGCCTTTAATTGCTTTTGGAATCAATCCTTTACCACTCCATACCCATTTAACGGCTCCTGCTTCAGGAGTTCCTGCTAAATATTGACCTGCAGGTGCACTACCAAACCAATTTTTAATTTGCTCCATTTTTGTTAAAGGAGCAGGGATATACTCTCTACCTGTATAAGTTCCACCCGGATATTTAGGAGTCACTTTAGGAGGAGCTCCTCTAAATATATTTCCTACTCTTTGAAATATTGGTCCAGCTCTAGAAGTTATTCCAGATACTATCTTGCCTTTAACATAGGGTTCTCTAATTCCATGCATGATCCCCTGCTTAATAGGGCCACCCATATTGAACATTGGTCTACTTAAAGTTCTCATTATCCCATCCCCGGAAACATTGGTTGTGGATGGAATATTTTTTGGTACAAGCCTCCTACTCCTAATGCGGTGCTCAAAGCAGATGCTTGAGGGCTTTGTTGTTGAGGCTGAGCGTACTGTGCTGCCGCTACTCCACCGGTTAATCCTGTAATGCCTTGACCATACTGAGATAATCTTCCGTAAGGTTCATAGGCTGCTGTCTGCGCTGCTTGTTGTTGAGCACTGAGCTGAGCTTGCGTTAAGCCTTGTCTTAAACTTCCCAGTTGTCCTAGAGCGCCAACGTCTGCTCCGAGTCCTGCTCTTTGAAAATTAGATAAATTCATTTGTTCTCTGCCCAATCCTAATTGTTGTTGTCCCATGTTTTGTTGAGCTGCTCCTAATCCTAGGTGACCTTGAGCAATGGCTTGTTGATTAGCAAAAGCTTGTTGAGCTGCCGCTTGTGCGTTGCCGTAGCCTTGTTGTAGTAATCCTGCTTGAAGCATAGCTCGATTTCGATCACTAGCTGTTTGGTATTCAGCTTGTTGAACGCCTTCACGTCCTCCACCAAAAGCACCGGGTACTCCCATTGATGCATCTTTAATACCTTGTTGTTGTCTTTGAGCTTGAAGATCAAATTCTCCTAGGGATGCGTCAATGACATCCTGTTGATACGGAGACATGAAAGGTTGGTAAGCGGTTGGTCCTGTTAGGGCTCCAAGTCCACCTGCAGCTGTTCGTGCCGCACTGATATCTCCTCGTGCTGCCCCTATATCTGTGCCGGCTTGAGTGAGTCCTGCCTGGGCGGCTTGTAAATAAGGTGTATAAGATCCAACCCCTTGTTGAGCTAAATTAATAGCTGAGGTTTGTAAAGGATCTTCGCCTGCTACAAATTGTTGACCGGTAAATTTACTTGTATCGATCGGTACACTATAGGCAGCGGTTGCCTGTTTGGCGTAGTCTTTTGCTGTGTCTTCTAAATATCCTGGTAATGCCATTATGCTATCCTCGTTTCTAATTGTTTCATATTATCATACATACCTTGCGCACCTTGAGATTCTTCTGAGATCTCTCCCCCTGATTCTAAATGATTCATTACATTTTCCATAACTTCTGCGCCGGCATCAATATCTCCTCCGCCAGCATTTCTTACAGCGTCTGCTGTAAATACGAATTCATTTTTAGAAAGTCTCGCAGGTACATCATCAGCTCTTTCCTCTCCACCGAGGGCTACAAAACCCCCTTCATTTCTATAATCTTTTTCCACACCCCCAAGGTCCATGATACCACCTTCAGCTCTTCCTACTCGAACGCCACCTGTTGGGTAATCAAATTGGTTATAACCTGCAGGAGTTGTGTATCCCGCTACGTGAGATCGGGGAACGGGACCTCCTCCTAATAAACCTATTCTTCCACCATCAGCTGCCATTTGTGGTTGAGCCATTTGTGGATCGAATTGAATGTCTTCTTCTTGCATCGCCATTGCTTCGGGTTGTTGTTCCATTGCTGCTTGGTAAACAACCATTAATTGTTCTTCATCTAATTCTTCTAATCGTAATTGGAAAATTTCCATTGCTAAAACTTCGAGCTGTTCTCTTGTCGGTTCGCCTTGAACCTCTTCAATATTTTCTTCCATCATTCCTGTTGGAGTTTCAACCATCATCGATTCATCTTCTACAAGTTCTCCACCTTGGTATCCCATTCTTCCTCCATGCGCTGCCATCTGAGGGGCTTGTCCCTGAGCCATGGGTCCTTGACCTTGAGCTTGTTGTAAGACTGCCATTTTAAATTGTTGATAAGACATCGTACCCCCTTGGTTACGATACTTTTGATATTCCATTCTTAACATTTGTTCTGCTTGAGCTTGCGCTGGTTGACCACCATTCGCTAAGCCAATGAGTCCTCCATCTTTAGCGCCTGTAAAAAATCCAGGCATTGCATATTGGGATTGAGGTAAAAAATATAAACTTGGATCTCGATCTTTTGTCATCTGTCTAATGTTAGCAATACTTGAAGGCGTTACACTCCAGTCATCGATCACTTCTTCTTCTTCATCGCCGCTTCCTAAAAAAGGAAGAGCTGTTAAGCCTGCGCCTCCAGCTAAGAAAGCTGTTTGGCCAGGATTCTTTTTTATCCAATTCCATATTCCACTACCTTTACTAGCGCCACTTTTCATACCTTTCATCGCAGCGTGTTGTGCTGTTGTTAGACCACTACTAAGTTTAGAAGATCCTATTCCTAATCTACCAAGACCCTTGCTCCACCAGCCTTTACCAGCACCGCCCATTCCGGGCATGCCAAATTTATTAAGACCCCATAAACCACCACCGATTAAAGCGGCTTTTCCTAAAGGACTTTTAACAATTTTCTTAAGTCCTCTACCTACTTTTTTAGCTATTTTTCCTAGAAAAAAAGGTTGACGAAGACTTGCTACGCCTCCTTTTATATATGGTTGTCTCTTTGATTTTGTCATAATTTCGCCTAAATTTTGAACCTACTTTGTTTTGCTAAATAAATCAAGCTTCGGCATGAGAACATGGACATCTCTTCTGATGTCTTTTTCGTCAATTCCCTTGGCTTTCCACTCGTCTTCAGTCTTATAAATCTCCCCTGTTTGCTTATGTTTAATCGTTGTTGTCACCTTCGCTGCCTTAAGGGTTTCCATTAAACCGTTACCTCTTTTTTAATATTTAAATAACTGATTCCAATGGTTACAGAATCAGTACTACTCATGGTCACTTTTAATAGTTTACCTCCCTCCACCACTAAGGGAAGGGTTAAAATTTCTGTACTAGCACTCGCACTTAAAGTCTGAGCGTTTACAATATTAAATGCATTGTTTTTAATTGTAATCGTAGGAGTATTTCCCGTGTTATTCGTCACGCGCAAAGAACGAATGACATAAGTTTCACTCACTAAAGGGAGAGTATTAGCAGGATCAAACATCGTCTTCTCATCGGTCGTGGTGAGAGTCACTCCGTAAAATTTATATTGATTAACTACAGCCATTAATTAACAAAAAAGCTTTGAGCTTCTATTTCCTGTTTTAATTCTTCTTGAAAAGATGTATTAAGTTTATTGATGACGGCGTCCAAGTCTCTTACGAGAGATTGAAACGTTTTTTGATCATACTCTAGACTCGCTCTTGTTAATGCTTGTACAATTTTTGCCATTATAATAATCCTGCTATGCCTCCATCTCTTTTCATTTGAGCACGTTCCCAAAACCCGACTCCTTCTTCTCTTGCCAGATTTCTTCTAGCTGCTAAGTCTTCTCGTGCTAATCGTTCTTGTAATAATTGTTCATGTCCTGCGGCTCCTATCTTTCCTGTTTCATCTCGGTAAGGATCGAAAGCTTTACCGACACCGTATTGTGCACCAGCTAATAATGCATAGGGAACAGCGGTCCAAGGATTAAGAAGACCCATACCCATTCTTCCAAATCTACCATACTTACGAAGCATGGCAGCTGCAGCTCTTTGTCCTGACGGAGTAGTTCCCTGTATACTTCTACGTAAATTGGGGTGATTAATCACAGCAGAGAGACCACCTATCCCTGAAAAGAGTTTATCTAAAAAACCCATTTGAGTTTTGGCTCTCGGTAGTGTAACTTTTTTAGCCATTATACCAGACTCGCTATGCCTTGATCTTGTTCAGGTCCTTGACTCATTAATTCAAATTCATCCAGCGCCATTTTTTCTGCATCTGCCGGAGAGAATCCTTGATCTATAAATTTATTGTATAGCTGTTCTAAAAGTCTATCGTTCCATTCATCAGAGGCCATCAGATTTTCATTAATATCAAAACCCGGGCCTTCAATATTAATATCTTCATCTACAAATTCTCCCGTTCGATATCCAATCCTTCCGCCTTGAGCTTGGCCTTGAGCATTATAAAAATTTAAATATGTGTCATGATTGTCGTGCATTGAAGCTACGTCTGGATTCATTTCGTACATTTTTTTCCATCCTCTGTAGGCAGGATCTTCGTTATAATTTATTACTGATTTTCCATCCTCATACCCAATCCTTCCGCCTTGAGCCCATCCCCAACCTCCGTCATCTCTATCGGACTTAGTTGAGCCGGCAGACGTAGCTTGTCGAGATCCTCCTCCCATACCGGCGGCTTGAGCCGCTGTTGTACTGGCAGTGATACCACTTCGAGGTTCACCCCCACCTGCTGCTGCTGCGTTGGCTTGTGATTGTTGTGAAACTAGATCCATTTTTGCTTGTTGTTCTGCTGCTTTTTTTTCTGCTCTCTTCGTTTGCCAATGACGAATTCCTTTCATTATAAGATTACCTGGAGTAGGAAGTCTAGAAAATGCATCTTTTGCCCTAGCCCAGCTTCCGGCCCATGTAGGACCTACACCGTAAGCGTCGGCTTCATAATCTGTTATATTGGTTGGACCTAAATTAAAATTAATACCTCCTCTATTTGTATTAGTTACAGGGTCATCTCCACCTCCTCCGCCTTGTTGTTGCGCGGCTAACCATGCTTCATAACTATTAAAACCTTGTTGCTGCCATAAAGGTAGAGCTGCTGTAATACCTGCTGTATTTATATTTGTATTTTGTCCCATGATTGCTGGAGGAGTGAAAGAATCTAATCGATATTGTTCTTGAGGAATAAAATGTTGTCCACCTGCGTAGATGTTTTGATCTGCTTTGCTGTAAAAAGGTGCTGCCATTATCTTCTCCCGTCTGGTTGTATATCCAGTCTAAATGTTCCCAGCTTCCAGTTCTGTGAACTAGAAGTGTTTTCTATTTTAAGCGCAATTGCTCGTGCGCGAGCTCGTGTATCTACTTTAGTAGTAGTTGAATCAATTGTAAAGGGTCCTAATGAAGAACTCGCCGCACTACTGTTTGGGTAATTCCTCAGCATTAAAGTAATCTTGGTATCACCCGTCTGAGTAATAAAATCCGGTAAGAATCTTCTGATCTTCATAAGGTATTCTCCATCCCCTCTCATATCGGGTGCTCCTAAAAGCTGACCTTGGGCTGCTCGTTTCTGAGTAATATCAAAATCTCCTGAAGTAATACTAGCGGTTACAGCGGTGACTGTTCCTCCGGCCGTAATCTGATCGGTTCCTGTTTCGTGTTCATAATAAATAGTAGTACCGTCCGTATTACCTTCAACATCATAGGAAGCATCATCGCTATTGCTATAGTAACAGGCATGAGGCTTATCAAAAATAGAAGAATCTGCCCAGGAAACTCTGGCTAGAGTTCCGGTATACCAAATCGGTTTCTTCAGCATTACTGATTCTAAATAATTATAAGTCACGACTCGATCCACTACGTCTGAACCTGAGCTACAGTAGTACCAACTTACTTCTCCAAATAAGTTATTGAGTCCCGCGTTAATAAGATCTCTTGGTGTTGAGTTCAAACCATCAAAGACATGATCTTCAACTAAGCATGGCATCGATTGAAGCTGACCGGAATAACTAAAGAATCCATTTTCAGACATCCAGAAGGCTGTTCCATCCACCTCCATACAGGCGTTCTTCCCAATGAGTCCACAGTTTGTTCCGACGTGTTCAAAAGAAAAGGTAAAAGGTTGACCCACAAAACGCATTAAGAAAAGAGCTGAATCTGTCCAGATATAAATTGCATCTCGACCTCGAATCGCTCCTATTATTTTAGAACCTTGGGCCAGTCTTTGTGTACCCGCAGTGTTGGTTGAAGTAGGAGTGTAATCACTCGTACTTTCCTGATCCGAGAATCGAATAAACATATCGTCTTGTGTTGTAGTATCCCCAATCGTGGTTTCAGTTCCAAAGAAAATTAAGTGACGATCGGTTGGTGAAACGAGAACGTGCCTTGAAGCTGTGGGTGCTCCAGAAATAATCGTGGCTCGAGTTCCTGTAGGATTAGCAACGGTTGAATCCCATTCAAAACATGCACCATTATAAATTAAAGCGATGAGCTTCGTTCCATAGTTATCTAAAACCCATAAACCGGGAGCAATGGTAAAGTCAGCTGAAGAGGCTTCTCCCCAGGCAACGTAATCGGAAATATTAGTAACCGTTGCGCCTGCACTATGAGTTGCTTTCGTGGTTCCGTTCGCTCCTCGTGGACCGCCTGTAAGCGTTTCGGTATCTGTATCATTTGCGGTAAAGCCAATGTCCTCTGTATCAATTCTAATCTCACCTGAAGTGGGAAAAGCATCTGAAGCAGTTAGAACCACAGTGGTTGTAGAGGTATCGGTTAAAGCGGTTGCTAAAGTTGTGGTTGCTGGACCCGAAGCTGTTCCTGACCATTGACCGGTTCCCCAGCCATAGCCTCCTAATTGTTGAGCCGGTCCCACACTATAATAAGTTTGAGCTCGTGCACTTCCTACCTCAGACGTGGTTCCTGATGCAGCAGAATCCATCGTTATGGTAATGGTAGTTGCTGTTGGAACCGAAGTTGCCATAAATTTTATATCTTCAAAATCTGCATCACTGTAGCCTGAACCCGGAGGTGCGGTCACCGTGTCTAATAAAACAATATCATCTTCTTCCATGCCATGAGGAGAAGGAAAGGTGATCGTAACTGCAGTTTCGGTATTAGTGGTAGAAAAATTACATCCGGTAATAGTATTCTTAATCGGATGAATGTCATAAAATTGTCCGCCGGAATAGACGTATAAAATTCTGTTGGTACCAATGGCAGCGTATTTAATCCCGGCATTGTCATCAAAATGGTGAAGGGCTCTGCCGGCACCTGTTAGTTTATGCTCACCCAGTTGATCCCAGCCTCCTATTTTTTCAGGGGTTCCGTATCGAAAACGAACAAAGTCTCCTCCTGTCCACTGTCCTTCGGCACCCGTGGGAGTCACTTGTTTATTGAATCCTGGTAAAAAGCTTACTTTTTGTAACATAGAAAATTCCGTTTCTATTACAAATATACTAGATTTTAGTGGAGATCAACTCCTTACACCAACCGTTTTTATAATCAATAGCCATGACTTCTTTAGCTTTGGCAGCTTGGGCTTCGGTAATGGTTCGTAGGGGATGTTCCCTGAGCCTTGTTTTCTGTATATTTTTCCCACCCAATTGTTCCAAGAACGGCAGCAGCTTGGTATCAATCTCTTTCATATTCCATACATGGGTATAGATACTGGGATCAGGGCCTAACATATCGGTATTCGTTCGACAATGAACCCTCACGTAATTGTTTTTTAACTGGTGGTGATAGGTATCAAGGAAACGATCTAGGTTATTAAGATGAGAATATTGTTCCTGACAATAATAAAAACCACTGATGATCTTGTCGATAGGATCACGGTACACAGCAATTCTTATTTCACATTCTTTTAATTCTTTATGATAGGATTCAAATCCTTTCTCACGTCCGATGTAAGAATCGTGTCCACAATGATTTTGAATGTTAGTCCCACTATAATGAGTAGGCTTTTCGTTCCAGAGAAGTTGACCGAGATAATTAATGATCGTAGTAGATCCGGCTTTATTGTTCCTGACATACCCGAGACGTTTACCGCCTAAGGTGACACGAACTAAAGCCATTACTTTCTAACACCTAACATAGGTCTTTTATCAAAGAGATTTGTCTTGGCATAGGGACCATTCGCATGATTATAATGCAAGAATACTTGAGAACAAACTTTTCCTTCAAAAGGTTCTCGCCAGTGCTCGAGTTCGCAGCCTGAATAAATCAGCATATCACCTATTTTTAAATCGACTCGAACTCCTTTGGGAGCATTAGGTTTATGGATGTTTTTATATTCATCAATGACAAAGTCTTGCCCTGAGGGATCAAGAAAGATAGGCCATTCATCTCCTCCTAAATGTAGGGTTGTGGAGACTTCACAGCTCGGTCGATCTTTATGTCGTTTTAAAATATTTCCTTTTTCATAAAGGCGTGTGTATGAATACGTTGGAACGAGTTCCATTCCGGTTTTCAATTTCATAATAGGAATCATAAACATCAGTAAAGTTTCCATGACCCAGTCCGCATATTTAGAATAAGTTCCAGGAATTTGTTGATCACCACGGGTTCCTATAAAAGGATTTGCGGTATTTATTTTATTATTTTTTAACATAAAATCCACAGCGTCCCGCTGTAACATCATATAATTAAAAATAAAATTAGCGAGCTCTTTGGAAAGAGCACCACGTATCACTTGATATTTTTTTGTTTTAAAACTCATCCTATTCTTCCCTCTTCAGTTACTTGAATAAAATTAAAAGAAACAGAGACACGCCATCCCTTTTCTCCTTTTTCTTTAGACTCATTGATTTCCACACCATGAGTTAACCATGCTGGAAACATAATCATCTGTCCTTCAATCGCAGGATAAAGTACAACTCTCCATAAAGCTCTAGGTAAATTTTTAGTTCTTCGGGGTAGTATAATATTAGGTCCCGGTCGTGGATCTTCTACAAATAGTCTTCCTGAATTTTCAGGTACCTTAACATAATAAACCCCCGACCATTGAGAATTCGGATGAATATGTTGTTTGTTATAAGCATTAGGATAGTTAATATTGGCCCACATATTTCCTAGTCCTGGTTTAGGTTCCATGCCATAGTCTTTATAAATTTCATGTTGCATAGCAAAGAGCTCATCGATCAAAGGTTGATACTCTTTTTTGATATTCATATCGGTGGGGCTATGCCAACCACCGCCAGCGTTAGTTTTAGTTTCGCTTTTATCTTTTTTACTCCAGGCTTTAATGAGGGGATATAAATATTTATTTAAGGTTTGAGGATCCTTCACCATTTTCATATAAACGGGAGTCGGAAATAAAATTTCTCGGTTCATTTAAATGGGGTTCCTCCAAACCACATTACCAAAGATCGTCTAATTCCTTTTTTAACTTTGGCCACACGATGACGAATGAGACTACAAAAGAAAATAGCTTGTCCTTGCACAAGCTGCTCAGGCTTATTACCTTCGCTCATAAATTCCAGATCGCCTCCTTCAAATTCATCCTGAGGAGAAAGTAGAATCGTCATAGATATTTTTCGAACCGGAGGTTCATACTGACAATTAACTTCCGCATCCATATGCCAGTCATAAAATCCTCCTTTAGGGTATTCCGTAAATTGTGCAGGTTCCGTAATAGTCATACCTTCATAACCAAAATGATTTCCATTAACTTGCTTCATGGTTTTTTCAATTATTTTATACATGTCCGGCATTGCTTTAAAAGGAATCCAACTGATGGTGGTAATTCTTTTGTTAGTATCATAGCGACCGTCTTTTTGAGCTCGTACTCCTACTTTTGCATCTTGAGTTTTTAGACTATGGCCCATCTTAATAATATCTTGGCATTGTTCAGGGCTAAAGATAGGGCTAGTGGTATTAGCCATTAAAGATTTCCATTTAGGTTCAAAGATCATTTTTTAAATTACCATTTATTAGTAAAGGTTCTTTCAAGTCGTTGTCGAGCTAAAGAATCCTGTAACTTTTCATTCATTTCTAAGGTAGATTTATGAAGCGTATAGAAAAGAGCCATAGGCTCTCCTTTTTTAAATTCATAAACCTTATTCTTTTTTTCAAAAAAAGTTATAACATTAAGTGGCATCGCATCTCTAGTGTCTGTAAAATTTAAAATGCCTGGAGCAATTCTATAGGGTTGAATTTTCCAATAGGAAGCTTCGGCAAGAGATACTTTATTATTAGGTGCTTGATACATAAAAGGTAGACAAAATTTAATCATAATGAAAGAAGATAAAGGAGAACTAAATTCAACTTGTTCTTCAGGATGATGTACAATATCTAAAACTCGTGTTGCACTAGGTTTTTGCCATGAATATTTTCCCGTCTTGTGAGTTTCCAAAATAAGGTCACAGGGGAAAGTAACTAAAAAAGAATTTTTAAAGAGCTCTAACATGCCGGGACAACTACGCGCGGTCCTAACAATAGGTTTAGGATGAAGATCAATCGCTCTTTTTTTCTTGTCTACAAACGGACATAAACCTTCAAACCATTTAGGTCCTTGAATAGCAGGGCGAATTACTTCTTGATAAGGAATAGGTTCTTCTCCTACTTTGTTAATATAAAATTTATATCTTTTAAAAAACTTCATTATTCAGCCGTTCTTGATTTAACGGGATTGTATTCAACATCACAATTACAAACTAAAGTTCTGCGTCTAGCTTTTTTATTAGTCATTGGATAAACCGTATGTCTTATATCGTAAGGAAAAACATAGAAGTCTCCAATTTTCATGCGAGGAGAATAATCTGCGGTTACAAATTGTCCTGAAGCATTCCCCATAATTTGAAGTTGTCCATTCATCGGTACATCCGGTCTGGCAATTTCAGGTCCCATATCTTTAGGTAGTTTAAGAATCATCACCGAGGATAAACCCGTCCATATTTTACCTTGGTGAATATGCACAGGATTATAATCGCCTGCTTTCATTTCATTAACCCAGATAGAATTAATACTCATCCTATATTCTCTAGTATTGTTCCATTTTAAATAATGATCAAAAATAGAATAGAACCATTTTAAGGTATCGTCCGATACATAACTATGAGCATGCATCATCTTATTAGTAGGTCCTGTATAAAATAAAGATACTTCATCAGGTATTTTACCTGCCAGTTGCTTGGTAGCATTCGGTAAATGTTTCTTCTTTGTTTCGTAAAGTTCATTGAGTCCAACAAAAACTTCAAGAGGAACCTCATATCTTAAAACTGATTGTCCAAGGAATATAAAATCAAAGTTCATTTTTTACTGGCTTCATAGGCTCTAGCTCGAGAAGGAAGACCCTCGGCTTCAGTAGGAATATAATCTTTAGTAGCCTCCATTAAATCTTTAGGCACTTGACTCGTAACAATTTTAATGGGAACTTCTTTAATACCTAATTCATGAGCAGCAAGATAACGATTGTTTCCAATGCAGCACATATATTTTTGACCTTCACATTCTTCTGTTTCAATGCAAAGCAAAGGATTAATTATTCCTTTCTGTTTAATTGAATCTCTTACCTTTTTATAAAATGGACTTTCTTTTTGATTCCAAGGTTGAGCTTCAAGACCTTTGTTTCTTAGAAATACTTTTTCGATTGGCACCATCATACTTTAATTCTCCTGATTTTCTAACCCGTTTTAAAGTTTCTAATTGACCTAAGACATTAAAGACTTCGGGTTGTGAGGATCCTTGAGTCAAGGTTGCTTTCTTTTGCTCGAGTTGATGCATGTACGATTCTGCTTGATGGGTATTCACATCTTGATCATCAAACTTACCATCGTGAAATTCTTTCTTCAGCTTAGACCAGGTTGAAATTTCTCTCATTCTAGCTTTTGCAACTAATTCCATATTAGCTCTAGCATACAGTTTTTCTTCTAGTTCGATTTGCGCCAGTTTCTTTTCAAACTTATCTTCCTTAGGATCTATAGTTTTCTCTTCTAATTTTTCAATTTCAACATCATTCTTTCGATACTCAAAAGAAAGATGCATGAGGTTTTCAAAGTGGGTATTTTGTTCACGAACGGATTGCCAATACTTAGCAGCATTCGTTCCATATTTATTATCAGATAGAACCGAGAAACGCATTTCCGTTTCGGTTCGAAACATTTGTTTCTTCATCCAAGTGTCTTGTAATTCAGGAACCATCTTTTTAAATTCAGAGGCCTGAGACTTATCAAGCAAAACCATAAGGTGTTTAACTTCCTTATTAGCATGCGGTTGGATGTTTCTTTTTTCTTTATTCATTATATCTCCTTTATTCATTCTTTCTCCAATATAGTTATTTTAAAACTAAACGCAAGTTAAATTAATCCCATAAAATATGGGACGTTATTAAAAACTTAATTAAAAAATTTTTATGAAGAAGTAAAGGTCTTATTTACAGGTCCTGTTGGAGTCGTAAACTCTTCTGTTGAATCTGTATAACCACCGGGATCATTACCACCAAATTTTAAAGCCACCTGTGATGTTCCTGCACCACATAGTTCTTGAGTCCCTTGAGATACATCTGCCACTTCAGTCCAAGATGTGCCATCCCATTGTTCCGTTATAACTGCACTCGGTCCCGGTGCATCTCCACAATAAATTAGAGCTGCGGCATTAGGACCATTTTTACACATTCCATAACCACTTCTTGCTGTGTTTACATTATTAACTTCGGTCCAACATGTACCATCATATTGTTCGGTATTGGCTGTATCTGGAGAAGGCCAACGAGCTCCAGGTCCAAGTATTGCATTTGTTGTTATTCCTGAACCTTTTACATAGTTTCTATTGGTATTAATATTATTTCCTTCGGACCAAGACGTACCATCCCATGTTTCTGAAATATAAGCCTGACTAGGGGGAGGATTACCTCCTACCTGCATAGCCGCTGTCTGTGTTCCAAAACCAGCTGCAGTTCCACGTCCACTCTGCAAAGAGCCAGGTGCAATACTCCAACTAGTTCCATCCCAACTTTCAGTTTGAGCCGAGCTAGAACCACCACCATAATTTAATCCTGCAGTTGTTGTTCCTGCAGAAGAGGCATAGGTTACTGCTGTTTGAAGATTACCTACTTCTGTCCAAGTACTTCCATTGTATATTTCTGTAAGTTGTTTTCCTGGAATTGAAGGTCCTCCAGCAGCACCAAAAGCTGCTGTTTGAGTTCCGGAACCTGAGATACCTGGTCGTCCTTCAATCATATTTCCACCAGATGCCCATACGCCGACACCAATATATCCTGATAAATTTCCTTTTAAAACTTTGCTTGTAGAATTGTACCAAACCTGTCCTTCTCCAGCGACACTCAGTGGAGAAGCGTATGACCATTCTTCTGTGGCTGTTGTTACTGCAGGTGTTCCTTGACCTCCTGCACATATAGCTGCAGCCGCAGTTCCGGATCCTGCCACTCTTGAATTTGCTGTAGCTAAATCAGCAACTTCGGTCCATGTGGATCCATTATAAAATTCTGTAGCAGCAGTATTAGGGGGTGAATTACCTCCATAAACTAACATTGATGTTGTCGATCCACCTGAAGAGCCTGCTAATTCTTTTCGTGCATCATTTAAATCATTTACTTCTGTCCAACTTGTTCCATCCCATGTTTCAGCATTGGCTGATTCAGTGCCAGGGGGATTTTCACCACCTGCTATAATTGCAGCCGTTGTTGTTCCTCCTCCAGTTAACTGCTTTCTAGCCGTGTTTAAATTATTAACTTCAGTCCAAGCTGTACCATTCCATGTTTCTGTAACGTCTTGATAAGGTGGATTACCACCAGCACAAAGAGCCGCTGTATTAGTTGCTCCAAAACCAGCTACTGCGAATCTTGCAGTATTTAAACTTCCTGGTGAAGTGGTCCATGCCGATCCATTATAAGTTTCAGTAGCAGTAGTTCCCCCAGTAGTAAGATATCCAGCAAAAATTAAGGCTGCAGTAGTCGTGCCTGCCATTCCTGCATTACTCCTTGAAGTATTAATAGCGTCACCTGTTTCCGTCCAAGCAGTTCCATTATAGGTCTCGGTAGCAGTAGTATGAGTTCCAGACGGAGCTGCAGTTGCACCCCCAGCTGTAATCGTAGCTGTTTGAGTTCCTGTAGCGGTAAATTCTTTTCTTCCAGTGTTCATTGCTCCGCCAGAAGACCATGTTCCTGAGGCTGCAGCGGTTGCATACGGATCACTCGAAAGTGTCTCTATTGTAAAACCTTTTATTGTTGAATAATCTGCCATTAGCTCACCGTCACCGTTTTAGTTGTAGGCCCTACAGTCCATTCCTCCACCACATTCGTGGTTGGTTGTCCACCAGCGACCAGAGAAAGACTTGTTGTGCCTCCTGCAGCATTATAAGGAGCTCGTGCTGTAGCCATATTATTCATTTCCGTCCAAGAGGTACCGTCCCATTCTTCAGTCTTAACCGAATAACCAGGATCTACGCCACCACCTTGGGCTAAAAAAGCGGTTGAATTACCTGCTCCTCCGCCATCTATGGTACCTGTATTAAGATCACCAGCGTTTTCCGTCCAACTGGTTCCATCCCATGTTTCGGTATTAACACTATAAGTGGGTGGTCCAGATCTTTTTCCACCGGCAGCCATCGCACTTGTTACTATTCCATCACTACACATCAAAGATAAAGGGGTGTTTAAATTATTTACTTCTGTCCATGCCGAGCCATTCCAAGTTTCTGTATTAGCAGTCATGGTAGGATCTAATTGAGGACCTCCATAAGTAAGAGCTGATGTATTACTTGCTCCTCCTCCACCCGCATAAGCTCTAGCGGTATTGGTGGAAGTGCTATTTGACCAACAGGTTCCATTATAACTTTCACAAAGTACTGTTCCTGGGTGAACTCCGCAAATACTTAAAGCAGAAGTTTGAGTACCAGATCTTGCTTGGTGTTTTGTATCATCCACCATAGAATTTCCTGCAGTCCAAGAAGTGCCATCATAAGTCAAACTTGCTTTAGTTATTCTTGCGGGTCCCGATGGACCATAATCTCCACCGAAAAAAAGACCAGCTGTTTGAATTCCTGCATAAGCCCCTGTATAGTTGCCTAGAGGTAAAGCGTTGCTAGAAGACCATGTTCCTGATGCAGAGGTAAATTTTAAAGCAGACGAAGTTGTATTATACCAAACTTGTCCTTCTACACCAACAGGAGGATCAGCAGCCAGACTCTGAGTCTTGAAACCTTTAATGCCTTTGTATTCAGCCATAGTTATTTCCTATGGTAATGTATATTTTACGGGTCTTGCGTGTTCAGATTTATATTCTGCAGTTTCCGCATCATAAGCAGCTTGTCCATTTTCTATTACCCCATCAACAATTGCTTGTGCTTCTGCTTTTGTTTTAGCAGTGCCACTCACTCTGTTGATCCAGGATATGCCATGTGCGTTATTGCCTACAACCCAAACATCTCCAGCATGACCAGACAGATAGAATTGATTACGATCTTGATGCGTAAAGAATCCCTTCCCTGTGTTAGTCGCTGTACAATATGTATTTGCCATAGTTTCCTCCTTTAATTTTTTATATCCTATTATTAACTTACTGTCACGGTTTTGATTGTATAAATAGGACTTGTAAATTCTTCAGTGATACCAGTAACGGGTGCTGGAGTATTTCCTCCAAAAACTATGGAGTCAGTCGTAACTCCGGCTCCTGCATTTCTGCAACTACCTGATCTATATCGTCCTGTTGATACATTATTAATTTCTGTCCATGAAGTCCCATCCCAAGTTTCTACGTTGGCAGTATTAGCTTCAGTCGGAACCACTGCTCCGGTAGCCATCATTGCAGATGTTTGAGTTCCTCCAGAACCTCCTGCACCTCTAGCTGTATTTAAATCTGCTGTTTCAGTCCAACAAGTGCCATCATAACTTTCGTTTAGGACTCCGGGTGGATTTCCTCCAAACGCTAAAGCTGCTGTTGTAATTCCTGCCGAATTAAGAGAGTTTCGTCCCGTATTTATATTATTTCCTTCAGCCCAAGCCGTTCCATTCCAAGTTTGACTATCTGCTACCGCAGGATAGCCTCCTACATTTATAGCTGCTGTATTAGTTCCACAAACCGATGATTGTTTAACGGCAGTAGTTAAATCCCCAACTTCCGTCCAAGACGTTCCATCCCATTTTTCTGTATTTCCTGTGGTAGGAGCACCTGGTATATCCCCACCCGTAACAAGGGCAGCTGTTGTCGTTCCGCAACCTGCAAAATAAAATCTTGCCGTGTTTAAATTATTAACTTCAGTCCAAGCTGTTCCATTATATTGTTCCGTATAATCTCTTCCTGTAGTAGGTGGTCCTGTATAGCCACCGGCTACTTGAGCTGAACTTTGAGAAACTCCGGCATTTCCTTCAGCCATTCTTGCAGTGTTCATAGCGGCTCCTGAAGCCCAAGCTCCTGCACTTTCTGTCGATACTTTAAATTCTCCGTCAGTAGAATTATACCAAAGTTGGCCCACTGATTCTGAACCAGTAGGATCACTAGATAATTTTTCAACTGAATAGCCCTGTATACCTTTATAAGTAGCCATTTATTATTTATCCTTCAATAGCCAGCCTTGTGTCGCATCTACATAAACTAAAGTAAAAGCTGCTCGCTCTATCGCTACTGTTAAATCAGCAGCGGCTCCTTGAATTTTATGTGAATTTCTTCCTATTGTTAAATTGTTAGTATCAAAAGTTCCTGCGTAATCCACAATATTAACTTCATCTCCTATTGTTGCAGAAGTGGGTAATGTAACGGTAAATGCTGAAGATGTCGTATTACAGAAATACCCCCTGCCTGCTACTGCATTACCAGGGTCGGCTGTAATAACAGCTTGCCAAGAAACTCCACCAGAAATTGTTGTCCATGATAAAACGCCTGAAGCATTAGAGGTTAAACAATCCCCCGATGTTGTGGCATCTTCTAGAGGTAGAGTATAAACAATATCTTCTGTTAAATTTCCTGCTGTAAAACCGGTATGATAGCTTCCTAAATCTGTATCTTCAAAAATTTTAAGTATTCCTGCGTTAGTAGCATTACCTTTAATCGCTAAAGATCCACTTGAAGGAGGGTTAATAAAAACATCTCCCGTTCCTTTAGGAGTGATATTAATAGGAACATTTGTTTCCCCTGTTGCTGATAAAGTAGGTCCAGCACCTGTTGCTGCATTCGCTATTGTAAATTCGTTTACTGCGGATCCTGTTGCAGTTAAAAGAGCTAATTCGTTTCCATTGGTATCTAAAATAGATGTTCCAATTTTTGGTGAAGTTAAAGTTTTGTTTGTTAAAGTTTGTGTTCCTGTAAGTGTGACTTCTCCGAAATCGGCACTGGCATCAATAACATTGGTACCATCCGTATAAAGAAGTTTAGTAACACGACCAGCAGCACCTGCTACATAAGTAATTCCTGAGCCACTTACTGTTTGAACAGTAACGGTATAACTATCGGAAGAATCTGTTGTAGCATTTCTAATGATCCACCAGTTTTCAATACTATCGGGAACCGTTACAATTTGATTTCCAGTAATGGCTCCATTTAAATTCCAAATTCTTGTAGCAAGCGTAGCTCCTGTAGAACCATCTGATTTAGTAAGAGTTGTTGTTTGAGCACCGCCCGCAATAGATTGAGAGACATAGCCTCCCGAAATTTGTTCGATGATGTTCCAGTTTGTGTTAGTGAGAGTTCCCCACGTACCAGCTTTCTCGCCGGTAGTCATGAGTTGAATTCCTAAATTTGTATAATTCGAAGCCATATTTTTTTCTCCTAAGCTGCGTGTTCATCTATTGTATATGATGTCGAGCCAGTTATGTCAACACTTGTATAGGACGTGGACCCAGTAATGGTGTCATCTTTATAATGTAAAGGAGAAACCGTTCCTAAAGTAATAGTTGCTGCTTGTCCCGTTAATTCTACGGCCGTATAAGTAGCAACTGTAATACTTCCCACACTTGAAGTAGCTGAAACGCCCGTTAAAGGAACTCCAATTTCTATATTTAATGATCCAACTGTAGAAGTTGCTGAAACTCCAGCCGGTTGAACCGTTGGATTCGAAGTAATCGTTATACTACCTTCGCTAGTAGTGGCAGAAACTCCTGTTAATGCAGTTGTATTATAGGATCTTGCCGTAGGTGTTCCTACAGCTGATGTTGCTGAAACTCCTGTTAAAGGAACTCCAATTTCTACATTTAAAGATCCAACTGTAGAAGTGGCAGATTGACCTGTTAAAGATACAGAAACACTAATATCAAGAGTTGGTGTTCCTACCGTAGTTGTTGCAGAGACTCCTGTAAGTCCCATTACATCTGCAGGTGTAATTGCTCCTACACTTGTAGTTGCTGAAACTCCGCTAGGTCTAACGACCGCTTCGTCAACAGATCCCCAACCATTTTCACCCCAGTTTAAAGTACCCCAACCAGGTTGAACATAAGCGTCAACACTTCCTACGGAAGTTGTTGCTGATACACCGGTAATAGAAACTGTTTCATCGGAGAGATCTCCCCAATTAGCATCACCCCAACTTTTGGCACCCCAACCTTGAACATAAACGTTAGTGTCGCCCCAGTCAGATTGACCCCAGGTTAATCGTCCCCATCCTGTAGCCATAAGGATTGCCTCCTTATGCTATTTGTATGATTGCTGTTGATGCGGCTGCTGCTGGAAACTCTACTGTGAAAGTTCCACTTGTAACGGTCTTGTCTCCACCAAAATCAATGGCACAGACCGAAGCGTCACTCGAGTGCGAATCATTAAAAATTAAACAACCTCGTGCAGTAAAAGAAGCAGATGTCCAACTTGTATCTGCAAAATCACAGATCGCTGTATCGCTATCTAATGTAGGAGTCACGCTAGTTAAAGCGTTTCCTTTTGCGGTGTAGCCACCTGTAGTCGCTAATTCTTCTGAAGTCGTATAAGCTGTTGTAGATTTACTTAAATTTGCATCACTATCATACAATGCTAAATTAAAAGTATTTCCAGTAGATGCAGTAAAATTATGTTCAGCCTCTAAAATCTCTTGTTTGAAACTGTTACAAATTGCTGATGTTATTGCCATATTATTCTCCTAAATTACGGTGACGGTGATTTAACTGGGATACGAATCGTACCGTCAGTGTAATCGTCTCGTCTTCGTCTTCCAAGTTGCGCTCCTGCAAACTTCTGTACTTCTTGTTTATACTTGTTTTCGTAAAGTGTCAACATATCCATCGGCCCTTTTAAATATCCAAAAGCCTCTGTTAAGCAGCCATATAAAAGGCCATTAGCAAAGTATCTGCTGAGATAAGTCCCAGAGGTATTAGTCACTAGACTCGTAGGTTGTGCATTATAATATATTCTAAAAGCATAAGTCGTATCGGGGGTAGGAGCTAAAAGAAGCCCTCCTGAAGTAGAATCTGTTGTTCCTGTGGCTCCCCCAAACATCGCATAATACTTGGGTTGTCCCGTAACATCTTGGCCCGTAAGACCTCCGGAAGGTCCTGTTAAATTTGCTACATATTCTCTTAAATAAGTTACATCTTTTTTCTGTAAAAAAACTGAATTACCTGTTACCGCGGATGTAGAATCAAATACTTCAACTGCCCTCACGAAAAGACATCCTGCTGGATTATTAATAGTATTGTTGTCTAGGGCAAAATTTCCAGTAGCCATTTTTCTATCGGAATCCATAGGAAGATCGTATAAAATTCTTGATTCTGCATTTCCAATAAATCTGCCTAGAATAGCACCAGTAAAAACATTACTGTCTACTTCACAATAGCTTCTGATGTCACCTTCTAATGCTTCGAGTGTATATGCAGCCATAATTACGGTCTATCATTTACGGGTCCGCCGAAAACGAAAAATCCTCCTCCTGTTGCTATACTAGTCGCAGCGTTCACTAAAGTAAAACTAAAACTATTGCTTACGGGCAACGTTGATGGTTGGCCTGCATAAGGAATAGTACTATCAATTTTTGTAATGATATAAGATCCATAAATTTTTTCCCCTGAAGTATGAGCCACGGCGGTTGTTGACACCGGAGTCTTTCCATCAGAAGGAGCTGCAGTTCCTCGTGTACATCCTGTTAAAGTATTAGTACTTCGGCCAGTATATTGAATTGTTTCACTCGTAATTTTTCCATATGCTAAAGAAGATTGATCTGTATTAGTGGATTCAATAACAATATATCCTGATGTTGGAAACTCTGAACCATCAGTTAATACAATAGAAGTGTCAGTAGCAGTAATAGTTGTAGCTAAAGTCGTACTTAATTCAAAAGTGGAAATAGCTACTCCTCCTACTGCTTCCTTAACTTGATAAAATCTTACAGCATCATTAGTAGATCTGCCGTGTCTATTTTCTGTTACAATAACTGTAGTGCCTGCTTCAGTTGTAAAAGGATTATTATTTAAAACAGCCGGCGTAGGCAAAGCTACTCTTTGAGGTCTAGCTCTTTGTAAAGCCTGAGGATCTGCGCTTGTAGGTTTAGGTTCCAATTGAGGTTGTTTAGGCTCAAATTCAGAAAAATGAACCCATGCTCCATTCCATTCCCTTACCATTTCAAGATAAGGAAAAGCTAATCCAGATCTATCTGAAATAGCAAGTGCATGTTTTCCTGAAGCAAATGTAGTCATAATTAAGCGTTAGGATAGTAAACCTTAGGTGCAATATAAGTACTTGTAATATCTGCATCCTCTTTTACGGCTCTAGCCAATTCATCCTCATAATAAAGTTTTAATTCTTGTGATCTTTGGGGAACATTTTTTTGAGATAAATAAAAAGCTAATCCTGCAGTCATACAAGGAGCAAAACGATAAGGCACATTTGTTGCATTACCATAAGCTCCGGCATCTTGGATCCTTCTTACATAATATAAATTTAATTTATTTCCATCCTGTGCTGCTCCAGGAGTAAGATATAAAGTTATAATTGTTCGATCAATAAATCGTTGAACAAAAAAAGAAGTAGGAGTTCCCGTTGCTGATTTATTAGAATAACCTTGATACTGAGATCGACTTACTTCAGTCATTGGAGAATCAATGCTCGTTGAAGTAATTCTATAATTCACTTCTAATATATTATCCATTCCGGTTGCATGTTGAGTAACTGCATCGCCACTTGAGTGGGTAGCCGCAGTCGTGCCATTAGATCCACGAACTGCTCCCGTAAGATTAGCCGCGCCTGTTGCTGCAGATTTTCCTGTATATCTAATCGTTTCAGAGTTAACCGTAATAGTCCCTCCTCCTTGATCAGCACCAGGCATATCTTTAACTTCGGTTAAAGGAATATCTGTAACCGATGCATTAATTCCTGCAGATAAAGTAGTTGTTAATCCGTTAGAAGCCCCATCAGATGGAGATCTATAAGTAGTATAAACATTTTGTCCATCTACTAAAGTAAAACCTTGATTAGCTATTTCCCAATAATGAAGTCCTCTATTACTCCATTCAGAAAATAAAAGATTTAAAGATCGTTTAGCTGTTTTTAATTGATAACCAGAAACGTTTTGTAAGCCAATTCTTTCGTAAGCCTCTTCGACGATCTCATCAATCGGAAGAGTTTTATCAAATGTATAAGAGTGAGAAGTAGTGTTAGCCACAAATCCTCCTAACCGTAGAAGATCGTAACTTTATCCACGCCACCAGTAACTTCACAATAAGAATCAGTAGCACAATAAAGGCCATTACCGGGAATATCTATTTGGTAAACTGTGTCTTCACCTGCTGTTCCTGATCCTGCTGGTACATCAAATGTAGCCACAATAGTTCCACTTGCTCCACCATCTCTAATTATAATGGTACCAAGCGCTGCTTCACTGCAATAATAAATTCCAAGAACTCTACTTGGGCCAGCGAATATAGCTCCATCAGTTGTAAGATGTGTTGCTTTTACATCTGTTGAATAACCGCTCATAATTTTTATCTCCTTAGTTGTGAGCTCCCGAAGGAGCTCACATTATTTTATTTATTAAGCGTTAGCAAACGGTGTTGCGATAGTTCCTGATCCTATTAAACTACCTCTAACAAAGTACTTAGCGCTCGCTATTGCAGTAACTTCTACCCAACTACCAACGATACCACCTGTTGTAGTACCATTAAGCGTC
>VTLG01016311.1_pt1 | contig 38848 bp, 49 predicted proteins | sample 4694571 | NCBI WGS metagenome assembly VTLG01 (sample SAMN12604809, study PRJNA352737) | marine metagenome | biome: ENVO:00000447; feature: ENVO:00000209|ENVO:00000569|ENVO:01000036; material: ENVO:00002151; isolation source: viral sequences binned using virsorter ... | reverse complement strand
TTGAAGTGGAAACACAATCGATGCGTCCGTTGTTCGAACAGCTTGAGCGCGAAGATACACTTGCCCTGGCTAACTACATGTTTCAGATGCCCGAAGTGGATCGCACCGAAGTCATCAAATTGGTTATGCGTGCCTTTAGAGTGCCTGACATGGATAAGTTTATCAAGGGTTCAGCGGATCAGGAGGCCGTGCGTGCAGCGCAATTGGAAAACCAGTTTTTTGCAGCGCGTCAACAAGACCCAGGCGTGTTACCCGAACAGGATCATCAGGTGCATTTGCAAACACACCAACAGGCACAGCAAGATCCTGCAGTCACGCAATATCTGCAACAGGCGATGCAGGTCAATCCACAGGCCATACAAATTTTTCAGCAACTTATGCAGCGACACATACAACAGCATCAGCAGTATCTACAGGGTGAAGCACAAGGTCGCGCACCTCAACCACAAGAATCCGAAAAAACAATACCCAGCGCACGGGATGCCAGTAATGTACAGGCGCAAGCGCAAAACATACAAAGCGTCGTGCGTTCTAATGCCCAGCGCGTGGGTCAGGCAGCCAACATTAACACGGAGCAGAACTGATGCCCAAAGTAGGTAATAAACATTACGGATACGACAAGAAGGGGATGGCTCAAGCTAAAGCAGCCTCTCGCAAATCAGGTAAGCCCGTAAAGATGGGCAAGCAGACATCGTATACCTATGGCAACGCAGGACAGATGGGTAAGACCGCAGGTATTCAAGGACAGACACATAAGTGTTAGGAATCTAAATGCCGATATACGATTGGTTTTGTAAAAAGTGCAAACGCGAGGAGAAGGATGTGTTTTATCAAACGTCCAAGCTCCCAAAAACCCGTGCGTGCAAATGTGGTGGAAGAATGGCGCAGGACTTTTCACAAAAGGGTCGCAACCAGATACATCACGACCATTCCAGCTTATACGGCAAATGGGAACCAGCAGTTGGTGAATACATTCACAACTATTCCCATAAACAACAGATAATGAAAAAATACAATATTACCGAAGCGAACGACCCCGTTGGTGGATCGCGTGAGTTTCGTACAGACCCCCCAAAAAATACTCCCAATGTCACAAGCGATTGGGTTAATGAACCCAACAACGCGCAACAGTGAGAGGTAAGTAATGTCAGAAGTCGTAACCGAACAAGCGGAAACCGTAGCCCAGGATTCGACCCCTGCAGCTGCTCCATCTGAAGAGTCATTTTCGTTAGGAAGTGATTTAACAGGGGAAACCAGTGGCAGTGCTGAGAATACCAGCTCGGACAATTCAGATTCGTTCGATGCAGGAAATGTAACAAATTGGGCCGTGCAAGATAAGTCTGCAGTGCCTCAACAGTATCACAGTGTGATTGATGCAGCTAAAAATCAGCAAGCAGATTACACGCGCAAAACGCAGGATCTGGCCGATCAGCGTAGGCAGTTTGAAACGCAAATGCAACAACAGCAGCAGATGGTTAATAATCTGCAGCAGCAGGTCAACCAGAACCAACAGCAAAACAATCCACAGCAGAACGATCCGTATGCAGATCTTCGTCAACGTCTTGGACCCGATGAGGGAGCTGCCATTGATGTAGTACGGCAAATCTTTAAAACGGAAAGCCAGGGTATCGAAGATCGGTTAGCGAAACTGGACCAGTTGGAACAGGGATATACTAATCTTGTCAACCAGCAGAACCAGGGAAGGATCAAAGAAGCTGCAGATCAGTTAGCGCAAGCGCGTGAGAAATATGGAGATCGATTGGATGCACATGCGTCTGGTATCAAGGGATTGATTAACGCAGTAAATCCTGAGACAAATCAAAACTATTCGATTACCGAAGCGTTTGAATTGCTCTCAGGTGAAAAAGCCAATCAGGCTGCTGCATTGCGTCAAGCAGATTCGGATACCCGTAATAACTCCAAGCGTGCTGCAAGTAGCGGATCAACCGTAGCTGTAAGCGGTGAAGGCGCACCATTATCAGACAATGAACTTGTCGCGGAATTACGTAATATCGGTTTCGAATAACACAGGAGAATTAAAAATTGGCCGCAATCACAACAACTAGTCAGTGGGATGCTGCGTGGACCACCACAGCTCGCGCTAAAAAGAAAAGGCTTAGTGACAATATTTCAGATAGCTACCCAACCGTGGGGGCATTTCGCAAATCTGGAATCATGGAAACCTATAACGGTGGGAAGCAGATCCAAGAAGATTTGATGTATGAACTCGCGGATTCGGAATGGTTTGATGGTTACGATTCTCTGTCGAGCGCAAGCATCGATGGAATTACTGCTTGCTTTGATTATTTCCGGTACAATGCAACGCCTATTGTCATTTCTATGACAGAGGAAATGGAGAATCGCGCATCGGATAAAGCGGTTAAATTATTGACTGCAAAAACCGAACAGGCGATGACCGGATCGATGTCTACGATCAACGCTGCACTGCTGGGCGCACAGTCCGGTAAAGGTATTGTTGGACTACAGGATATTTGTTCAACCAGTGCTGGTGCAACCGTTCACTCGGTAAACAGCGGAACGAATACCTGGTGGGATAACAAGCGTTTTGATTACAACGGAACATACGGCGCTGAAAAGTTTATGGTTAAAGAATCAGGAACCGATATGTATAACGGTGTACTCGCTATGCGCGACCTTTGGGACCTAGTTTCAGAGGCCAATGATGTACCTGATATTTTGGTCAGTTCTCATGCCGTTTACAATTCATATGCCTCCATCTTCGAAGGTACAGGCTATTATCGTTTCTCTTCGCAGACCAATCAGGCGTTAGGTGATGCTGCTCAGAACGCTACGTTCAGAGGTGCAAACTTTATCGTTGATCGTGATGCACCTGGATCTGGAAACGCATATCAGTTGTTCATGCTCCAGACCAAATATCTAAAGTTCAAGATTCAAGAAGGTTTGAATTTTGCCAAGACTCCATTTAAGGAGCCTGTATCACAACAGGCAAAGCTGTGCTACGTTATAATTTCTTGTCAGCTAATGACAAATAATAGGCGTAGGCAGGGAGTCTTGTATAACATCACCCCATAATTACATACCAGGGAGCAAGCCAATGCACCCTATAACCGTGACCATACGGGAAAGGTAAAGTTAGTAAAATGTCGTTAACAAATAACAATCACAACTATTCTGTAAACAGAATTGGTGATACAGGTAAAGGTTCAAAACAAGGACAGAGTATTTACGAAGAAAGCTCTACGGCAAAGTTTGCTCTTGGTGAAAAGCTGGAGCTGGCCGATGGTAGAGTCTTTCGTTACACGTATGCCTCTGCTGCAATATCCGCTGGGTTGTGTGTAAGCACGGACAGTGCTCAATTAATCGCCCTAGATACAGATGGAGTCTTTACTGTAGCTAGTGCTGGCGCAACGGAAATTACTGTAACTGATGCTACGTTGGCCTCTAAGGCAAAGGATCATTACTCCGGTGCGTATTTTGGCAACGTAACGAACGCTGAACAGTATCGTATTAAATCCAGTGCAGCATCTAATGGCAACGTAATGGTATTCACATTGTTTGATCCAATCGTTACAGCTGTAGCAGCTACTGATGACTATACGATTACGGGAAGTCCATACGGTGGAGTCATAACGGCTACTGAACAAAATGGGGCGTATGATCGTGTTGTAGGAGTTAATCCAATAGGCATCACCAGTGGATATTATTTCTGGTTGCAAACAGCTGGCGTTGCTTTTGTAAAAGCCGATGCAGCAACGATTGCATTGGGTGACATTGTTTCACTGTCTGATAGTGTAGCTGGAACCGTGCAAACGCAGGACGCACTACAGGAACCAGTTATTGGTCAAGCAGTAAACAATACCACAACCGGTTTACATGTTGCTGTAAATCTGCGATTAGGTGATTAAAACTCACCGTTGAAATAGATGAGTAGGGGGTAAAACCCCTACTCACTTAACTAAGAGGTTATCATGCCAAGACAAACAAAAAAATCCCCCGATGTCACTCCCGATGCAGCAACGGCTGCAGCTATTGATATAGCTATGAATGTTCCCGAAGTGAATACTAAACCACCTGCGCCAGTAAAAAAAGAAGAGCCAGGTATTGTTGATCTTTTGGAGCGTGCATCTGATGAACAAAAAGCTGCAATCCGAAAAGCATTAGGTGTTGCTGAAGTCGTTACGGCTCCTAAGCCAAAAACTACTAATGCAGATGCAAGACAACTGCTTGCTGCTAATGGTGGTGGAACCATACAGCCCCCAGGTTTTCAACCTGTACCTCCCGAAGGGGTTGCAGCAAAAGGTCCACAAGCTGTTGCTCGGTGGTTGCAGCGTTGGCATGATGGGCAGACATGGGGATCTCGACATGCAGAGATCAGTGGTGATGCGGAAGCATTGGCTGCTACTGCGGTTGAATGAATCGTTCGGAATCGCTTACTGCAGGAACGGTTAATGCTGCCGTGTTTTTTGGCGAGGCAGGTAACTTCGGTGCGTTAGACTCCGGTACGGCAGAGCTATCCGATAGCTTTACCGTACCGCGTTTAACGACAACAGAGCGGAACGCCTTAACCGCTGTTAATGGAATGCTCATATACAACAGCAGTGATAACAAATTCCAGGGTTATGAAAATGGAAGTTGGGCGAATCTAATATGAATGTTTTGGACTGCATTAAAATGGCATTGTCGCGTGTGGGTTTGTCTACGACCAACGCAGCATTTCAGACTCAGGCACGCACCTATTTGAACGCTACGATTCAACAGCTTGTTGGTGAAGCTACCTGGTGGTTCCTACACAAGACTTCAACCATACAATGCACCCGTGAGTTTACGTTGACCGGTGTCACGGGAACTTTTTCGAATACCAATACTATTACGGGTCAGACCAGTGCTGCTACGGCAACGGTTACAAACTTCGATTCATCTACAAATGTACTTACGGTTAAAAATGAATCTGGCACATTTGCAGCCAGCGAAGTAGTGCAGGTGGATGGATCAAATTACGGCACGATCAGTAGTATGGCATCGACTAAGATTTATCCATTGCAATCAGATCTTGCTAATGCCATATCGTTCAGAAACAACAGTCAGGACTATACAATGGCTATTGTTTCCAACGAAGATCTGGATTTGCGCGACCCCGATCAGTCACAGTTGGGAGAACCTTATAACGTCATTATGGTTGGTCTGGACTCATCAGGCAATCAGCAGGTGCAACTGTATCCAGCTCCTGATGATTCGAACACGGTGATCGATTACAGGTATTACGCCTACGTTCCTGATTACGTCAGCGATGACGATAACATCAGCCTGGATCTGAAGTTTCCCAATGTCATTCAGCCAGCATTGTATTTCGGTGTATCGCGTTTATACAAACAGGAAAAAGGTGACTATGAGGGAGCGAATATTGAATTTGCTGAATACCGTGGCGTGGTGGATCGCGCCCTACGAATTAATCAGCAGAGCGATGGCAATAGGCGTTATCGGATGTTGCGCCATGACGCTCATCCTGCTTTCTCTTTTCTGCCCGTTGATGGGACCGTAGGCACTAGCTAATGGCGATTCAAGGTGGATCGGTGCAGCTTGGCCCCTGGACAGGGGGCGTAATATATAATCGGCCAGCCGAAGATGTGGGTCCAGAAGAATTGTCATCGATGGAGAATTGTAGAATTAACCCAGCAGGTGCTGTTGAAAAGCGCAAAGGTTTTGCCAACTACCAGGGTGCAACTACAGTGGGAGGCACTACTGCCGTTACCGGAGTGCATGAGTTTGATTATACCTCAAGTGCATCGGTTGTAGTCATCACTGCAGGTGCAGCAATATACAAATACGATTCTGGGTGGAGTGCTATTACGGGATCGGTGACTATCACCCCTGGTGACGATAATAATTTTAAATTTGTCACTACGGGTGAAAAAGATACGAACAACAGAATGGTTGCGACCAATGGCGTAAACCCACCACTGGTATGGAACGCATCGGGTAATGTTGCGGTCTTGGATTTGGACAGTCGCTTCACTTACGCCTCTGAGGTCGCTTGGTGGGACAACCGTTTATGGATGGCCAATACAAACGCGCACGATAACCGTATCTGGCGTTCAAACATTCTTGATATCGAAACATGGGGTGCTGCGGATTACTACAACATGGGCGAGGCTATTACCGCTCTTGTTCCTATGCAGAACTCACTATCGATACACACACGCGGAGGGATACATACCCTCACACCTACGGGAAACTCAACGATCCCGTTTCAGGTGCAACAGACTACTCAGGCTGGCACGATTGCATCACGGGGCTGTTTAACCTTGCCAAACGAACGTCAGATATTTGTAAGACCTGATGGCATATATATGTGGTCAGGATCGGACCAGATCAACAAAATCTCGTATCAGTTGGATGATGGATACTGGACCAGCCTCAACAGTGCAAGGCTGGAATATATACATGCCGTGTATTATGCAGCCGTAAACGAAGTTTGGTTTTTCGTGCCGTATGGAACGAGCACCAAAATGGATCATGTCATCATCTATAACGAGCGGTTTGATACCTGGTATGGACCGTATAGTGGTTTTGATCGTGGGAGCAGTGCAATCGTGGATAACAAACCACATGCAGGTGCGTTCGATGGCAAACTTTATGACATGGTTTCAGATAATGACAATGACGATGGCACTTCAATTAGTGCCAACTTCATCACGGGATCGATAGCTCCGCAGGGAGGCGAAACCCGTTTGCGATGGCTGTATTCACGCACCTTTTTTGACGACGCTGGCGATTACAACGTATTGGTGACGCAGGAGTCAGGTGGGCTGATCGGCACATCTGAGAACCTCAACATGGGTCAAGGTGCATTTAAGCTGGGCAGTTCAAAATTAGACCAAAACAAGATGGGATCACTACGAATGTTATCGGGTGATTTAAACATGCAGGGGTATGATTCACAGAGCAGTTTGCAGTATCAAAACAACAACTCAAATCAATTTTTTCGAATTAGACGAGCGCATATGATCTATCAGCCTATTGGCAAAATGCGTAGGTCTGCACAGCTATGATTATTGGAGTGAAAAATGGCACGAACAGGTAGTTTTGGTGTACCAGCAAACTGGATATATAACTCCGGTGCAACCACACGCGGTCCGCAAGGAAACTACAATATCGATCAGGGAAAGGCACGAAAATATTTTCGGGGTCTAACGCCTCAATACAATTTTTCGGATCAAGATTTGGATATACTGATTGCTGGTCAAGACATACCTGGTGTAGCAGGTGACTATGCAGTTCAAGGATCACAACCTCCACCTGCAGGATCACAACCTCCACCTGCAGGATCACAACCAGATGGCCGAGGACCAAGATTTAAAATATTTGATGGTGGGCTTGATGCTAATGGTGACACTACAACAGGGCCAGCACCCGTAACACCACCTCCACCTCCAGGGCCAGGGGGCTTTGAACAAGAGCCATTTGATCCGCTCGACAGATCAAGAGGGGAAGACCGTGATGGCGATGGTCTTGATGATGATTTACTTGGTCAAGGCACTGGACCGAAACGTCCATCTGATCCACGATATGATGTTGAAAGTGATACGTTTCTCGGTATTGGTGGGCAATACATAGATCCCGTTACGGGTATTATACTCAAAGGTCAAGGTGATTTTCGGTCACCAAACATCAGCGAAGTGTTCGATGTAAATAATACCAAATATCAGGACATTTTTGATCCACTGCAGTACGGCTATATCCCATCACGCACGATGCAGTATCTGGACCAGGTAGGATTAGGCCTTGATTACATTCGTAACAACGCTCAAGCTCTATATGCTCAAAATCCGAATTTCTTACAGAGTTGGTGGCAAAACACATTTTTACCAGCCTACAACGAGCGGATGCGAGATGCAGATCGATCAGTGGAAATTAGTGGTGGAGCGACGTTTAATCCGTTTGCTAACATGGGTTTTGCTGGTCAGTTTGCCCCAATGGGATTTCAAAACCTGCAATTCCCTGGCTTAGGACAATTCAACGTAAATGATTTTTCCGTAGACCCATCTACAGCAGCAGAGATACGCAGTGGCGTAGCAGCTGGCATTGATCCTTTTGAGGCTGCAGACTTTGGTATCGGACCAGATGATCTGGATGCGTTTTTTGGCCCGATCACAGACCGTATGTCAGGTTTGTCTGATGAGTTTCGCACGGGTGGGTATGGTGGAGTTGCTGATCTGTTGGGCAATTTAGAAAACAGGTTAGATGATATACGATCATTTGACGCAGGGGACCAATTTCTTGCACAACCAACAGATGCTGCAAAAAACCTATTTGAAATGTTATATGGATTACCTGGAGGCATGGGACCAAGAGCAAAAGGTATAGCTGGTTTTCGCGCACCGGAATCTATTCAACAGTTATCGGATGCCATAGGGACATTTGGACCAGAAGGCACGGGTATTGGAGGACAAATATCTGCGTTGCAAAACGCTTTAGGTAACATCGATTTGAGTGGCCTCGTAGCACCTACGGGTTTGGATGACTTAGTTAGCCAGATTACTAATCTCGGAGCACTTACGAGTCCAGCCGTAGCAGGGATAGGGCAACTGCAAAATGCGTTAGGTGCATTCGATCAACAGGATCGTGCAGCACTGGATATGCTCATGCAGATCATAGGTCCGCAGGGTATTGCCAGCCTCAATCCAAATGAACTCAACGCAATGCTGGATCAATTTAAAGGTCTGGCATCGGGCATGTTCGAACTGCCTGACTTTTCAAAATTGGTTGGTCCACAATTAGATAATCTGCTCGGACCAGGATCTGAGTTTTACCAGGATGTGATCGACAACATTATTCAAAGAGTGCCAACGGGAAAAGACATAGCAGACGAAATTGAAATTCCTGAGTTTGAACCTGGTCCAGCACCTGGTCCAACGCCTGGGCCAACACCTGGTCCAGAACCTTCAGTAGATACAGGTGGATTATCAGACTTTTTAGAAAGTTTAAGAACTGGTATTGAAGGAACGTCTGCCTTAGACACTACTCCGATCACATCGGATTACTTACGCACCGAAGACCCAATTACACAATCATTTCTCGTGGATCTTGCAGAGCAACAGGAGCAGGATGAACAGGAAATGATGGAACAGTTGCAGCGTTTCGGGATCATTACCTCGGGTGAAGCTGGAGAGCAGATGTTTGACTTGGCCAGCGCACAACGCAGAGAAGAATTGGATGTGCTGTCTGATGCTGCGACAAGAGTCGAGGAAGAACGCAGGGGCAGATACGCTGATGCACTGGAACTTGGCAGGACTCTTCAACAACGTGAGATCGGCTTGGCTGAACTGCTTGGAGTTATCGATGGCGAGAAAACTCTGGCTGGACGCGAATACGATCTGGACATACTTGCTACGGTCATTGCAGCGATGGACCCAAATCTGGATCTCACGGGTAGTAGCGAAGAACAAGCGATGCTTGCCAGCGTATTACTCGACATGTTAAACCGCGATCCAAATGCAACAGCATCAGATTTTATTGCTCGAATCAGAGAATCGTTAAACCTACCAGGAAAGCAATGAGGCAAATGAAATGGACCCACTATTAGGATCACTATTGTTGCAGGGAGGCAAGGGAATGCTCGAAGGATTTTTGGGCAACCGTGCAGCCAAAAAACAACAGCGACAACAGGCACGCGCAGACGCTTTTTCAAACATTCAACAAGCGTTGGGCAACAAGGGAGCAACGAGTCAACAGATGCAGGGCAGTATGGGTCCAATGGGCGCAGCTGCAATGGGCATGATGAATAACCAGGGCGTTCAAGATCGTTTACTAGAGTTTCTTACCGGAGGTGCAGGTCAAGCTGCTGGTCCATCGCAAGATGTATTAGGCCGTTTGGGGCAAGCCGTAGGTGGAGCTATGGGTGGAGGAATGGGTGGAGGAATGAGTAACGCAGCACGCGATGCTATGCGCCAATCATATGAGATGGCGAACAGAGCACGGCAACGACCATTAGGGCAATTAGGTGGAATGAGATAAATCATGGCATCACTCACTCAACGCTTAAATAATCCGTGGGCTTTGAAAACAGACAAGGGTCTGGATTGGGCAAAGAATACATATGAAGGTGTAGTTGGCTTAGATCCAAATAATTTTATCATTTATGAAGACCCTGATTCTGGTCGTAAAGCAATGGACCAGGAATACCGCGTCGAGAAGGCAAAGGGTATCACTATAGGTGAGCACCTAAGAACTCATGTTGGTGCAACAGCAGATTCGGCTGGGTACGAGGATGCGTTAAGAAATGTACCAGCAATGTTATCTGAGGCAACCAATCAAACGGTAACTTTAGACACTCCATTAGCAGATATCGATCCTGTTCTTTACAAACAGGTTATAGCACGCCAAGAGGGTATGGGAAAGGATGGAATGAAAATATTCTTTCCAGAGACAGACACTACAGGCGTTGATGCAAATTCGGTGACACCCAATTTTCTTCAGACAGATCGAAATTATGGTCAGGGGTCTAAAGACCGTGAAATGGCCATGTTCCCAAAATTAAACACGGCATATTCAGATACGCTGCTACCTGAGTTGTTAGAGGAATCAGAAACAGCGCGAGGCCAATCTAATTTAAGCCCAGCAAATATTAGTGGACAACCAAACTTACAGACACAGCCAGTAAATACAAGAGGTACACTGGAAACCGAATACTCTGTAGAGCCGTTTGTAAGGAGTAGAGAAAAACCTGATTACAGAATTCTGCCAGATGGCACGGAAATGTATAATTGGTGGGGAAATGAGGATTCAATTCGCAACGAAGAAGGCGAACTGATTAACGATCCGTATCAAGCTCGACTTAAACGGATGACAGAAGAAAGAAGTCCCTCCAAAGGCAATTTAAAAGCTCGACCAATCGGTCTTGACGCTCCCTTAACGATAGATGACGAACAATCTACTTCTTTGTTAGGTAGACTGCAACGAATAGATAAGTTGAAAAACCAGATTAAAAATAGAAAAACAACAGATTCTATTAAAGAAGATTCTTATCGCGACAATTTGAATGTCAACATACCAGCTTCAGTACGAAATAGTATGGATTTACAAAATGCTGGGTATAGTATGTTTGAGCGTTTTCCTGAGATGTCTGTAGAGCCAACTCCAACTCGTCCATTGGTTCCGGTTGGAGAAGGGCCAGTTTCAGATGACAGTATTCCAATGCCAGACAATACAGGATTAGATTTAAACCTTGATGAATTTGCTCCTTCTGCCAAAGTGAGTCGCCCAACTACAGCACGCACTCCCTCACCAGCAACTACAGAGAGAAACAACATAAGTAACACAAGACTCTTGCCAACGATTTTACAGGCATTAGGTGCAGCTGGACAATCTTATTTACAAAACAGAGCTATTAAAGAGGCTAATGAAAGCACACGGGAAAACCAGGCACGATCAAATTTAATAAACGCATTAGCCAGAGGTAGCAGAGCTGGGGTAGTTAAAGAAACGCCTTCAACGGGATTAGGAACAGCTTTGTTTCAGTCTCTCTCTGAGTTAGGCGCAGGACAAGAAAGAGCAAGAAGTAAGGCACTTGAAGAGCAACAGCGACAATCTCAAATTGATATTAATCGGGAACGATTACGTCAGCAAGAAGTATCAGGTCGTCAAAGTGAAGAAGATAGAGCATACAGAAGAGAGCGTGACCGCAGATCAGATGCAGAAAAACTGGAAGAAAAATTATATCGAAGAGAACGAGATGCAGCTGCAGATCAAAGACTTCTTGATGAAGAAGAAAGAGCTATCAAGGAAGCTGATTTAAATGCGATGCAAGGTGAAGGGGCATCGTTAGCTAACCTTTTTGAACAAATAGGCGCGTCTGGAGATGTTGTCAGTTTCGACGAATTAATTCAATCAGAACCACAGTTTGCTAAAATCTTTAACAGTTTAGATCGGGAAAATCAAACAGCTGTAATGAGTAAGTTTCAAAAGGGCCTTAACGCTAGTGTCAAAACAACAGAGTCAGCTGAAGCAAAAAGAGTTAAAGAAGAGCAGAAAATAGCTCGCGATGCTTTACTTAATACAGCATCAACTGCTGGTGAGTCAGGAGGCTACGCTAATTTAGACGAATTGTTTAGGAGTCAACCATCGTTTAAGAAGATTTTTGACGAAATGTCTGAGGTGGAACAAGTAGCAGTAAAACTAAGTTTTGAACAGGGAAAAATTGCAGCAGGAGAAGATGCTGCTCCCGAACATTCTGAATTGGTTAATAATGTAGCTGTAGTCAAAGCAAATTGGGATGCAATGACTGAGGGCGAGAAATCAGGTTTAATTGGTAGGTTTTTGATAGAAAATACGGACGTTGATGCACAGGGTAAGCCTATAGATCAAAGTTGGGTTACTCGCACGTTTTTTGAGAAAGAATACACTTATACCCAGGTTCGTAACGCATTAGCACTATCTATAGCATCTGCATTTAACCGCGGTAGACCAACAGACAAAGACTATGAAATAACATTGAGATTGTTCCCAAAACTTAATGAAACCAAGTACACTGCTGATGCAAAATGGCAAGCAATCGCACAGCTACTATCGCTAAAAAAACAGGCACAAGATCAAGGATGGAGACAAGACCCCAATAAGGACTTTTTGTCTACTGGAATAATTGATGTTTCTGATAGCGATAAACCAAGAATAGATTTTGAAGCTGCCAGAAGATATTTCAACGCTACAGGTCGAACAGCACCCGTTGTTGATACCACAACAGGAAAAACACGTACACAAAACAGTGGTGGATTAACACTTGATTTGGGGGCTAAAGAATAATGGCTAAACAACAATTTACTACTCACCGTGAATTAGGCGATGCCTTATTAAGGCAATTTCCAAACGAATACGAAGGACAAAATCCCTATCGATTAGGTAAAAAGTATGCCGAAAGAAATCCAGAGACAGTAGAAGTTACCGGAGACGTAGAATTTGAAAGTGATTTTCTTCAAACGGCTGGTGAAAGTATTGAGGGAATGTATGACCTTGCTTCTGGTGCGGTTTCGGACGTAATTGACGCACCTCGTAAGGTTATAACAGATACCGTTTCAGATGTATATGAAACAGGCAGCGATGCTGCAAGCATGGTTAAAGATGCGTTTACGGGAACACCATCAGGCGACAGTGATAGGGAAACACAAGCTGTGCGTGAGGGTAGGCGAATTGCTTTCACGGGTGATGATGAGCAAGCATTTCCATTTTTACGCTCACTGGCTGGTCTTGGAAAGGGAACGCTTGAGTCTGGTGTAACTCAACTGGCAAGAGCAGCTGGTTTACCAGAAGAGACTATATCAGGAATAGAATATTCGTCGTCACCATCTGAACTTAGAGCAGGTGAAGATTTTATTTCAACATATCAAGAGCAATTAGAGCCGTATAACATCAAACAAAGACCTTTTAGAGCGTTAGCTAATATAGCACCGTTTTTACCTGGCAAATCTGTGTCAAGTATGGCTACAAAATTGGGCGTATCGGCTCCGCGTGTTACACAAGGGCAAAAAATACTTAGTGCGCTTAATCCAGACAATATTTTATCCACTGGTGTTGATGCAGCAAAGCTAACAGGGCAAGGTATACAAAAAGCAGCTAAAGTAGCTGATAAAGTTGTCGAACCCGTGCGCGAATTTGGAAAACGTGCAGCTACTGAGGGCAAGTCGTTTGTAAAAGAAGTTGCAACCAATATTGCTGGATTTACAACATCAAGAAGTCCAGAGGCTATTGAGGCATTAACTCAACTTCTAGACGATGCAGGAGCAGTTGAACATTTTAGAAAATATAGAAGTATGCCTAAACAAAAGTTATACGATACGATAACTGAAAAGTTTAGCTCCGCAGTAGGAAAATTACGTGACAACGCCTCAAAAGCCTATGTTGCATCTGAAAAGAAATTAGCTCCCATATTATCAAGGCCAATGAACGCTGAGATGCCTAATGCAGTAGAATCATTGCAAGATGAAATCATCAAAATGGTTGAAGATAAGGGAGGCAAAATAAAATACATATCTTCAGAAAAAATCCCTGAAAAAATGGCAATGGATTTTGATGCGCCAGATAGAGGGAGGCGTGCGCCAAAAGTTGCTAGCATGAGTTTGGGGCAAGCTATTAGAGAGTTGGGGGGCATTAGTGTAGAAGCTGCAGATTATGATGTTGGTTCGTTGTTTAAAACAGATAGTGGTAGAATCCGTAAATATCTTACACGTATTGAAAATAAGTCAAAAAGAGAAAATCGCCCATCTCCGCGTGGTATGGATCAAATTGCTGAAGAGTTGGCACAGCGATATCCGCAATTCAACATTAGATCAACAGACGATCTAATCGATGCAATGATGGACCCTGACGAATTTTTTGAGCTAAAGCCAATCGACGTAGCAGATACCGTTGAGGATATAGCACAAAGGGAAATGGCTGATGTATTAGAAGCAGAAGGCCTTGCTGATGATGCTATGGATTTTGGTGAAGATTATGCAGCAGACAGTCAGATACGTGTATCGTTTTCTGATGCACCTATCATACCAACGACTACCGATTTAAAGCGTCCAATAGCAAAATTAATACAAAACTATCTAAATCTTGATCCTGCAAAAGTTACAGGTACACAACTGCATAATATGCGAAAAGACCTTGATAAGTTTATAGAAAATTTACCAGGGGATGGTAGTCCAGGGGATGTTTATGGTGGCTCTTACAGAATGTTGACTGAAATGCGTAAATCGATTTCCGAGGCATTAGAAAACACGTATAAAGAGCCGTATATAAACGCCATGAAAGACTATAAAAATATTATAGATTTGCGTAATGAACTATTTGAATCATATGGCGTGCGTGGGAATGTTCTTGATAAAAAAACAATAGAAAGATTGTCTGGTGAAATTTCACTGACGTTTGGCGATAATGCACGCCAATCTCAACGATCTAAGCGGTTAAAAGAATTAACCGATCAGGTTAATATGCCAGAGCTATATACTGCTATTATTGGCGCACAATTTCAACCACTTATTTCAAAAGGTTTGGCTCAACGGTCTGTGCAATCTGCATTGGTAGCTGGTCTTGCTGGAGGCACTGGAGCTGCTGCGCTTGGAGCGGAAGCTCTTGGCACAGCAATAGCAGGTTTAGGTACAGTTGCCCTTCAACAAATAATGTATTCACCGCGAATGTTTTCTGAAGCTATGGCTACTCTTGGTGGTGTCAATATTCCTACTGCAAAAGCAAAACAGGTAATTGATCGCGTAAAGAGCAGTGGTGCAGGTGCTAGAATATTGAGAGATAATCCAAGTTTTCCAGTGGCTGTTGAGCGGTTAAAAAATGAGGCTGGTATAGACGTAGAATCTATTCTTGCCAGCGATAGAGATGAAGAAAATAGAGATCCTAAATTGTTGAGGAATTTGTCAACAATAGGTGAAACCCAACCAGTGAGATAAAAATGAGCACATATACCAGAGTAAAAACATTTGTCGCTAATGAAACACTCACGGCCTCAGATCTAAATAATGAGTTCAACAATATCATTACAAATACAAATTCGGCCAACCTAAACAGCGACAATGTATCCACCAGTGCTGCATGGACATGGACCGGAGTGCATACCATGAGCACAAGTTCATCGCTAAACTTCAACGATGACATCTACCTCAAATTCGGGACCGCACCCGATTATTTGCTCCGATACAATAACTCTAATACTGCACTGGAACTCACCACATCTAACTCGGATGGAAGTGGGACCGATGCTACCGTTATTGATATCCAGGATGGCACGGACGATGTGCGTATACGTGGTGGATTAGCTACAGACAACAATACTGCACCTACTACGGGCCTTAAAGTTGGAGGCGTAATAACCTCAGACACAGACAGCACGGATGATTTGGGTACAACATCAGTCAGGTGGGCAAATGTCTACACAGATGCAATAGGCGATACAGGTCAGGCACTCACGGTGAAGTCCTCTGATGTTACAGTGTATCACGATGCTGATAATGCTGATGTTAGTTGGAGTATGGGGACGAGTAGCAGTGAAGCAGCTTTTTTTGAATCGCTGAATGGAAATTCAAACAAAACACTGGAAGAATTTAGAATTACCACAAAAACTGCGTCAGGCACTGGCAATCATGGTAAGGTTAGTTTTTACATCGATGAGGCAGCGGTAGCTACGATAGACGATACGGGCATTAACATCGAATCGGGTATGACATACCGCATTAACGGGACAAGCATAGATGCTGGTGATGTGCAGGGACCAGGTTCAGCGACAAATGAAGCCGTAGCAAGATTTGATACTACCTCTGGAAAAATAATACAAAACAGTGCAGTAATAATCGATGACAGCAACAATGTCAGTGGTATTGGCACGTTGGGTGTGGGTGGAGTAACCACCGTTGGAGCAAACATAGTCTCTGATACCGATAGCACCGATGATTTGGGTACGAGCAGTGTCCGATGGGCGAACGTCTATACGGATAGTATTGGTGACAGTGGTCAGACACTTGGCGTAGGTGCAGGGACGTTATCGTTCGATGCAGCTGCTACAATAGACTCCAGCGGTAATAACGCCATTACCATAGACTCTGGATCAGCTACTTTATCACTGGATGCTGGCACGATAGAGTCTGATGCTACCACATTGTCTTTTGATGGTGCAACCTCTATCGACACATCAGGCAATAATAATCTTACGCTATCTGCTGGCACGGCTACGCTGGTTGTCACCGCTGGTGATGTCACAATATATGACGATAATCTTGATGCGGATACGAGCCTGGCGATTGGAACGAGTGCTACGGAAGCCCTTTTTGTACAGGCTTTAAATGGGTCAAATAAGACACTTGAAGAACTTAGATTTTTAACGAAAACCGCGAGTGGCACTGCTAATCATGGTAAGATGTCATTTCATATCGATGATGTCGAAATCGCAACGATTGATGACGATGGTATCGACCTTGCATCAGGTATGTCATACACGGTAAATGGCAGTGCTATAGGTGGAGCCTCATTGAGTGGAAGTACAGCAAATACGCTGGTCACGGTCACCGGAGCTAATGCGCTTACTGGTGAGGCTGATGTCACGTATGATGCCAGCACGGAGATATTCCAGATTGCGTCTGACTCTGCATCACTCCCTGTTTTTACTTTAAAAAACACAAACAATGGCGCGACCAGCGCACTCATAAAATTCATCAACGACAAGGGTGCAGCTGGAGCAGACAATGATGTTTGCGGAACCATCGAATTTTATGGCGATGATGATAACCAGGACAACATTCGATTTGCAAAAATTGAAGGAGTCGTTGCGGATGCCAGTAATGGCGATGAGTGTGGCGCACTAAAATTTTATGTTGCTGAGAATGATGGTAATAACACGGTAGGCTTACAGCTCACTGGATCAACTACGGATGGCGAAGTGGATGTCACAATAGGTGCTGGTGCAGCTTCTACTGTTTCGATCCCTGGTGACATTGCACTTACTGGTGGGATCGATCTTGGCAGCGATGCTACGGGAGATATGTACTATCGGGATGGTAGCGGTCATCTGGCTCGTATTGCAGTAGGTAGCGATAACCATGTGCTCACATTAGATGGCACAACCCCAGGTTGGGAAGCAGCATCTGGTGGAGGAGGTGGAGCTTACAGTGATTGGTCCGTTAAAACCAGTAATTACACAGCATCAACCAAAGATCAGTTAATCTGCAACCACGCATCTACCCCATTCACCATTACTCTGCCAAGTTCGCCAAGTGCAGGTAACACAGTGACGATAAAAAATGTTGGAGCAGCAACAGTAACCGTTGGGCGCAATTCAGAGAAGATAAATTCACAGGCAGAAGATGGAACTTTATTTACCGATGCAGCAGTCCAGTGTGTCTATGTGGACTCGACTATTGGCTGGACAACATTATAGGAGATTAAAATAGGATGGCAATATTAGGAAGTAAAACTGGTGATACTGGATTCCCGAATATTTTGTGGCAAAAATCTACTACGTGGAGTCCAGCCACTTCCATGGAGTGTATCGTCTACGTAATTGGAGGTGGTGGTAGTGGTGCCATATCAGCCGAAAACGCAAATTATTCAGCTACTGGAGCAGGTGCAGGTGCCACAGCAATTTCCAGACTCAGGCTGAGTAGCAGTGTGACGTACACGGTGACAGTGGGTGCTGGTGGAGCAGGTCACACAAGCGATGCACATCAGGCAGGTAACGCTGGTGCTAACTCTGGTTTTTCTGGTTCCGATATTACGGATATGACCGCAAATGGTGGAGCAGCAGGGGCTATACATTCTGGGGCTGGGGGTTCAGGTGGTGCAGGTGGCGCAGCAGGTTCTACGGGAAATATCGCAAATTGGGCAGGTGGAGCAGGTGGAACTACGACATCTACTCGGAGTTGCACTGGGGGTGGTGCGGTGGGCCTGTGGGCTACGGGCCTGACGCCAACTGAGGAATCAGGTACGGGTGACAATGGTTATCCAGTAGGGGGAAACCTGAGCCATTACGACAGAGGTGGAGTAGCGCGTGAACCAAGCAAGCCAACAGACTATTTGTATCCATTACCTGTTTCGCTCACGCCATTTCCAGAGTTGTTCACCTATTTGCAATCCGATCAAAATGCCTATATCAGTGGGACCAATTACAATGATGCACCGCTGACATACCAGGCTGGCATGCAACATGTTGGCGAGGGTTTGTATCCGCAAGGTTTCACTACATCCGCGATCCAGTTTTCTGCAATGCCGAGTCCCTTTATCGGGGGGAATGGCAACAAATCAAGCTATACGCACATCTACGGGTCGAAAGGTTGCATGGGGTCTGGATCAGGAGCAATCGCCAGCAACGACACCACAATGGATGCGTACGCTGGTGCTGGTGGAAACGGAGCAGTGATGCTGTTTCCCATAACATTATAAGGGACAAAAACATAATGCCAAACTACAGAATTACGTATCCAGATGGCACGACAAATATCATCGTAGCCGATGAGGAATTTTGTGCGACATATACGGCATCTGGTGGATCGTACGAATTAGTGGAACCTCCAGATCCTACAGACCGAGAATTAGAACACCGCGCACGAATGTGGCGTGACAAACAGTTGGGTGCCACGGATTTTATTGTGCCCTTAACTGATCATCCAGAGCGAGATGCCTACCTAAGCTATAGGGAGCGTCTTCGAACGTGGCCCTCTACCTCTGAGTTTCCATCAGGAACAAAGCCAACATTAGGCAGCTAAAATGCACTCGTTTCCACCGCTCAACAAAATTCGAAGCCAGACCGAACTGCAAAATAATTATCTGAAAGCGGTGAGGCGTGTCGAGAGCTTAACCAGAGAGCGTAATGCTAATCAGTGGGCTGCAAAGGGGTATCGATCAGATCGTGATAACCTAAAAGGCAAAGCATCAAGCCTTGAAAAAAAAGTTTTGCATTTAACGAAACAACAACAGGCCACGGAGGAAGCTAAAGCGTGTGGCTATTGGTCCGGTGCTGCAAGCATCTGTGTAACGATGACGTATCTGGTGATGGACGAGGTAGGCTTTCCGTTTGGCTGGGAAGATTTCTGGAGCCATTACGCGGTGAACTGCGCGTTGGTTAATATCGCCACAATTTTTTTCGCCTGGCTCTATAAGACAACGCAGAAATAATGGAAGCAGATGCAGCTAACGCGGTCCACCAGTTTGGCGAAGCGAGTGGACTCACAACGCTCATAGCAGAGTGGGCATGGATCGCCATTGTAGCGTTTGTGCTGTTGCTGTTTAAAGGGGCGATAGAAAATGCAGTAGAAGGTCTACAAGTTTTCATGGGAAACGACTACAACGAGGATGACATTGTGGTAGTCGATGGTAGGCCAGGGCGAATTGTGAGAGTGGGTTTTTCGAAGACCGTTTTTTATCTCTACAGCTTTCGGGATGGAAAGATTACCGGAGGCACAAAATTAGCCGTAGAAAACGGAGCACTGGCATCGATGCGAATTGAACGACCATTACCAAAACTGGACCCACAAGATTTTTTCAAAGCAGATGAAGGACCAAACGGACATAGCAAAAAAAAAGACAATCCCCAAAAACCTCCCACACAACCAAAGGGGTAAAAATGGAAGTAAAAAATTTAGATGAGAAAATAGCGGAAATGGAAGAAAATCAGACTACCGCTATAGCTGAGTTGCAGACCGCGCAAACCAAAGTGAATGAGTTGCAGAATCTACTACAGCGTCAGCAGGGAGCTATAACTATTTTGAAAAACATTAAAAAAGAAAACGAACCACAAACCTCAGAGGAGGATTCCAATGAAATTTCTTAATGACATTAAGGACAAGTTAGGCAGTAGAAAATTAGGCGTGACAGCTATCGTAGGTGCTGCAGCTGCCACTGGAGCAGCTGAGATCAGTTATCCCGTAGCACTTGTTGCTGCTGCCTACATATTAGGCCAGGCATACGTAGATGCAAAAAAAGCGTAGCATCGATCCCTGGGGGGTTGTCGATGTTACCAGGGGGGTGGGACATGAGGCGTGTCCCACTCTCTGCTAACGCTTAACCACTTTAGCTTTAAATGTTGCATCGTTTGATATGTCGTCTAACAGTGCTATAGTTTTTTGGTGCTTTTCAGTGCTGCCTTTGCGATAGCGTTTAAGCATCTGCATAGATTTCCATCCACCTATATCCATTAGGTCGCTATCCTCTGCACCACGCCTACCTAAATCTGAAGCCCACATGTGACGCATCATATGTTTAGTTATTCTTGTTATTCTCCATTTATTATCTTTGCTGTCTTTTGTATCTGCTGTTATTTCTACTATAGCCCTATCAATCGCTTTACGAATGTCCATGTGTGGTATAATTATTGATTCTGGATCTTCATCACTCGGCCAGTATATTGTTAATTTTTTGTTGTTGATTTTTGCCCACGCTGATCCGCTACGCAATGATTGCAATGTTTCTCTTACATAGTTTGACATTGGCACAAAGCGAGGTTCACCGGACTTTGCATTTGCTGCCTCTATTTCGATAACATTTTCACGCCAGTTTATATTTCGCCAAACCAATGAATGAAGTTCAGATTGCCGAAATCCAGTATGGCGTAATAGGCACATTATTATCCGTACATGAGCAGGAAGATATTTAATAAACATTTCAAATTCTTCTTGGCTTGGTGGGGTAGGAATATTGGGGCTTTCTTTTAAATGATCCAATCCGTTTACGGGATTATCTCTTTTTAAAATAAAATTGTTTTTAATTGCGTAATTAAAAATATTAGACAAAAAAGATTTATATCGATTTAAAGTTGCTGCGCCTACTTCTTTGCCTTTGAGTTTTTTTGCTTTGTATTTTTTAAAAAAATCAATGAGGGTTTCAGTTTCAATTTGAGATATTGGCTTATCGCCAATTATGTCTATTATTTGAACTGCATATTTTTTTTCAGCTTTCATTGTATTTTCTGATTTTAATTTATTTTTTAAGCACGTTTCTAAGTTCTTTTCATCTTCAAAATATCGTTTAATGGTTTCGGCTACAGTAATATCTGTATTTTTTAATACCTTATTTAGATCATCTATTTTGCCAGAAATTACATCGTTACTTAAAATGCCAGCGTTAATTTTTGCTTGTTTAAGATTGGTTGTGTTTAAACTTTTCTTTTTTCGGTTATTAAACTTATCTCTATATTTCCCTTGATAAGTTTTTCTTCCTTTTTCCAAAACAATTTTAACACAACCTATTGTTACGTCAGCCATAATATTCCCCCGTTTATTATGCTTTTAAGGTGCTCCTTTTGGTTTGTAATATGTGTGCAAAATGTGTGCAGCGCAAGTCCATTTGTGAGGGTTTTTGTGTGTTCGTGCGAACCAATACGGAAAGAATTATACACTATAATAATAGCTTATAATACGTAAGTAATTGTTTTTTAGATTTATGTAAAAAAAAGCCCAGTTGACTTTTAATCAATTGGTCGCGCGTTCGATTCGCGCCGGGCTCACCATAAAAAACAACCACTTACGTCAATTCGTAGGTGGTTGTTTTGGTTTGAAATAGGGGTATGTGTGCAGTATGTGTGCAGGGCGCGGTCAAAGCGATTTAAATTCACGCCTCTTAAACTCACGCTGCGATTTCTCAATTTGCTTGTTTACAAATTCTTCCAAGTCAACTTTTCTAAATCGTAGACTACTATCAATCTTAACATATTTTATTCGATTTTTGCTTTTGAGTTCATACAGTTTTGTTTTGCCAATCGATAGATATTTGGCAGCTTCTTGAGGGGTAAGAAGTAGGGGGTCCATGTTACCTCATATAGTGTTGGTTAATTGCGTTTTAATTTCTCTGATGTGTTTGCATTCGAACTCTCTACTTTTCCTATGTCTGAATTTCCAGCCCTTGCAACTGCAGCTCCATTTGCGCTGCGTGTTTGGGTCACGTATGATGAGATAAAAATCACCATCGCGTCCGATACGTCTCCACACCTGCCTGATGTTGAGGTCAGGAATTACTCCGGAACCCATACGACCACCGGTGTGCCATCACCAACGTATGCACCCATCGTATTTACCTGGACCCATTCTTCGGCCTCTTGTAGTGTCATCCCTAGTTTTTTGTGGTGAACTTCGACTAATTTGTTGTAGTCGTATGCAGCCACACTTAGCCCAATTCGCACGGCAATCCCAATAAGTGCCTCATCCAATTCTTTCGGTTCAAATAGCATTATCTCTCTCTCATCATCTTGGGCGTATCGATCAATCGCATCTCGCATAGTATTTATACTCTAGTGGTGGTAGTGGCTTGAGGGAGGGAACGGGGACAACGTAATTATCCGCGAAAATTCCTTTTTTTTCTTTTTCATTTCCGAAGTCACTGCATGTAGCGTAACCAGGGAGATAGATTGTTGGGGGTTTGCTGGTCCACATCAGAGGATTTCTGTCACCATCAATCAAAACCAACACGTAGATCCAACCTGGCCGTGGCTCATGGGGTGTGTACAAATTGTAGCAGTTGAGCACATTCGAAGTACGCATATAAGAACCCTTTACGTCTACGTTCAGACATCCAAGATCATATCCACCATCAGGGGCATCTGGATTTTGATTTCTATGAAATCGGGTAACCATGTATTGATCGATGGAGCCGTAGAGATATTTGCAGTAGGCAGCTGTAGCTACCTGACCCACACACTGGTCCATCAGCATATATTTTTTGCGATCATCGCCACGAAACGCGGAGTCTCGTTTTCCGATACCACGATCCATATTGTCTAAACCGTGCATCAGTGCTGAGTTTATTTCTGCGCTCGACATATTTATTTTGTGGTGCATGATTTCCTCCGTTGTTTGGTGGGGCAGCCCCATCCCCAATGGAGCTACCCCTGCGGTGAGTGCTACTCATACCTCTCCCTAAAGGAATGAGCCTTCAACAATCCACCGCGAATTTGTTTTATTCCTCGCTGATATTCCTGGTTTACTGCCTGTCTACTTTTTCCCATGACGCGACCCAGTTGTTCGAATGTCCAACGACGATTGCCGATCAGACCTTTGTTAAACTGGATGATACGTCTGTCGTTCGATCTTTTTACGTGATGTATGTAGATTTCTTTTTCTGCGTATTCCTGTGGCTCAGTACTCAGGACAGCTTTATCTAAACTCACCGGATGTTGTGCGGTATGTTTTTGCGTTTTTGGCAGTTCCTCATAGGCAATTTGTGAGGCACGCATTTGAGACATACCATTTGCGACTAATTCATTCTCGCGTCTTTTGCGCTTGTTGATTGCTGTAATGTCGTGATTACTTGCGGTCCCACCACTGGCGCATTCGACATAGGTATCGTGGATGCCACGTATGATCCAGTGGCGCACATACGCACCTACCGTAAACGGTGACTCAAGGTCAAACTTGTCTATTGATTGCGTCAGCCTTAACAACGTATTTTGCATCGCGTCATCGATGTTAAGTTTGGGATGGCTATGCACAAACTGCATACACAACCGCACCATAGATCGGACCAGTTTGTCTCGCGCTGCGTAGTCCTGATTTTTTTGCCACAGACGTACGCACTCTTTTTGTTCTGCGTGGGTCAATGGCTCTAAGGCCATGTTATCCCACTGGTTTTGCACGCTCATAAAATTTTACCCATTTTGGATACCACTTGACATAGCATGTGCCAAGAGCACCGTTTCTATTTTTCCGTATTAAAAGTTCACCATCACCATCGTCTATATCTGGCACATGCTCCCAGCCCCACCACAGCATGCCTACTACATCTGCATCTTGTTCTATCTGACCAGAGTCGCGTAAATCTGATAGGGTAGGGCGTGACGTTTCACCCACGCGCCCTTCGATAGTTCGATTGAGCTGGGCGCACGCCAATACAGGTATCTGTAGGTCCATAGCTAATGCTTTTAGCCCACGCGATATTTGGCTCACTTCCTGCTCTCTGGAGTTGGTATTATTGCGTGCTTGCATAAGCTGCAGATAGTCTACTACGACCAGCCCTAATCCATGTTGCCGTTGGAGCCGTTTGCATCGCGCACGTAGCGCATTGAGGCTGACGCTGCCACGTTGGTCTACATGAATTTTTCGTTTCTTTAAATCAGCAACAGTAAGGCTATATGTTTCAGATTGTTCTTTCGTGATATTGTTTCTTTGTAGATCCGATATGCTGATTCCTGTTTCCTGACATAGACAACGTAGGACTAAACTTCTTGCGTCCATCTCTAAAGAGAAATATGCTACCGTGTTTTGTTCGGCTACGTGGTGAGCTATCTGCCAGGCGAGTGCAGACTTTCCCTTTGATGGTCTGGCTGCCAAAATAAACAGCTGCCCTGGCTGCATACCATATGTGAGTAAATCAAACTGCCGAAACCCACTACCTAAACCAATCATTTCAGAGTTTTTATTTTTCTTCGCCCACTTTTCCGCATCGTCAACAGCTGTGTCCAACGACAGTAAACCCGTATCAGATTTGTAGTGGTCCAGTAGTCCAGCCTCGACATCGGCTATAGCACTCTCGGCATCTGATTGCAAATCCCCAGCACGCTCTGCCAACTGTCTACCCAATGCGTGGAGTTTGCGTCTGGTTTCCAGATCCAGAATTTGTTGAGCGTGATGTTTTGCGTTGGCCGTAGTTGCTACCATCGTAAACAGAGTCGTCGCGTCCATAACCGTATATTCGGGTAGGCGTGTGCTCGCTACACGTTGGAGGGTAATGGGATCGATGGATTCGATGCCAGCTGTATCTGTGGTATGTATGTCAACGATAGATTTCCAGATCATTTTATTTTGATTGCTGGCAAACGTAGTTTCGGACACACCCCAATCGATCAGCTCCGGTATGACATCCGGTCGATTCATCGCAGCGGATAGAACGCACTGCTCCAGCTCGTAATCCTCTATGAGATTTTTATCGATCACATTGTCCCGATGAATTTTTTATAGGTGGACCAGGGGAGCACAACCATTGGCTCTTGTCTATCCTCTTTGACGATCAGCATATCGTTATCGCCAAGCCAACGATTCAAAAGTGTGAAACCTTTACCCTCTTTTCTGGCTTTTACTTCAACGCGATACTGGCCATCCACGATGACATCACCAGTGTATGATCCACCAGCTGCACCTGATAACGGGACGCGCTCTGCATTTACTCCGATGTCTTGGTGCATCTTTACGATCTCACGTTCAACGCGGTTGCCTTTATTGCGCCTACCTTTTGCTGACAAAGTTTTAGAAGGGGTCATTGCTGATACCATCTTCAGTTACAAGGCTTACACGATTCGCCTTTATGACCGTTTTGTATTTTCTTTCGCCATCCTGCTCCCACGACTCAGTCCCTATCGATCCCTGCACATACAGTTTCTCACCCTCATTCATGTCTCGCACCAGTTCAGCAGACTTACCCCATACGGTGATGTTGTGATAGGTGCGAATAGTTTTGCCGTTAAAGGTTTGCTCTTCCGTTAACAGGGAGGCATTAGCTACTTGCGAATTTGCTGTAGTGTTGTGCCTGATGTCGCCTTTTATTTCGCCTAAAAGGGTTACACTATTAACTGAAATCATTTGATAGTTCCTCTCGATTTTTGATGAAATATTCGAAAACACTTTTCGCCAATAATTTGTTTTTTAGAAACAGAGTGATGATGATGATGAGTGCATCGTGGTCGCTGCAGTAGCCACCAATTTTGACTGTATCCCCGTGCTTAGACAAAATTAAATGACTATCCGATTCTTCAATGAGGTCTACGATGTCCTGCATGGAAAGCTCTTTTTCTTCATTAAAATCAGAGAATAAATTCGGTTCAATCGTTGGAATCATTTTCGTCCTCAATTTCTGTCGTTTCGTTTTGCGGTCCTAATACCGGAGGTGCATCTACTGTCGCTGCGATCATTCCTGCGATAGCTCTATTACCAATTCTCGCCACAAACCATTCGATTCCATTTACTTCTCTGACTTGCCAATCCCAATCGGGTAAGTCGTCCTGCATCAACAGTTGGACTTCGTTTGGTATCGATGCTTTCCAATTTCCTTTGGCGATATACATCTAATTACTCCTTTGAAAATCAGTGAGTTGACTGTAGTAGGCTTTCAAATCTTTTTCTGTAGCAGCTTCAAGTTTGATTGTGTTTGCGTATTTCGTTCGAACTCGCGTTCGTGTTTCAGCCGTTAAGCGATCACTGGATACGAGTGCGTTTTCCAATTCCATTATGCCCTCTATCAGATCCGCTTGCGTGCTGGAGAGTTCATTTTCTGTGATTTTCTTGTCGTCTTTTTCTATCTGGTCGAATGGTATGTCTTTGGGATCGTCTAATATGTTTTGCACGGCAGCTGCTGCAATTCGCTTTTTGAATGGCGTTTTGGTATAAAAGTTTACTATTGGAGTATCATCATCAGGCAATGCCCAATCAGGTAGGGTAGGTGGCTTAACGATTTTACGTTTTGAATCCAGTGCGACCCATTCGGATTCTAAGCGATACAAATATCGTCCTATGCCAAACTTTACTGCAGCGCGTTTAAAGGCATCAGACAATCCACCCTTTTCGGCCTCAACCTGTGTGTCACCTGCACCATCAGAACGGGTCACACCGTTTATTGTAATTGAGCATACTACACGCCCAGCGACCTCTTGATAGGCATCGGACCAGGTATTTCCACACACCTGATCCAGCCGATCCATGACATCTCTGGCATCCAGATACGCGAGTGCCATGCCACGCTTATTATCCTTAGTGGTGCTACCTACTCGCCAGTGTATCTGATTGGCAGGGAAGGGTTTACTAAGCAGATTTAATACATCATCCATTGGATTTACCCCCTAACAATACAGGGAGTATCCGCGCTGCTATGTAGGCTACAGCCAACAGCAGACATCCCTGCATTATTTTTTCTATTTGCTTGTCTTTGGGGGGTTTTGTATCTTTAGGCATACGCAAATTCCTTTACTTAGCGGTTTGGGGTTTTGTGTTTCGGGGCCGAATGAGTTAGAGCTCATCCGGTCCTTTTTTTATTTTAAACCTCTTGAGACTCCCGTAAAATTTTAAGTTTACGTGCTAATATTTGCCACTTCAAATTGTTGTTTGCTCGTATTTCGGCCATAGTGTGTGTTAGCTCCCACACGTCAATCACTTCTGTTTTTATAAACCTTCTTGTCGATTTGTGTGTTCGCGCTCGCGGTAAGATTTGATTTTCTTTGGTCGCGTACGACAACAAACTACCGTGTATCATAATACTGGTGTCACTCAATATGGCAGCACTATGTAAGTAGGTGTGAACATGGTGCGGATACGATGCGTTGAGATCTATTTCTTCTTCGAAAGTTGGTCCCCGTGCGTCCTCAGCCGTTAACGCATCGCAATACCAGAGTCTATAATCGGGATGGATTCGATGTCCGATTATGCGTCGCACGCGGTCAGAGTGTGACCACAACGCCTCCACGAAATCAAAAATTAAATCATCAATCGACGCGATACCAGTAACCGATATATCTCTGACATCATTTACCAGGAGTTTGTCTGGCGTGGTATCTAATGCAGTCGCTATCTCATACAACGACTGCAACGAGGGTGCAGTCTCACCGGATAAGCATCGCGTGATTGTAGTTTTGTTTATTTTGGTCAGTGCAGCCAAATCGGTGGGAGACATTTTTAGCCGAAGCATTAGCGCGTTAATGTTTTTTGCTACGCGCTCCTGCACCGATAAGCTTTCCGCAATTGCACTACCTACTTTGTGTTCCATTTTTGTCCTCCCGTGACAAATATTTTACAAAACCACATAACTAAAATCAATCCAAAAAAACAATTAAAAAATGCACATATGCACCACTTTTAGTTGCCATTTGGCAAATATGTTAACGTTAGTGTTATTTTTAACGTATTTCTGTATATCAAATGCAATCCAAATAATTACTATCCAAAATAAAAACAAGGCCTTATCACTTGTCACGATAATCGATGCAAACATGCACTGAAAATTATATTCTTTTTTCCACTTGTTTTTTATTAAATAAATTGTTTTTTTAATGTATATTGACTATAGTAAAACATATACGAAATTTTGTTGTAATGACAAATGATATACGGAGAAATACAATGAACATTAAATTAAGAAAATTTCGAATACTGGAAATTGTAGACAAAAAGGACATACCAGGTATTAAGGGATTGGCAGAAAAAATGGGTATGCAGCAAAGCAATATGTCTCAGCTTTTAAACAACCATTCCAACTTTACAAAGGAAACTTTGGAGAAGCTGCTTACCACATTGGAGTGCGACTTAATGGATATCGTAGAGATTGTTTCGCTTGACGAATCCGAACCCAAAGAGTAATATAGGATCAGGTAGTAGAGCAGCCCTTGTTATCGTTTTGATAGCAGGGGCTTTTTTTTAAACTTTTTTGCACAATCAAATCAAAGTAAACTTCACAGCCTAATCAAACGAATTGGTTAAATTTTAAATTTCAATTTGTAATCAAATCAAAATGAAATTTCAATTTGTAATCAACTCAATTTTAATAGTAAAATCTTCAAAAAATCATCATTTTTTAAAAATTTAAATCAAAAACCGAAATAATACTATATACATAGTGTATTTCTATTTGTCGTTTTAAAAAACCCTATTTTTATAGTCTATTTCTAATTGTATCCTAAAAAGTAATATAAATATCGCAAAACGTATAAAAAATACAATAAAATAACTTGCCATATATTTTACGATATGTTAAGTTTAGAGTCATAAGCCCAGATCGGGCTTGCTTTACTACCTAACTTTTTTTAAAAGGAGTAGTCTTATGACTACAGTATCAAGTAATATTACAAGTGCTATGTCTCAATGGTCATCAAGGCCAGCCGAGGAGCGGTATAGATCTATACCGGAGATGCAGGTTGCACTACAAGCGAGGAAAGAAGCGTCTGCGGAAACTATCCCTCTCGACATTAACGAAATGGAAGCGGTCCCCGTTGATGGTGATTTGGTTTTGGCCAGTGATAAAAATGCCGCTATCCTGTCGCATTATTCAACGGGTCAGATTGCCAGTAGTATCAAGGCTCCTGCGGATTATCTGAGGCGTTTGCCTGTCGAATTAGCCGCGGCATGTGTTACGGATGGGCTACGTAAAAACTCAGACAAAAAGCGGAGTATGTTAATTCAAGGCAGTGATAAGGGGACCATTTGCAGGGCTGTAACGTCAGAGCAATATAGTAGATATTGGGATGCGGACGTTTGCACAGATCTACTAAATACGTTGTCTGCGGATGGTTGGAGGGTTCCACCTGCTCGACCTTATCCAAACTGTCCGAGTTCGGATACTTGGGTGGCTACTGCATCGGATGTTTTACCAAATTCAACGCATGCGTTAGCGGTCAAGGTTGGGGATGTTTGCGGACCTGCTGGTCTATACGCCAGTGATAAGGATATGTTTGTGCTTATGGTCAATCAGGATCGCGCTATTACGACTCCCAGCGGTCCAATGTATCGGGCGCTGATTCTCAAAAATTCCGAAGTTGGAGCCGCATCGTATAACGTCGAATGTATTCTATATAACGAAATCTGCGGAAATCACATACTTTGGTCAGCTCAATCAATAGCAAATGTCCGGGTCGTTCATCGTGGGTCGAATAACTCAACGCGCATAACTGGACGCGCTTATTTAGCCGCGGCAATCGAAGCCGCTGAATCTGTAGGAGCGATAGAAGAAGAAAACAGGATCGCTCAAGCCGCTGAAACTGAGATTACAGAGGAGCAAGTCATCAAAAAAACGGGGCTCCCTGCTCAACGTGTCAGGCAGGGTAAAATAGTTGCGGAGCTGAACCCACAGGATCACGGAGGGCGCGATGGTACGGTCTGGGGTTATGTGCAGGGTTTAACGCGAGCGTCTCAGGAGTCAGGATATATGGCTGACAGGTCCGATATTGATAAAGCCGCGGCTAAGCTCATGCAAGCGGTCGCATAGTGGACTTAATAGCCTTAGTCGTTTTATTGTGGATTTTACGCAAAAAATTAACTGGAGGAAAATAGGAAAATGCAAAGTATAATATGCGAGGTTTTTGACAGTGGGACCGGTGATAGTAGTCAACGGGTAGCCGATAACGTGCACCATCTATTGAGCATGTTATTTTTAAATAGTTCATTGGATTGGGTGGTCACAACGGAAACTGAAAACGGGACCGAATTAGTACTGAAGGCGAAAGTTGTAGAAAATGACAAACCTTGAGGATATTAGCATTGAAGAAAGGGATAAATACTAATGCAAGCGCAAGAATTTTCCGGATCACTGCTTAACTATATGTGTCTGTCTTTTAATGCTTCGTCCTATATGTGGTCGTATGGTGACGAAGATATAAAAACATATGTTGACAATAAGGGTCATCATTGTTTTGATTGGTTTGAAACATGCTATTTTGATATGTCGTTTAAGCAAAATAATGACGATATCAGCTGGTTTTTGTTTTCGCATGATTTAAAACAAAAGGTAGAAATTACGTCACGCATGGGTGACAGTTTGCGCGAAAGTTACCGGGGATGTATTGAGAATGGTGACTACGAGCCAAAAGAAATGATCTGGCAGGAACATGAAATAGAGATTCATAGTAGATATTCTTCTTTGTCTGATTTGATAGTCAGGGATGTTTGTGTTTTTTTTGATCGGGGTTGGACCTCTGAAAAGGGAATAGATATCACGTCGTATCTCGGCAAAAAAACTTTAAAGCGGCTTAAGTCTATAAATCATAAGGACGCTACTATTTTAAAGGAGCCACTTAGCGGTAATATGAAAAACTACTGGAAGTTTCAGACGTTGCCAGAGTGGTCGTAAATTAAAAACGTTCTTAAAAGAGAGGGTAAAAAATGGATAAAGATTTGATGTTGTTTGAGGTCTGGAAGGATCTTTTTGTTAGGGCGCAAAATATACGCGCTTATAACGATCCTGATGGGCCAGTGAATGAGCAGGAAGCCATAGACGTATCGGTAGCTTGTTTTCATACTGCGGTGGCAGGTTTGGGTCATTTTACGGTGCTTAACGATATACGCAAATCACGTGAGATAGAGGAGGCGTAAAGCAGCGTAACGGAGCGGACAAAATAAGCAGCACTAAGGCACTACAGGGTCAAACTTGTAGTGTCTTTTTTTGTGCAATTCCCAGGGGGCGCAATTTTTACGGGAATATATTTCAAAGTAATATTTATACTTGTGTGATGTATATAATTATAATATAATATATAAAGCAGTTTAATCTACTACCTATTTAGAGGAGTTTTTTTTATGAGTGTATCAAATGCAGTGGTGCCTTTCGAAGGGACCTTTCGAACTATTCACGAAGCATTAGAAGTTATAGAGAAGTCTGCGGAGTTATCGGTGATTGTCTCTGAAATTCTGGTTAGTCCTACAGAGTCGCATAAGTTAATCAACGACCGTAACAAGAAGCGTATATTGGAGCAGTTCAAGCAGGGCTTGGAGATTGTGCAGGAGCTAAAAAAGCAGGTGGGCAATTTAACGGAAGCGGTGGTCGAGTTTAATGCGTCTGAACTTAGAGCAGAGGAGGTCTAAATTATGGAAGTGCTTATTATTTTCTTGTTATTTACCTGCTGTTTTTTGTATGGCTATTTACGGTTTCAAAGTAGCAAATTAAACCGGTTAGATAACTATGTTGATGTATTAGCGGATAAGCTCGGGGAATTAGAGCGGAGGGTTAACTAATGGCCGTTTTTAATTCGGAGGAGTTAAGCCAAATACAAGCGGTTTCTGATATGATAAGGCGCAAGCGTGAATTAGTGGCAAAAACTACTAAAGAGATAAGAGGGGAATTGCCAGAGTCCGAGTTTGCATTTTATAAAACTTTAGTTTTAGCTGAGGAGTGCTTAAATAGTGTCAAGCCATTACAAGCGTCAACTAGGTGGGAGTCTGCCGAGTTTGTCAAGTTGCAGGGGCTTACTTTTTTAAATACTACGAAAGAAAATACAACTACAGGTCAATACATAGCACAATAGCAGTATAGCAGAAGCATAGAGGCCCTTGAGTATTTGACGATACTTAAGGGCTTTTTTGTGTTTGTTCGGGTAGCTTTGGGCGTGTGGTTTGGTGTGATTATCCCCGGTAACAGTTACGCGATTTGTTCCGGGGATATTACAGAGATAACCGGGAGGGCTCAATTTATTTTAAATAACCCGGAGGACCAATATTTATTTTAAATAACCCGGAGGAGTAATATTTACCGGGGGAGTAATATTTATTTGAGATAACCGGGGGACTAATATTTTTGTGTGTGAATGGATAGCGTCAAGGTGTGAGTTTGTAGGCGTAGGGTATGCTTTGAGATGTGATTTCTTCTAATCAAATCAAATTTATTGTGTGTTTTCCGTGTGTGTTCAATATATATTTATTTGGTCGATATTGCCGATAATATTGCAGAATAACGCATATGGGCCTATTTCGGCTACCTAAAGGCCTATAAATCTATACCAATATTGAAAGATCTTGGAAACTTTAACGCAGTACAGTCGATTACAGACGTTTTTAGACGTTTTTGGTATTGATAATGTGTATTATCGATAGTATATGGTGCTCATGTGGGCAGGTGAACCAACCAACGGGGGTGCAACCCCAGGTACTCGCAATAATATCCCGTATACATCTTCCCACTTTTCACTACATTGACCATATGGCTAAGAGTAAGAGTATATGTTTAGAGACTAGCGAGGGGTATTTGAGGTATGTGCCTCGTTATGCGATTATGGATGTTGTTCCTCCACGTACCCGATGGGATTTACCTGCTCTGGTGTTGGATACAGGTGAGGTAGTGTTGTTGAGTGCGGAGGAGGAGATGGGGTTGGGGTATATTGTGGAGTTTGCGTTTTACGGGGGTAGGTGATCGAACGGGTGTATGGCATTAGTCTGTAGATTCCTCTATGAAATTTTGCAGGTTTTTTATAATACGTTCACTTGCTTCTATATGATTTTTAGAGAAACTTAATTGAAAGTTGTTTGTTATTTGTTGTGCTAGCCACCATACCTGGCTTGGTGTTGGTTGGTCAAAAGCGGAAGGTAAGCCAGGATTTTCTAAATTTACTTTTTGTGAGCGTCTAATAATTTCTCTGGCGATTGTAATTAGATCTCTAAGCAGTTCGATGTTTTTATCGTCCGGTTTATCTTGCAGTTCTTTTATTCGATTTTCGGCTTCTTTTTTAGTGGGGTAAAGTTCTATTCGGTTTTCGGATTCTTGAATTTTGTTAAAGAAGTCATATTGCTTGGTGAGATCGACGCTTACTTCTTGGGGATACTCATCTACTTTGTTTAGTATGGGCATATGTTTTACTTGATAATATGTTTTGTATGCCATATTGAATCCTTTTTTAAAGGGTAATATTATATATTTGTATATATACTATTATATATAATATATATATGTATAAAATACATGATATCATAATAGTAATTATTTAAGATTAGAGTACTTGTTATTAATATCATATGAGTAGGTATATTATATCTCATATGAGTATGTACATATATTATTAAAGAGTCTTTTTTCTGCTTTACAATCATTTACAACTGGCTATAGTGTGAGCAGCATTTGTGCTCCTCTATTTTAGAGATTCCTCCACGAGTCGTACTTCCCGAACCAAATGCGCCCTTGATCGCTTAATCGCGGTCAGGGGTTTTTTTCTGTTATGAGTATACACCCAGACATTCCCAATTTTTCCTGGTCTGAACTTAAACCAGGGCATTGCAGCGAAGAGGAATTGATAGCGCATTGCTGTTTAAAGGTGAGTGATCGGTTCTGGCTGCATATGAAAAAGTTGCAGCAGTTGCGTGACGATTGGGGAGGTCCGTTGCGGATTACGTCTACCTGGCGAGATGAGGCATACAATCGAAGTGTGGGAGGTGCGCCCAACTCACAGCATTTAACATGGGCTACAGATGTCGTGCCTGTAGATCCCACGCCAACCGAAGTAGAGGAACTGGCCGTTTTGGCCGATCAGGCAGGGTTTAACGGGATTGGAATGTATCCACAGAAAGGTTTTGTGCATTTGGATATGCGTGGCGAGAAAGCGAGATGGCTGGTATGAAGCTGAATACGAATCATAAACAGGCCATCCAGTTAATGATCCTTGATCGATGGATACCCTCTCAAACCACCAACAATGTGGCCAGCCATTTAGGCGTTGCGCCTCAAACCGTAGCCCTTTGGCGCACGGACAAGGATTTTTGCGCGGAATTTAAGCGTCAGCTGGACATTTACCGCAAGAATTTCGACGATGTGCAGCTGGCAGACCGAAAAGAGCGCGTAAAAGAGCTGCAGAGGCTTTATGTCAAGATACCTGACAAGCGAATCGCTTTAAAAATTAAAGTTTTGGACACGATTGCCCGGGAAATGGGTGATGTGCAAACACATGTGCATAAACACATGCTGGAACGGGCTGAAAATCAGGATGGAGTGAACGCACCTCCGCAAGCATCGACCTATGAAGAGTGGGTAGAGCAGAATCGCCAAATGGAAGAGATGATGCAGCTACAGGAAGCTCCGAAACTGGTCGAAGCGGAAATTAGCGACAGCGAAAAGATGGAAAATGGCTAAAAAGGGGCTTTACGCTAACATTCACGCGAAACGCAAGCGTATTGCAAGCGGTAGTGGCGAAAAAATGCGTAAACCAGGGTCTAAGGGTGCGCCTACAGCAGCTGCTTTTCGAAAATCTGCTAAAACAGCTAAGAACCGAAAGAAATAATGCGAAACGAAATGCCTATAGCCGAACCGGACATTGCGTTCGAAACCGATAGGGCTGAACTGCCTAAACCGCAGCCTGGACCACAGGAAAAAGCACTTCGTGCAACCTTTGTTAACGAAATGCTATGGGGTGGAGCGCGTGGAGGTGGGAAAAGTTTCTGGATACTCTTGGATTTTGCTCAAGGCGTGAAAGAGCATGGCAAGAACTGGCGTGGCATCATTTTCAGACGCACTTATCCTGAGTTGGACGAGATCTTAAACGAATCCAGACGCATTTTTTACAAGGCTTTTCCTGGTTGCGAATACAAGGTGGGTCAACGGAAATGGTTTTTTCCGAACGGGGCCGAACTGTCATTGCGTCATTTAGAAAACGAAGCCAGTGCAGACAGTTACCAGGGTCACCAGTATACCTGGATTGGCTTTGATGAGATTCAGCAGTGGGAAAACTTAAATGCCTATCACAAGCTAAAAGCTACTTTACGATCCGGTGCTGCGGAGGTTCCTAACAAGCGGATTAGATGCACGGGAAACCCAGGTGGTATTGGACATCAGGAAATCAAATCCTATTTCATCGATAATGCGCCCGAAGGGACCGTTTATCACGATCCTAAAGACAATTCGACACGCATGTTTATTAAGTCGCTGGTCACAGACAATAAGATTCTGTTAAAACGCGACCCGAACTACATTGATCGACTTAAAGGCGTTGGAGATGATTTACTGGTTAAAGCGTGGTTAGAAGGCGATTGGGATAGCTTTGTTGGGCAGTATTTTTCGCGCTGGAAAGAAGATGAGATCGTAGTGCCTTCGTTCAAGATTCCTTCGCACTGGTCGCTATGGGCTGGATTGGATTACGGTGAGTCGAGTTACACTGCTTTTGGTTTGTTTACGCAGGACCACGAAAAAAACATCTATCAGATCATGGAGTTTTACAAGCGCGGTGCTACGGCATCGACTTACGCCCAGGACATCAATCAGATGGTCGATAGTTGTCCGTTTACCGATGGTCGAAGACCTACTGCTATTTATGCTGACCCTTCGATGTTTACCAAGCGAAGATTGACCGAAGTCATACAGACTAGCCCTGCAGATGTTTTTACGGACCATCACCTCTACCTGCAACGCGCCAACAATGACCGCGTTACGGGATGGCGTATTTTGAACGATGCGTTAGCCAATAAAAAGTTTTATGTGTTCGACCAATGGAACGACAATACATTGCGAACCGTTCCTGCCCTACCACGCTGCAAACGCAACCCCGAAGATCTGGATACGCACGCGGAAGATCACTTAGCGGATATGATTCGCTACGCATTGATCCACCAGTATCGACCTGCACCACTTGCGGAACCTGTAAACCGCGATCCGCAGCTGGGACAAAACGTGATCGATTCAATCCTGGATAATCAAACGGTGGAATACGGGAGATACAGTTGAAACAGGAACAAATAAATTTTTGGCGTAAGTCAATCGATAACGGCATCACCTACATGCGCCCGAAACACAAGATCTGGCATAAACTGTTAGCGATGTATAAAAACGAGTTTGAAGTTGCTGGACTCGACAAAGATCAGGTCGTTCGCATCAGTCGTTTTTATCCGTTGACCAGACAGATCATATCGTCAATCGCATTTAACTATCCAACTGTTTTTCTGCGCGTTGATAACCCAAACCGCGAATTTCAAGCTCAGATTTTAGAGCGTGTAGCAAATGCAGCCCTGGAAACGATGGGCGTAAAGGAAGAGATGCACCAGGCAATCTTTGACGCGCTCTATTGCTCGTTGGGTTGGCTGAAGTTCGATTACAATGCACCTGGTGACGATTTAATGGCTCCGTATGTTGTGAACGACTCACTGCAGGACGATATGGTTGCGGTGCGGAGAGTTTCACCTTTTAACATGATGGTCGATCCTCTTTGTCCTCCACACAAGCTCGGACACGCTCGTTACATCATCGAAAAGATGCTGGTCCCGTTAGAGTTTGTGCGGAACGATGATCGATTTGTGAACCGCAGACAGATACAGGCGATCACCAACCGCGAAGATGAGACAGATGCGTTACACGATATCCAGGATACAAACTACACGGACTCGGACGAAGAAAATTCGATTACGCAAGCCAAAGAATTAGGTGAGTTTGCATTGCTGTATGAAATACACGACCGAGTGCATCGCAAGCGCATCGTTTTTGCTGATGGCGTAGAGCAGCCTATCGAAGACATTCCACATCCGTTTTTAGAGCAGGAACCTGTAATGCAGCCCGATCCGTTTACGGGCGAGATGATGATGACCGGTGAGTTCGAACAAACGGGTTCGTATCTGGTGCAGGGAGGCTTTCCGTATCACGCGCTGAAGTTCGATCTCTCTGAAGAATCGTTATACGGGTTGCCAATGATGAGTTATGTCGAAGATGAGCAAAAGGCAATCGTTGAAAGTGTTTCTCGCAGGGTAGACCTGCTAAAGCGGTATCCGCGCATCATTCTGGGGCAACGGTCCGAACGCGAAGAAAATGCAAACATCGGAGATCAAATTACTCGCGCACGCGATGGTTCGATCATTTGGTGCAACGACGTAAATAATGGATTTAGAGAAATGCAGATGGGTAGTCCTCCACCCGATCAGCTGGGCATCGAAGCGGACATGCGTCAGTATGAAGAGCAAGTGTTACAGGTATCGCAAATGGCGATGGGAGGTGGACCGCGAAGAACGGCTACGGAAGCCAGCCTAATTGCATCCTTCGGAACACAGAACCGCGAATGGTTAAGTGCGGAGGTAGGTAAAGCCTATGAAGCGATTGTGGCCAACACGTTCCGCATTATGGCCGATCCGCGTTACACACCGGAGAACTTTATAGTAAACGTATCCGAAGGGGAAAACGATCCAGTGTATCAGGCTGTAACCTCCGATCTGTTTAAGGTGCGTTTTAAAGTCGAAGTGGAAACACAATCGATGCGTCCGTTGTTCGAACAGCTTGAGCGCGAAGATACGCTTGCCCTGGCTAACTACATGTTTCAGATGCCCGAAGTGGATCGCACCGAAGTCATCAAGCTGGTTATGCGTGCCTTTAGAGTGCCTGACATGGATAAATTCATCAAGGGTTCAGCGGACCAGGAGGCCGTGCGTGCAGCGCAACTGGAAAACCAGTTTTTTGCAGCGCGTCAACAAGACCCAGGCGTGTTACCCGAACAGGATCATCAGGTGCATTTACAAACACATCAACAGGCACAGCAAGATCCTGCAGTCACGCAATACCTGCAACAGGCCATGCAGGTCAATCCGCAAGCCATACAAATTTTTCAGCAGCTTATGCAGCGACACATACAACAACATCAGCAGTATCTACAGGGTGAAGCACAAGGTCGCGCACCTCAACCACAAGAATCCGAAAAAACAATACCCAGCGTACGGGATGCCAGTAACGTACAGGCGCAAGCGCAAAACATACAAAGCGTAGTGCGTTCTAATGCCCAGCGCGTGGGTCAAGCAGCCAACATTAACACGGAGCAGAACTGATGCCTAAAGTGGGTAATAAACATTACGGATACGACAAGAAGGGGATGGCTCAAGCTAAAGCAGCCTCTCGCAAATCAGGTAAGCCCGTAAAGATGGGCAAGCAGACATCATATACCTATGGCAACGCAGGACAGATGGGTAAGACCGCAGGTATTCAAGGACAGACACAT
>VTLG01015602.1_pt1 | contig 38851 bp, 52 predicted proteins | sample 4694571 | NCBI WGS metagenome assembly VTLG01 (sample SAMN12604809, study PRJNA352737) | marine metagenome | biome: ENVO:00000447; feature: ENVO:00000209|ENVO:00000569|ENVO:01000036; material: ENVO:00002151; isolation source: viral sequences binned using virsorter ... | reverse complement strand
TCTTCGTATGATTTTCTAAAAACCTCTTGAGCAGATAAATTTTGCTTTATTGTCAATGGGTTAATATGTAAAACCAAATCACCAATGGTTATTACGGTTGATCCGAAAAGAATCTTCGATAAAAGAAACTCCCGTTCATAAAGTTCCATCTTAAAGTCCTAAAAAAGTCAGTTCATTCACTCGCCTATCCTAAAAGTTGGCTATCGCTATGTGAACTGACAAAAGGGGACTGGCGTAAACCAGCCCCCACATGTCAGATTAACTTTTAACTATTAATAAAGACCAGCAGCAGTAGCAGGCCCACTGTATTGATAGTCCATCTTATTAAAGTTACGATAAGATAGAGTTAAAGTAGCATTGGAACCACCTGTGTCACCACCACCCCATGTAATGGACTGGATCTTATTCTTGGTTCCCAAGTCAATAGTATGAATCAACGCAGCTCCACCAAGACTATTAATGTCTTGAACATCGCTATTAGCAATACCAATCTTAATAGTTTCTTCTGTGAGGTTGGTCTTATTCGGGAATGCATCTAACCTATTACCACCAGCTTGTGTTGATATATTAGTTACATACATTTCAATATCACAAGTAACTTCAATTGGGAAGGTTACATAACGGTGATAAGGAAGTTTCTGACCAAGAACATTCATTTCTTCACGACCAAAGTCGGTACTAACCGTAACACTACTAATAGCCGTTTGAGCATCAGTAGTTGCGCCAACAGTGGTTGGTTCAGTAATGAAGTAGAAGTTCTGCCGTTGTTTCACTTGACCAGTATCATCATTGATATTTCCGGTTGGAACGCCTCGCATTTTGTTACCACCCGGAGCAGTAACCCACTGTTTATGGTTACCAACCAAGGTAACAGATTCAGTAAAGTAACCGTCAGTTGCAAAATTGAAGCTAACGCTTGAGACAAACATTCCAGAACAGAAAACGAACGCATCGTGGTTGCCTTTAGCAACAGCTTCGTCTTGGTCACTATTTACAGTAAAGTAAATATCACATTCGTTGTTTTGACAATCCGCAATATTACGTTTTGTTGTATTTTGTGCGGGCAAGCCTTCGGGTCTAATTGCCCTAGCATAAAACGGAAGGTATTGATCGAATACTTTTTCAACTGTGATTTCAATATCCGGCACATCTTCGAGATCTTCATAAATCTCTAGCTGACCAAGCTGGAAAATTTGTTCTAAGTTAAAATTCGTCGTAATACCAACGCTCTGTACGCCGGGGACGAAATCAGGGCCAGTACCGGCTGCTCCAGCAATATCACCGGCTGCAACAATAGCTGCGGCTGTCGATTGCTCAGGGGCAACGCCTATGGCTTCTACAGCCCAATAAATTCTTTTTGACATATCTATATCTCTCCTAAAAAGATAGGGTGTTTCTTTCTACGTTATTATACACCAATTAAAGCAATTACTTACATAATTACCTCGGTGTTTACTCTTACGACTCCATGGTATAAATTAGGTGAAATAGCATCAGAGAATTGCACTCTTGCATCTTTAAACTTTATGCTTCCACCTTCAACAAGACCATATTTATAACCTCCATCCCCACTAGCCTTTACCAACTCTGGGTACATCTTTGGGCTAATAGTATTTCCTGCCCTATCGGTTGTATTTACCATACCCCTGTAATCTAAGGGTAAAACACCACTCCTTGCTATTCTATCGCTATCAAATAAAGGCAAAACCTTTTCTTCCTGAAAAGAAATTACATCTAATAGCTTATCTCTTTCATAATCATCATCAGCTAATACATGAAATAAAACATCTGTACCTACATAATGCTTTAAACTTCCAAGAGCATATGGGTCAAATTTTCTGCCTCTGACTACTTCTATTCCTATTGCTGGTAATTGAAGCCTTGTCTCAGCTAATTGTGACCAGTCTCCAGAACCAGTAAGTGTAAAATCACCATCTGCCCGTTCTGATCTATATTGAATCTCTCTAAAAAAGTCTCCATCAGCTCTAGTTACTTTTGCCCATTTATAGCTATATTCAGCAGTAACAGTAGAGTCTGAACTAATAGCGGTATCAAAAACAACCCTACCATTAGGATAATCTATATGGTGTTTGTATTCGCCAACACCAGAAGCAGGTTGAAAATTACCATTTATATAAACGCCAGAAATTCCCGGCGTATGTAATGAATTTGGATATGTTGTTGAATCAGTCTTAAGTTTTGTTAGTGTTTTTGGTTGGGTGTCGCAAGACATTCCACTTTGCCAAACCCAATTAGACCTAAAGCCTTCCCATACTTGTCCAGAATTATATCGTGGATCATCAACTAATCTAAGCTTGTCTTTAGAGCCTCCGTAATGCCCAACTGTATTAATTGATATATTAGTGAATCCACCAGCATTCATTAGACCCCAATCAAAAAACTCAATTAGGTTGTCTTGTATGAGAGACGAAATAGTGCTATCGCCTATATGTGTAACTTTATTGAGGTGGGTCATTTTATTTCCAGTTCTTCTGTATTGCTTTGTGGATGACTGAGGTCATTTTCTTTTGCAATGTCTTACTGCCTAGCGCTCTAGTAATAAAATTATCATCTTCTGTACCAGCATATTGAGGAGTTACTCTCCAAGAGCCTCCTTTTTTCATTCTTCCCATTCCAGTTCTTCCTCTTCCAGCCTCTGGTTCAAACCTAAACTTTGAAACTATAATTTCATCACCCCTAGTAAGCAACCAATTTAGCCAATCTAGGTTAACAGTTTCTTTGTTCTTTTTTGAGTAATAAGAAACAACAGAATCTTTAATGCTCAACACGTTTGCAAAGTCAGAAGGCTGAACATTCACGGTAAGCCCACCAATTCCTTTTTTTGATGACGCTTTTTCATGAACAATAAAAATTGACTCGCTAACAGCAGCAGCAATGCTTCCCACAGCCTCGCCTGCCATAGCACTTGTCAAACCAAACTCTGCTCCAAGTATACCGCCCTTAAGTTCATTCATCTCATCACAACCTTCTACAGCACGATAAACAATATCTTTAAGACCTTCTTTAATTGAAGGTATAGACTTTTTAACGGCGACTGTCATTCTTTCACTCAAGGCAGACATTACCATTTTTTCAAAATCTATTGAGCTTCCGAGAAGCTCCATAGAGATACCTGTTGTACTTTTAGGCATTAAACCCTCTCCCAAAATATCACAATATATTGAGTTGGGTTTTGTTTAAATCCTTGATTGTAAGGTTCTGATATTCTCTTGTATCTTCCTTTATCAGCATCTCCAACATCTACCAAAAGCTCTTTTGCTTTTACTAGCTTTTCATAGTCATTCATATATCCAACAGTTTGTATGACGTTGTTTGGAACGTCAGCATTAATATCTACATCAATAAACTCTCGCTTATTGTAATAGATTCTAAGTTCAACAGATTCTGTGCTTTCTACGTTCTTAAAGCCCTCACCACCACATAAAGGACAGTTTGTTCCTCTATTAAATGGAATAGGGCCACCAGATCTATAAAAGTTGGTAGACCTGCCACCAAATGTATTGGTAACGCAGTTTTCGCACTTCTCTCTTTTTTCTGGATAAACTATAGTACATGTACGATTGAACAGAAGGATTGCTTCGTTCAATTTGGTAAATGCACTTGCTGGTAGATTAAGAGCCATATATCACCTTACACTGTTATTTCTAATTGCGGTGTTACAGAACCTGTATCATCAATATGCTCAAACTGAACCATGGTAGAAGCACCAGTTGGAGCGGCTTTAACATAAACCATTAGAACTATTGCATTTCCTGAAGACCATCCTGACCTATCGACAATTTCCTGAATTACGGTTTTGATATCAGGCGAGTCTAGGACAGTCCCATTAGCAGCACTTCTTATAGTGCCATTTCCTGTGTCTGTATTAATACCCCAAGCAACTTCCGCTGTAGTAAAATTACTATGATTAAGCTGACTTGCAGTCGTTAGCGCAGCTTTGTCATCATCATCTATGGCTGCAACATAGAAGTCGTGATTATTTGTTGTTCCTGAATACGCCCTTTTGTTTAACTTCAAATAAGCACTCTGAATGGTAGCTCCTTGAGCAGCAACAATATTGTCAAACCTCACAAAGCTTGCAGTGTATTGCCATTCCATCTCTTCGTCGTCGTAGTTAGCCCCAATGTAAGGTCTAGAACTGCTATTAGCAAAACTTGTAGTGTATGTGGAATTACTGCTACTAGACTTATATGCCGTAGACGCTTTACCATCATCAGCACTAGCAGCAACCGTATAAGTTGTGGTAGTTTGTAGTCCGTTTGAATCACCGCCATAAAATCTAGGATTATCAAACCTTGCGTCCAAATTTAAACCCGTAGAGGATCTTAATAATGGGGGTGCAAGGGTTGTGATTGTTCCCTTTTTGTTAACATGTGTAATAACATTACCATGTTTAACATCGTTCGCTGATATAACTTTTGTAATTGGATTAGCCATTGGTCACCCCTTAAGTGGCAGCATCACCTGTGTAATAACGAGGATCATCCCATCTTTCGGCATACTTGGTATTCAAGTTAGCCACATCGTTTGCGTCATTAACAGTTGCATCAATAGTTTGGTAGTTTGCAAATTTATCAACGGCAATTACAATAGTGCCATTTTTTTCAGTAGTGTTAGAACTATGCGCATTTTGGACAGCCATTTTTGTCTCCTATTAGGATTCTAGTTCGGTTATTCTTGCTTTAGCCGCATCAAGTTCAGTTTTAAGTTCTTTAACTGCTGCGACTAAGTAAACGTTAATCATGTGAGAGTCCAAAGTTTTTAGGTTTTCCACCAAAACCTCATCTGTTTCATGATCGTGTACATCAACGTTGGTTGTTGTAACTGCTTCGGGAAGATGAGTTTCAACCTCCTGTGCAATAAAGTTGTAATGATAAGTCTCATCATCTATGTTTCCAGAATGTTCACAATGACAATACTCATGTGTGTATTTAAACTTTACAGGTCTCAGGGAGTTTATCTTATCCAAAGCGCCAGAGATTTCAGACACATCGGTTTTTACCCTAGAGTCAGAAACAACAGTCCACACAGAGCTTGACGGCTTACCAGCAGAATTAGTGCTTAGCTGAAGCTCGTATGCTGGAGATGCTACATTAATTCCAACCTTACCATCATTAGTAACTCTAATGCCTTCATCATCACCGTCGTTGCTTACCCATTTATCGTTTAGGGCAATATTTCCGTATACGGTTGTTTTGTCCGATCTAATATGAAATTCAGAAATATTGTTTGTATCGCTATCAAACCTACTAATAGCAAGTTTAGCTCCGGTATCAGCAGCACTAGTACCAGCCTGAATATAAGCCGTATCAGTTGTACTTCTTGAACCAAACAGCCTGAGCGCTGAGTAACTGGCATTGTCTCCCACCATAATGGAAGCGTTGTTTCCTTTAACGTGCAGGTAATTTGTACCGGCAGCAAAATTGTCATAAGGAGAGTCTGTGTTTATTCCAACGTGACCTAATCGGTCAATCGTCAAATGGTTAGGAACAAACGAACCAGAGTTATTCACCTTTAAAACATCTGTCGTTGCCTTGTAGCCAAGTGCAGACCAGTTTCCAATTGAAACATCTCCGCTTCCAGAAGTATTTGATCCAATATAAATAGCAGTTTCGCTACCCATTGGGTTTTCTAATGCACTTGTTGTAGTACCACTTGCATACACATGTGTGTTAAATAATGGTCGCCAGTCTGTTCGACGAACACCAGAACTAGCGAAACCAACATTGTTATTTGTGGCATCTAGCACAAGTTGATTTGGTCTAGTTATTCCAGCGGCTCTAGTTTCTATAGCATATTGTTTAGTGGAGCTATTCCATCTGGATCTAGCATAGTTTGATATATTGGTATTGGTATTTCCAGAACCAACAAACAATTCAGCGTTGCCATACTGCGCGCCAACAACCAGTCCTATGTCTCCGCTAGCTACAGTGTGTTTGCCGATATCATACCCAACAACAAACTGTTCTTTTGGGTATAAAGCACCAACGGAAGCTTTACCGCCACTTGTTATTACAAACGCGGCTTCATTAAAGTTGACCTTATGTTTTCTATCGTCGTCATAGCCTATGAAAAATCTAGCAGCACCACTAGCGCTTGTGTCTACGCCCAATCCAAACGTGGCTAGCAAGTTGTCTTGGTTGACAGCTTCATTGCCTTTGTATTTAGATATGATTACATCTGCGGTATTAGTAGGAGCGCTTTGCATATCAAATCTGATAGCATTTCCAGAAGCTCTAACATGCAATGGTTCAGAAGGATATTCGTGACCTATACCAAACTTGCCATCAGTATCAACCGTAAACCTTTTTATGAAGATGTTTGTAGAGGGATTCAAGTGGCCAAAGTTCATGTTGGTTCCACTGCCAGCCGCTAAAATATTAGGGCTAGTGCGAACATACATAGCAACACCTGAAGACGCATGAGATCTATCAATTCTCAATGGTGGGTTTACACCACTTCCATAAACATATAATTGACCATCAGGCTTTATGGAAATTCTTTTTTGCTTCCCTATGCCCCCAAGGGATACACCAGAACCGGATGTATAAAAATCAATTCCACCATCTTCTTTATTGTCTGTGTCAGAACCAGAAACAAAATTTATAGCTGCAACGTTTTTTGTTCCCCATTGCGCATTAATTTTGTTGAGCGTTGTTCCAGCAAGGGTAACACCGCTATCTCTTATGTCTAAAGCATATGTATGAAAAGTATCTGTTCCACTACCGGTTATTGGGATAATGGAATCGACGATATGCAGCATACTATTTCTAATAGTTTTAGCTGTAATAGCACCGGTGTCGTTGTCAGCTAAATCGGTTTCTATTTTGCTTTTTAAATCTGCCTTTTTATATTCAGCCATTATTCAAACCATCCTGCCCTATTTGTTAAGTGTGTTCTTGCTACAGCATCACTTCCCGGTGAATAAGGCCCAAGTATGGCTTGACCAACAACACCATTGAGTTTGTACTGAGTTGTGGCTTCTTCATATTTTTTATTGATATCATCAAACAAAATTTTAAGACCAGAAACAATACCTCTTAAATCAAGAGCAGATGGCCCATCTTTTAAAGATATAGCATTAAGTGAATGGGTTTTTAACTCGCTTCCTAAGAGCATCTGAGCTGTCTTCAAGCATACTAAATTAATGAATGAATCATCTTTGTTGCCTGAAGTAGGGTCTGGACTAAGAGAAACAGAATCTACATCAATAGCATATGTATTGTCAAAGTCTATTTCTAAAGATGCCAATTGAGCAGATACTAAAACCGCCTCCTCTAATCGACTATCTGTAAATGTATAATCGCTTGAATCTAAATCGTTCACTAGGTGACGAACTATAACTTTCATTTCATTTTGCCAAGGCATTTTCGTCTCCTATAAATTTCTGTAAACTTTAAAACTAGTTATGTCTGTATAAAAAGTCCCATCTGATATGATCACTTTGCCTTGCAGTTTATATGAACCCGCTTCATCTAAATCATCGGCTACAGTAACATAGTATATTTTTCCATCAGTACCATCGCTATCAAATGTGGCTGTTGCTGTTATTTTGGTTCCAGATGGTTTTTGTATGATTATTTCTTTGGTACTAGCGCTAGAAATGTTAACAGCACTAGAGCCGTCTTTAATGGTTACTAAAAACTTAGTACCAACATCATTTAAATGTATTTCGTTTGCTGGCATGGCTATCTCTCTCTAACAAGTGTTTTTTCTACAATCTTGTCTATATATCCTGTAATTCCACTGTTTTTGTCTATATATGAATTTATGCTAAGTTGTTTATCAATATGACCTGTGATGTTTTTGGTTTTAATTATGTACCCATCTAGTTCGCGTAATTTGTCTACATACAGTGAAAAACTAACAGTATCCGGTTTTTCCGTAACGGATAAAAGCCTTGCCTGTATAGTAGCAAGGGAACTAAGATTAGTAGACCCTCCATGTAATAATACACTATTTCCAGTCAAAGATCCTATACTTTGAAGACTACATCTTTCCAAAGCAGTAAGATCTGCGCTAAGGCTTGCGGTTGATGGTAAAGTAACAGCTTCAATAAACTTAGATACTTCAGCAGTAGCTGTTAATGTGGCTATAATCTGTAAATGGTTTGTAGCAACAAAACCATGACCAGAAACGTGTGTTCCTTGGTTAAAGCCATCTGAAAACCCATTATCAAATGGACTTCCTGTACCCAAGCTAGCTTGACCAAGTTTTTCAACAACACCATCTGAAGACATTGCCCCAGATCCAGAAATCGTAGAAGTGGCTGGTATATTAACACTTGGAACGTTTGCTATTGTTGCACTAGACGATAATCCACCAGTAGAGATGATTGTTCCTACCATCTTCCCAGACAGTGTGCCAATATCAGCTAATAAACTAGCAGCAACTATATGAACAACACCAACATTTAACGTTGTTCCAGAAGCAGAAAGTGTAGCAGTACCAAGCTTAGTCACTGCCCCACTAGCAGAAACAGTAGCTAATGAAGATAGGGTGGATTTTCCTGATGAAAGCTCTGCAACGACAGACAAAACAGCAGAAGATGATAATGAAGAATCGCCACTTCTGGTTAATTGACCAACAGCAGAAACACTACCAGATGCGGATAATGAACCAGTTCCCAGTTTGGTTACTTGGCCATCAGAAGAAACAGTACCCGTACCGCTTAATGTAGATGCTGCTTTTATTGTGAGTTCTGAAATTGCAGCAACCGTAGCAGGTGCTGAAATCGAAGAAATCAAAACTCCTGTAAGTACGCCAGCCGAAGACTGTGTTGCAAGAGACGATAGGGTAGATTTTCCGGCAACGTTAATAACACCAGAAGCAGCAACAGTTCCACTATCAACCAACAGACTGGCAGCAACTATGTGAACTACACCAGCATTTAAGGTTGTACCAGACGCAGACAAAGTTGACGCAGCACTAATTTGCTGTACACCAACACTAGCCACCGACCCAATTGCGTTAAGGGTTGCGCTGCCTGTATGTGTGGTTGCCCCATCAGCTACTGTAGGAGTAGTAGAGATAGGAAGTTCACTTATTGCGCCAAAACCAAACATAAAGCAACCCCATTAATGGCTAATTAAAATATATTATCTATAATAGATATACACTATTATGGATCAACAAACATGATAAATGCAGCACCCGTAGTGTCATCATCTGCTACAAGCTCATGCGCGCCTATATCCCAAGTGTCTCCTTGAGAGTCTCTATTCCTTCCATTGATATCTATCTCTACACCATTAGTAGTCCCCAAGTCTACACCTTCATCTATACAATGAGATCCAGATGCTATATGCAAGTCTTCAGACCCACCAGTAGTTGAAACAAAAGCTATCTGTGCTAGTGTTTTTCCAGTCAAAGAGTTACTTCCAGCAGCAGTGTAAGAAGAATGACATGTATCATCTGATAGATTATAATCTTCGGTAACAGTACCACTTCCTCCATTGCTTGCCCCATACTCATAAGCCCTTTCTCCATCTGACTTATCAGAAACTAACTTTGCTACCAAATTGTTTTTTACAGTTGTGTCAGAACTTGCTGGATCGCCAAATCTTATACCAATCGCAAATTTTGAACTACCAGCAGAATCTATGTTGTATACAGTATTATTATAAATATAAGCATCTGCATCCCAAGTATTTGTATTTATAGCGGAAGCGTGGTCGTTATTTGTTTCTACTATGTTATATATTATATTATTTTGTATAGTTATGGTGTCACCAGAATCTCCAGTTCCAATTACATGAATTATATGTGGGCCATTACTTCCGGGGTTTCCTCCTTTATCATGTATGAGCATATTTCTTAGAATGCAAGCATCATTAGTCCCGGTAAGAACTATTGCTTTGTTTGTATTTGCAGAGTCTAGACTATCTAAGCTTATATCTAACCACTCAATTATTACATTGTCTACATCCACTCTAATAATGCCTTGGTCATGACCAGAACCAGATGTTGGTTTTAATAGCGCTCCACTTTCAGCCGTTCCATCGTGTCTGCTGTCAGCATGAACGCTGAGTTTAACTAATGCAAGATCCTGTCCAGAACTACCGCCAATACTAGTTCCTCCGTTTATAGTTGTAGTAGCGCCTGTAAACGTAGAATCAGCATACATTTCACCAACAGCAGTATCGCCATTGCCATATATTGAGGAGGAAGACAAATCCGCTTCCCATGCGGCAATAGTAGTGTAATCTCTACTACTAGTTCCTATAGTTTTTGTTACAGTAGCCATTACAACAACCCCTCTGTGATCTTATCGTAAGTAAGAATATCAATGTGTTCTCTTTCGTTCATTGGTTTTCTACAGTCACACATATGGTCTGGATTTCTCAAATTATCTACAGAATTTCCAAGCTCAGAGGATAAGTCCCAATAAGGAACAAACCACCTTCTTTTAGCTAGAATAACAGGAGTATAATCTTCTGGAGGGTCTTCAGGAATGTCTTCAGTAGCGGGCAAAGATCTTTCCGTCACAGTGCCACCAGAAAGCTCAACTCTAGTAAAAGAGTCTCCATCGTAACTCCTTCCAGAGGTATTAATACAAATGAAATGTCTTTTTTCTAAGTCACTAAAAGGCCAGCTATTATGATTGCTTTGCAAATTATCGCTTTCGGTTTCTATATGATTCCAAGCTACTGGAATAAAAACTTCAGCATCGTTTCTCATTTTGCCATACCAAATTTCCGAGCCACTTGCTCCAAATATCTTATGGCGCGGATTCTTTAGTCTTCTAGATATATATTGATATGCATTAATGGCTTCGCCGTCTGCGTTTGGGATGGTGTTTAAGATATCTTCTTCATCAGTTAATAGATTGGTTCTTTTAACATCATTACTATTAAGCCTCTCAAACTTATAGATATGTGTAGCCTCCTGAAATTTTTGAAGTAAAGTTCCTAAATCTCTAGTTCCATTAGCATTAAAACCAAAATTATCAGGATGACATATCATTTCCGCATGAGCTAAATAAATACGATCAAGAGACATAGCTTCTACTACATCTCCGTCTTGATAGTATGGATTAGATCCATCAGATTTTACTTTTACTATTAGTTCCATTTTACTTTCTCTGAATACTCTTCCATCAAGGACTTTCTGTATGGAGCGCAATGCTTACCTGCAAAATGTATTATGAAGTCTCCATCGTTATATGCCGTTCCTAAGTTTTTTACTGGCTCCTTTGACTTGTCAGCCCTAAACCAAGTTTCACCCCATTCGGTAAATTGCATGGGTCTGTTCTTATTGTCTACATAGTAAAAAGAGTTGAAAGCTCTATTTTGTTTTTCTATATATACATGTTCATCAAAATTCATTTCGTTTTTGTTGTACAAATCATTCATGCCACATTGTTCCCAGTAGCTGTAAGTTCTGTACTTTTGGTATTCTTCTTTCGGCCAATCCCAAAGTTTCCTCAAAAATTGTTTTGACCACTCAGTGTTCTTAATAAAATAATGTCCACAGCATAGACAGTTTCTAGTTTTTATTCCACAATACTCGCCTTGTCCCTGTGTTGGTATAATCATATCGTACTTTGGTCGTATAAAGCTTTCCAACTTTACAGTGTAGTCCATTATCAATGCATCTACATCAGACCAAAAAACCCAATTCACATTAGTTGTCTCTAATATCTCCAATATTAGTAACACACTATGCCAGCTTGGATGTCTTTGTTCAAAATCTGTCTTATAAAGACCTCGCTTTGATACAAGATCATAATTGTTAAGCCTTGCGTAATTTTGTTTGTTTTCTACGGCTATATAAGCCCAGTCATCTAAATTCTCAGTGTATAACTGAGCTATTGCTATCTTCATTTTTTTCTAATCCACAACTGGTAATCATTGTGTATTACATCTAATTCGTCTTTAAAAGTTTCAATAAAATAATCAATAGCTTTTTTAGCAGACCCATTCATTGCTTTTGATCCATGACTATTTGGATATCTTACACCCAACAAATAATCATCGAAAGCTATGATACCTCCCCTTTTCAAGACTCTAAAAGATCCTATTGCATCTTTGATAACAGCCTTCTCGTCATGATTTCCATCTACATAAATAAAATCAAAATAATGATTTGGAAATACCCTCAACTCTTCTGAGGAGTCTCCTTTAACAATATGAACTTTATTTCTAAATCCCGTTTTATTTATATTTGAAACAAATCTTACAAAAGCATCTCCTGTCCATTCAGCCCATGCATCAATGCAAAAAATTTGAGAGCTTTCTTCTGTTAATATATTTTCTAGCATCCATATGGTTGACATTCCTTCAAACGAACCAATTTCAAGAAACATACATGGCTTGCCTTTAAACTCAGATAAGAACTCTTCAAATTGAATAACTACCTTTTCTGGGTTTTTCTCAGAAAACCAGTCCTGAGTAAATTCATAATCCATTTTATATTTTCTTAAGTTCTACAGATTCTTTTACATGCCAATTGTCTGTAATAGGTAAGAACCAATAGACGCTAGTAATGCTAGCAAGCTCGTAAAAACTACCAGTCCTGCTAGAAGTAGACTCAATCCCAAACTTATTTCCTTGATCATATTTTAAAAACTCTTTACCGTAATAATAATAATTTGAGATATATTCTAAATCATTATTTATTCTTTCATTGACCTTAAAGCCGAATCTTATTCCTTTACCGCTTGTCGTTACATAGCAAAACAAGACTCTTTCATCTTGAACTAATTTATTAAATAAGTTGTTTGTGTAATCGTCGTCACAAAAGTCTTTATGCTTCATAATTGGAAACTTGACTTTCATTATCGAAGTATTGTCTGATCTATCTAATTCTTTTACTACTTTAGAGTTATCAGGTCTATGCTTTTCCAAATGCTCGACTGTATCAAATTCACCAAAAACTATCCGTACATCGTGAGATACATAGTCGATTGGATGATAAACATTATGTCTAACGTTTCTTTTTTCATCCTTGTAAAGACCGAAAAGTTTTAGGTCTTGTATGTCTTTGTACTCTTGCTTAGAGCCATAATCAAAAACATCTTCAAGGCTTCCGTATATTTTTTCCCACTTTGGCATTTGCTTGATATCGGTTAAATATATCAGCATAGCTCTTCAAAGATCTCCTTTGCGACTTGGTATTTATCTTCGTCTTTAGAAGCGAGGAGAAAACCTCTGTGTGTTAATTCTCTTGACCTCATTTCTTTGTCCTCTATAGTCATGTACTCTGGATGTATTTTTAAAACTCTTCCCAAAAGCTCAGAGCCTTTTCCATTGTAGTTACTACTAATACTAAAAAGATTAGTGTCATGAGCTATTACGGTTGGCACTTCATTTCTTAATATCATTAATAATTCTGCTCCAGCTCCTCTTATGGAGTGGTCAGCGTCTACAAAAACCAAATCAAAGTCTTTCCATTGCTCCAGAACACTCTCTCCACTATGCGTATGAAGGATCACATTGTCTGGTTTTTTGCACATTGATATAAGAGTTTTTAATTGTCTCGTTGGGCTTACCTCTGAAAGGTGCAACTTAAAGTCTTTTCCGTTGTTTAAAGCCTCTATAAAAGCAGCTGTAGAAAAACCCGTATACGAGCCTAACTCAGCTACCCTCTTTAAATCTGTACGCATTAAGAATTCGTATATTATTTCTACATGTCTCTTGTCTGCTATCCAATCTGGATGGTCACAATCTAATGTAAATTCATATCTTGTAAAATCCATCATATAGTTTTACTTCCTCGTAATTTTTTATTACTTCCCTCAGTGGTCTTTTTTCTTGCTTTTGAAGCATTGCGGGATCTAATTCAAATCGCTCGACATTTAAGTAATCCTGAATTGAATTTATTGTTTCGTCAAAATTTTTGCATAAGTCTTCGTAGTAAACCTTTTTGTAGTCTAGGTTAAGGCTTTTAAAGTCTTCGTATAATTTTGTTTGTCTATCTATAAAATCAAACAAGTTTTTGGGTAAGACTTCGACTTTTTCTTTTGTTTCTTTGTCTCTCCAAATTTTTGTTTCGGTAGCTATTTTCAATGAAACAAATTGAGCAAGTTTGTACTTTCTTTCAAGCAAAATGAACTTGTCAATTTTTGAAAATGGCAAGTCGCTATTAAGAGTCAAATGCCACACAAATCCAACATGGTTAAGTTTAGCTATAGATGGGTCAATAGTGTTGTTATATATATAATCTTTTATTTTAAAATGTTCTTTGTATATTGGTAATGTTCTGTATTTATCGTCCGGTCTAAAAAATTCTCCTGCCCATCCTATTTTCGGATGATTGTCCAATGTCATTCTTAAATAGTGTGTACCTGCTCTAGGAGTGCTTATTAACGCACACTTTTTAGGTTTCATGTTAGTTGTCGTTTACAGGCATATTTTGACCAATTATAAAGCCGTCCATATGACCTTCAGCTCTAACAACAAAACCATAAGTATCAGCTTTGTCATCTGTTGCAGTCATAGTTGGAGCAGTTCCTCCGGGCCAACTAATGGTAACAGCTACTGCACTTCCACCACCATCAAAGTCCATAGTAACTGCATCCCAAGCGATAGTATATGGGCCTGAACTAGCGTCTTGTTCAAACCTTATCATAAATCTTTGACCAATTGCTCCGTATTTGAAGTCTATATCTGTTATGTTTGCATTTAGTTCTACATCAAAATAGTTTCCTTTATTTAGATGTATATCTAGGGTTGCATCATTTTCAGGTTCTTCTTCTGCGTTTGCGATGCTTTGTACAAAAGATGAGTTTTTCAGTTCTAGCCTATCTAGGCTTTCATCCCATAGCATGTACGCACCAGAAGTAGCTCCAAACAACTTAACGTCATGCCCTGTGTCGTCAACACCAACGGTAAGGGTTCCAATTAGAGTCGCTGCACTTCCAGTAAATGAGAAGTTAGCTTCGGCGTTCATCGCATCTGTGCCAGTGGCAGTAAGAATACGATTGTCAGAACCGTTTGTCATAAAGTCTGAAACATCGACCGCTATGGTTGCGCTGTAATCGCCAGAAGTAGTATTGGTTTCGCTGGTTATATCAATACCCGTACTGGCAGTTAAATCGACACCAGTCATATCGCCGCTGCCACCAGAAACTGTCGCCCAAGTGTTATCTCCTCGCAAATAGGTGCTTGAGCTTTTTGTACCAGTGGCAGACAAATGAGCCAAATCGACCGCGCCAGCAGCAATTTGATCACTATCAATACCACCGTCAGCTACTTTTACGGTTACCGCAGCAGTTTCAGATCCACTGTTTGCTACAGTGATAGTGCTGCCATCGGCAGCAACCGTAGCTACATAGTTACCAGTAGTATGGTCACCGAGGGTAATAAGATTATTTAAAGTAGTAGCTCCTGTACCGCCATTAGCTATTGGAAGAGTCCCAGTAACCTGATCTGTTAAGCCTAAGACACCACCAATATTATCAAGATCAAAATTAGCTTCATTAACCGTTAATGTTGCATCACCGCCGATAATCCTACCAGCACCGCCCCCTACAGTTAATAAATTATTTGCCGATGTAATATCAGAAAGGCTTGTGACTCCAGTGCCGCCCTGATTAACGGCAATAGTTGTGCCTTCCCAAGTTCCGGTTGTAATAGTTCCTATTGTTGTAATATTCGATTGACCAGCCCAGTTGGTGTCTATAGCTATTTCATGAGCAGTACCTTCTCCATTGCTTGAACCACTTGATGAGATACCAGTACCGGGAACGATAGTTGCTACATAGTCACCGACTGTGTGAGTGCCGAGAGTTACTGAATTATTACCGGGAAAACTAGTGCTTCCTGACCCACCAAGAGATTCTGGTAGTGTTGAACCACCAAATAACCAAGTCCTAACGTCAGTTAAGCTGTTTGCACCAGTACCACCTTTATTAACAGGTACAATTCCGCTATATTCGGTGTTGGTAATACTAATTACACCATCAGTGCCGATTTCACTCCATGAGAAGTTTATATCGCCACTAGCAGTGCCTGCACACGCCACATGCTTCCATTCTGAACTCGAATAAACTAATATATCTTTATCTGCGGGCGCTCCAGAGGCCATGTCACTCAGGTCGTTAAAGTCGAGAGTAACAGTAAAGTCAAGGGTTCCATCACCATCCTCGTAAGCAACCGTAATACCACTTTCTGTATTGCCTGTTACCATAGCCCCAACTATGTCTTGGACTTCTTCTGTGGTAAGTTTAGCGGCGGCTGCGATTGTAATACCGCCATCAGCGTTTGTAATTGTTACGTTGGAACCCGCTGTTAATGTACTCGCAGTAGCTCCACTAGAACCACCTATTAACAACTGACCATTGCTAAGCGAAGTCACTCCTGTGCCGCCACGAGCCACTGTTAAAGTTCCAGTTGTTCCAGCGACTATTGGAAGTCCAGTTGCATCATCTAAAGCGAAAGCTGGAGTAGCATCGCTTGCACCCAAAGCAAGTTCAATTCCCCCATAGCTCACGGTAGAATTAGCTAACATGTCATTGGAGACTTGAACTTCTCCAATAGCTCCAGCACTAGCTGCACCCAAAACTCTATTAGCGGTGGTAGTGTGTTGCATTTTAGCATAAGTAACAGCGTCATTAGCTATCTTTGCGGTTGTTACTTGTAGATCGCCTATATGGGCGGTATCAATAGACCCATCAACGTAATGCTCACTATCAACAGCATCATCGGCTATCTTTGCTCCAGTAATAGCGTCGGCTGCTATTTTTGCAGTCGTAACTTGTAAATCGGCAATATGCACAGTATCAATAGCGTCATCAGCTATGTCTAAAGTTACAGCAGCGCTTTCAGAACCGCTATTTGCAACAGTAATAGTGCTATCCCCAGAGTCAGCAATAGTGGCTACATAGTTTCCGGTAGTATGCGTGCCAAGAGTGATTAAATTATTAAGAGTGGTAGCTCCTGTTCCACCATCTCCAACAGCAAGGGTTCCAGTAATAGAACTAGCGGCTAAGTCTATAGCCAATTCACCGGACTCAATAACTGCTCCACCATTAGCTTTTAAATCCAAAGCAAATGCTGTACCAGACAAGTCTAACCCATCACCAGCGGTATAAGTGGTATTGTTATCGGTGGCTGCTATTGTTAGAGTGCCAGCCGCATCGTCGTATGTTAAACCAATATTAGCGCCAGCAGTTAATAAGCCATTAACATAATCTTCAACCGCCTCTTGAGTCATGTCAGCAGAAAGAGTGTCTCCGGTGAGGGTGATTCCAGCACCAGCAACTAAATTAGTATCAGAACTAATGTCAACTGTATGAGACAGATTACCACTAGCATCTATATACACAGATTTACCAGCAGGATAAGTTCCAAAAACAGTATGCGTACCAGTAGACAGTGTAATGGCGTCTGTGTCACCATTACTATTAGCTAAAACTGTTGTGCGAGCAAGAGTGTCTGGAGAAGCATCGGTAACAGTTCCAATACCCACTTCCCATGCTGTGCCATTGGCGTCTTCTATCGCATAAAAAGTGGTATTGCCATTACCAACACCAGCAACAAAGCTTTGAAACCCACCAGCAGCACCAGCAAGATTAATAGTGCCAGTACCAGTGCTAGTGGTAGTCTCTTTTACTCTATCTTTAACTACGAGAGCCATGATTCACCCCTTAATTAATAAAGGTGATTAGGCAAATGTAATATCTAAATCACCAGCGTTAAACTTAAATACATCGCCATTCTTTACGTCTCTGGCAGTGGTTAAAGAGCCGTGTAGCAGAACATTACCACCAGAAGAAGCATCTGCAATGATAACGCCGGAAATATTATCCCAGTCACCTGTTGCGGTTGGGAATGTAATAGCTCCAGTATTTTGGGTTGCACCATCACTCATTGCATCCCAAGCGGTAACTTGAACTCTGGCGTAAGCTCCACCGCTAGCTTCTTGTGTTAAGGTTCCAGCTTCTACTACGGGTGCATCATAAAACTTAATGAGACCTACATAAACACTTGTGCCGGGAGTGGTGTAAGCCGTGTTTCTTAAAACATGATCGCCAATCTTGTTTTCAAGATATGTTGACATAGCTGACATATTTTATGTCTCCTCTTTCTAGAAAGATGTTAATTCTGTTCGCTTCCATGTATCAGTATCTACACAAATATAAAGGTGGTATATGTCATCAGCATTTTTGCCAAATTTTGTTTCACCCTTAACACAAGTCTCAGTTGCGCTAGCTGGTATTGTGCTATCCCAAAAAAATAAAGAATCGCCAACATCTGTAAAAACACTTCTAATATCTAATGGACTGATAAGTGCAGAAGAGTTATCTGGCAATTTATTGCTAACTTGAGTCGCTAATTCGGTTTTAGTTCTTTTGGTCATATAGTGTAGTCCAATTACGTTGTTTTATTCCGTATTATTATACACCATATAAAAAAACCGCCCCTAGAAATCTAGGGACGGTCTTATCTCGTTGGCTATATAACCTAAGATTCTTAGAAAGAACCAAGTAGGATGCGTCTGTTGTCCAGAACAGCAAAGCCAATTTCAGCCCAACCATAGAAGCCAGCTCTTTGCTGACGGTGCAATGCATCGTCTTCAAAAATCTGAACGTCTTGCTTGACAGGCATGATAAAGCTGTCATTAGCAGACAGGTCAAGACCTACTACGAGTTCAGGGTCAGTACCATTCAAGCTACCAGAAAGCTGGTTGCTAAAGAATAATTGGTACTCCTGAGATTCACCCATTTCATCCATGTCGTGGAGGTTCACGCCAAAGATACGGGTGATTGCAGCGCCATCATCTCCAGCCTGATAAATTTCACGACGAGTGATTTCGTCAACTTGATCCAGACCCCAGTTACGGATGTCTTCAAGAGCTTCAGGTGAGAGGTAAACGTCTGTCAGTCTACCACGATTCAAAGAACCGGAGTTACCGCCAGCGTTTCGACGCATAACAGTTTTCATCAAAGAGATGAGACGTTTGGTGAACTGACCATCAGCAGCGTCAGCGTCATAGACCAAAACGTTTCGGTCAACGCCAGCGGCCAACAGTGTGTGCCAACCATCGTCGTTCATCTTCTTAACAAAGCCAGCTTCGAGAACTTGCATTGCGCGACCCACAACATCCCAACGGGCTTCACGAGCGTAGCGAAGAAGGTAATCAATCGAGGAAGCGACTGAATAAGTCGGAACCATGACGTAATCGCCTTCGACAGCACGTTCGGGAATACGACCGTGACCGGGATTAGTGTAAGCCACATGATCGTTCTCTGTGCCGGGGGCTAAGAGGTCAAGTGGAAATTCAGCGGCAGAGCCGGGAGCCATCTGGATCTTTTCAAAGATTCCATCAAGAACGTCGCCAACCAAAACACCCTTACGAAGGGGAGTTTCAAGAGCAACCGCTAGTTCTCGCTGTGCAGCGAGAGCCTCATTCTTTTCGGCGCTACCGGAGCGCTGAATGAGTTCGATAAAATGATCATCAGGTTTAGTCATTCTACTCATGATTATAGTCTCCTATTAAGGGTTAATTATACGTCAGTGCCTGCGGCATCTGCTTTATTCATCGGAACAGGCAGGTTGACTTCAACCTTAGCGTAACCGTCTTCGTCCTTAGTGGACATAAAACGACCTACAGGACTGTACTTGGTATCAGCAACAGAACCTGCTACTGCAAATTTACCAGTGTCTGCATCGTCAAGGAAAGCAAGAGCGCCAGCGGTAGGCGTTCCTTCAATCTGGTCTGTTACAACATAACCCTTCTTCAGGATAGCAACTTTGCCACCTTTCTGGACTTCATCTTTGTGCCAGTTGATATGCTGGCGGGTGAGGTCAAGATTTACTACATCATTGAGCAAAACCCCAACAGGGATATTGGTAGTGCTTGCCGCAGCAACCGTTACCAAAGCTCCAGCCTGATCCATTGCAGCACCAGAACCAGCGGTACTGATTACAACGATCTGGCCTCTTTCAGCAGTTTCATTCATGAAATAGCTAATATCGACATCGAGTTCATTTCTATCAGCTTTTAAAGCCATTGTAATGTCTCCTTAAAAAACACGTTTACTTATTAAGAGTTGCCGTTGAACGAAGAACGTTGGTCTCAAGCCACTCACTTGCACTTGCTCGCAATTCATCAGTAGAATCGTCTCCAGCATCTGCTAGTGCAGCTTCAGCTTCTTCTTCTACATCTTCAAGAACTTCAGCTTCGGCTTCAACTTCAGCTTCATCAGTTTCTTCAGCTTCAGCTTCATCAGCTTCTTCTGCTTCTACTTCTTCGGCTTTTACTTCAGCTTTCTTCTTAGCTTTTTTCTTGCCTTCGTCTTCGTCTTCTTCGTCTTCGTCCTTTTTAAGCCATGGAGGTGCTGCACCCTTTTTCTTTGCGATTAGGGAAACAACTTCCTCGAACACTTCTTCGCTAGCTTCAGCAAACTTCTCAATAGCTGCTTCAGCTTCTTCGCTGTCCAAACCGGCTTCAATGAGCAAGCTCTTTCGAGCAAGCACTTTCTTCTCGGTTTCATGAGCTTCAATCTTTTCGTTGGCAACAGCCAACTCTTCGTCCTTCTTAGCAATTGCTTCTTCAAGTTCGGCAACCTTGGCTTCAGCAGCTTCTACAGCAGCTTGAGCTTCGGCAATAGCCGTGTCTTTTTCTGAAACAGTAGCTTCAAAAGCTTCAATCTTAGATTGAAATTCTTCATCTTTTTGGTTAGTAATTTCAGCCTTAAGAGCATCAGAGGCTTTCTTAGCGGAAGCTAATTCAGCTTTAAGCTCTTCTACCTGTTCTTTGAGAACATCAGACATATCTTTATTCTCCATTATAAAACTAGAGTTAGTTATTTGTTCTGCTTGTGAACCCTCAAAAGGATTAACGTCGTTAAGAATCACGCTGCGCGGATTTGCGGGGTTTCTAACAAGACCCTTCCCAGAAAACGCAATGTTTCTTAATAGTCTTCCTATGGTGTATCCTTCATATTTTCCTTCTCCTCCATATGCTCTAAGGTGTTTTGTTAAAAAAGCCGACGCATCATCTCTTGCTATAACCTTATGTTCACCTTCCGGTGTGATTACAGCGTAGTCAAAATTATTGAAAAGGCATTCCATGGAAACAAACCATTCACCTTCTTCAATTTCCGCGATAATCTTAGCCATCCTCTCTCTTAGCTCGTCCGTAGTCCAGCTATTATAAAGAACAGCGCTTGTTGCTATATCGAACTTTTCGATTTCTGCAACGTCATTAACTTCGTTTCCTTCTTCATCAATAACAGCACTAGCTGTTATATGGCCGATTATATCAGACTCATCATGCATGAAGTTGAACTGCTTATCAACCGGCGAATCTTTAGCAGCCCAAGTTTCTCCTTTATCAAAAACATCATCATTTTTATTCCATCCAGTCGAAACTAAAATAGAATTCAAATAATATAGATCAACTTGATCTTTGTTCTCAGCAGAAGTTTCTTCATTAGCAGCAACCAACATTTTAACACTTTGTTTTTGTTGTTTACTAGGAGTATATGTAGCAACGGGACAAGTATATGCTATACTAGCACTTGACTTAATGGTGTCTTCTAGCCCAGCGTCTATTTCGTCTTGATATATTTTCATGTATCACCTCAAAAGAATATACACCATAAACAAAAATAAATCATAAAAACGTTAACCTGTTTTACTTAAAGCATAGCAGGAAACATTGATCCGTCTAACTTCATCAATGTTCGGTTGTCTTCCATTTTTGTTAAGAAAGTCCTCTTTGAGTCCTGCCAAAAGTTTAGATGTGCTGGCATCAACCGAAATCGGTCTACTCAAAAGGTCACTAACAATCTCTGGTGTCACCTCTATAAAGGGTTGCATACCACACAGTATACAAAGCTTAAGATGTTCCAATTGCTCTACTTCGCTTTTGGTTAGCGATCTAAGGCTAGCCTTTTCATAATGTGCAAGTATCGCTGGATTAATAATATCGGATATTTTAGATTGTGCCTCATGCGCCCACAAAGAAGTCACGACAAACTCGGAAGAATTTACCGTTTCTCTTGGTTTGACATCTCTCTGTTTTCGCTTTTGTTTGTCCTTAGAGTTTTTTGGTCTACCATCTTCCGGTCTGCCTTTTGGATCAAACTCTTTTTCTTGTTCGATCTTTTTCTCTTGTTGTTTGTCAAATTTCTTTTGGTCTCTTTCGTCTTGTTTATCTTTTATCTCATCTTTCTTTTCTTCAATTTGTTCGTCGCTTCTTCTATCCTTTGGGTTTGTAAGTGGATGATCCCCAGTATCATCGCAAGGGACAATTCCAACATCTTCAGGAGCGATCATATCTTTAGTCAAAGCAATCTTCTCAAGATCATTGCGATGTTGTGGATTATGATAAGGACTTGCCTTTTGAGGCATAGATTCATTCCTTCTGTCTTTTACTTCCCGTCTAATTCTAATCTTCTCAATTTCAGGAATTTCCCCAAATCGTTCGACAAGAGTTTCAGAACTAATAATGTTTCTATCGGCTAACTGAATGAGAAGGGTTTTCTCCGACGCTTCATCAGATAAAACCATTTGGTCGAAGTGAATTTTAGCAGGAAGCCTAAATCCCATAGCTTTCTGAACTATTTCTAGTTCTTGGTTCCACCAATTCACCAATACCTGACGACCGTATTCCAATCTTTCGACGAGTGTTTTAAGACTAATAAAATTATTAGTAAAACCGCCCCCAGTATTAGCCATACCTGTGAGGGTAGGGGGAATACCAAGCCCAGCGTAAATATTAGTGAGAACCGGCTCATACTTCTCTTTTCCTAAAAACCTAAATACCTGAGTGCTAGATTCCGTAAACTTAAGTTCCGGCCCCCATACCAGATCCATAGTACCACCACCAACATTGCTAGCTAATATATTTCTTAGCTTATTAATAGCAGCTTTAGTTGGGAGTATTTTATTATCTAGGTCTCCAAGGCTCCACAGTCTTATATTAGAAATAGCGCCATCAAGAGCTGATATATCTGCTAGTTTCATTTTTTCTAACATGATAATATCATCAAGAATTGCGTATATCATTGGGTTAGACCAAACAAGCCAGTCATCTTTTTTGTAGTAATATACTGAAACCTTTTCTGGGTCTAGCGGAACAACGTTTTGCCCGTTTTTAATCGCTTCCAAAATATCTGGAGGAAGCATAGCTGTTAGGTTTTTATGATGTGGGGTGTTTTGAGTTAAACCCCTCTTAGCTAATCCCCTGACGAGCTTTGAAACCTTTAATGCGTATTGAGGCTGACCAACAAAAGTAGCAAGTTCATTACCAATAACTTCAACAGACAATGGGTTTAAAAAATCAAACTTCCACGGTATTTCTCTTCTATTAACCTTTAGGTCAATAACCTCCATGTCTGCATCAGCCATGGATCGGAGTTGTTTTTCTGTTCTTTTATTAATCTTTGCGGTTCTACGTTTTACTACCACATTTCCGCATCTATATAGGGTGTTTAAAAATCTCTCTGTTCTTTCTTTTCCATTTACCTTTTGAAACCACGCTCTAAAGAATTTTTCAATACGTTTATTTGGGTGGACTATGGTTATTCCCTGTCCAGCAAAATCTGCCATAAGATCAATGACATTACGAATAATCCCAACCTTGTCATAAGCGGCCATGCACATGCGTATGGCTTCTTGCTGTCTTTTAGGTACAGCCTCTTCAGATCGAAAACGATTATAGTCTTCTCTGGTAAACCCAGTTCTAACCGAACGATTAGGTTCAATATCTAAAAAAGACCTACGATTATAAGCTACAGCCTTTTGAATTCCGTCATAAGAATCAATATTGTCTGAAGTATCAGCAAGAGCTTGTCTTTTTCCAGAGTCATCAGACCAAGTTACAAATGCTTGGGCTTTTTGCTGATCTTGAATTGGGTCTTTAGCCATTTTTATACCTATTGAATTGTAATTGGAATGATTGAAATTTTAATCTGTATGATTATACACCAAATTAATATACATCTTTCATTCCTTCGGTAAACCAAGCTGGGCCTACATATTCTGGGCCATCCATACTACCCCTCATGCCTTTAGCAAACCCACCGACTGTATCATAAACCGGAGGTGGAGGTGTGCGCAATATCTTTCTTGCAGACATGTTTGCCATAATTAAAGATGAATAGCGGTCTTTTCTGAGTCTATCTTTTCTACCACCGGGAAGTTTAACCTCTGGAGTATCCCACTTATCTCTACCAGAAGTTGTTTGTGTCATAATTATCATGGAAAGCTCATCTTTAAGCTCTTCTATTTCCATAACACAATCTTCTAAAGTATCATAAAGCCTACTCTTTAATTTATCATCAGATATAGCTAGTCCTAAAGTAGCAGAGTCAAAGTAGGGAAACAGTACCGTTTTATCCTCAAAGTCTTTTCTTAATCCATGATTAGCTTCTCCAACCCAATCGGACTTTGCAAATTGAACCATTTCTACAATATGAAGTCCCGGTTCTCCGTCAGTATCTTTTTCTTTCTTTTCGTCTATAGTAGGCCAAATTGGTAATTCACCTTCTCTTATTTTGTCTTTATCATGCAAAGCTTCAATAATGGCTATACCACCACCCTGTGCATCAAGAGCGATTTCTTGACAGGGAAACACCTTCATTAGATCTCTAATTTTTCTAGCGCAATAAGAATAGAAATCTGTTTCATCGGCAACACCCGCTTTAAGTTGTTCTTTGTGCCTGCCTCTATTCGTAGTCCAGCAGTAAACAATTCTGCTATGGTCTTCGTGAACCTCCATGATGACAATCGAAAAGTTGTCAACTTCAGAAGCGGGGTCAATACCATAAACGTATCTGCAATTAGGATTACCCCTGAGAACTGCTTGAAAATCAACTTCTCCACTTGGAAGGCTGATTGGGTTCTGTGGAGTAGCTACGCAGGACTCAATGAGAGAGCGTTTAAAGAACCCATTGCTATCAGTGGAGAAACATGCCCCAAACTCCATTTGATAGATTCCTGAGTGGACTGTGGCCTTTGAGCGAGCGACTTGAGCGGCATCCATAAATCCTTCAGGCAAAAGCTCAAAAGGAACTCGAATAATTGAATACTGCCTCCAATCAAAACCGTTTGGAACCTCATCATCCCCAAACATCTCGCCAAGTTTTTTAGGATCACCTTTACTATTAATAAAACCTCTCCATTTTTTCCAATATTCAGCAAAGTGGTTAAAATCATAATACGCTGTACCAGAAAGAATGATTTGGTTTGCGCCTTCTTCATGGGCTTCTTGTTCGTCTTCTGACATTTGCCCAAGTTCAATGGCCTTCTTTTCAGCAGCTACCCTTCTTACGTTCTCAATAGGTGACGCACTGACAGCAGCAAAACCAGCAACAACGTTTTCAAATATCTCTCTAGGAATAGATGCAAATTCATCAGCAATAATATCATTAGCACGTTGACCACGAATTTTACTACCATCACCAAGAGGTAGGCATGTAATAGTGCTTTCCCCTATTTTGAGCCTACACATATCAACATCTCTTCTTGGCCCACCATCTCCACCAACAATATCCCTTAATAAAGGAGAATTACGCCAAACAGTATCCATGTATTCAAAGAGAACCTTAGATTGTCTAAAAGCAGCACCAACAATAACAATCTTTCTTCCGGGCATTAAAAGAGCGCGAAGTATAGCGTATACAGAAAGGATAAAAGATTTTCCAAAACCACGACTAGCGATTAGCATTGGAAACTTTCTGCTCCACATCTCCCTAAGCATTAAGGCTTGGGTGGGCAATAGATCTATATTCAGAATTTGCTTACAGATAAATGAGAAGTATTCTGGATTGGTCATCAACCACGTTAGCTTGGTTGTAAACTCTTCTTCTGTTTGTATAGAAAACGGATTAACGATTTTAGACTCGTCTATATTTAAATTGAGCCAAGCGTCATTAATTACTCTTATGTTCTCACTCTGCTTGTTCACGCAGTAATATCTCCGTAACTTCGTCGAATATAATCATCGCTCTCTGTTCTGCGTTTTCTTTGTCTTGGGCGAATATTAACTCCACACCATAGTCTTCTTCGTATTCACGCAATTTTTTCCACATGAACTTTCCGTTCATTCTTACATACTGTCTTTGTTTTTTTGGTATGCCTGAGTTCTCTGGAAAATTCATGAGATCATCTATGCTAAATTCCATAATGATATATTTCCAGCGAAAGTTAGACATTCGCTCTACTTCGCTTTCAAACGCTTTTCTTTTTTTACCAAGGTTCATAGCAAGTTCGCCAGTAGAAGCTTTGCGCTCTATTACTAAATGCTTCTCTAATCCCTTGGCCGTATAGTCTCCTGTTTTTAGACCCCAGTCAGCAACAGCTATACATCTATCGAAAGAACAAAAGTTCCAACCATTCTTTTCTCTTGTGTCTTTTAGAATTACGTGTTTTTTGCTCATGCAATAGGTCTTAAACTAAATGGTCTAACTTCGTGTGTATGATCTATTCCATCAAAATTAATGCTGCTAAAATCAATAGCGTAGCCTTCTAGATATCTAGAGTTCAGCTCCTCAAGTGAAAAATGATTAAAGTGAGCTGCTGGATGCGTAGAATTGTAATTCATGCAAACGACACGACTTTCTTTTGGGCAGCAGAGTAAGTCTTGCTCTATAAACCTTCTGTTGTTTGTTGTGAAGTTTTCAACCTTTTGGGGAAATATCGCCCATTGGTTGTCTGTTTCCATGAATGTGTTTTGATTAAAAAGATCAAGAGCGTCTTGCGTTTTATATATGACACCATCCCAGCTAAAGCAGAAACCGTAGTTATCATGTTGGTGGTGATCTTTGAAGTTGTACTTTACAAACTCCCCATCTTCGTACACGGGCGTAATCTGTTTTTTGGTTTCTCGTGTCGTGTTGTTTCCCAGTCTTAGGCTTAAGCACCAAGAATCATCTCCTTTTTTTGCCAACAGTTCTTCGGGAGACATTCGGAGAGGTTTGTAAAAAATGCAATCATCCATGAACAAGGCGAAATGCCCGTCCTTGAACATATTTAAAAAGGAGTAAAAGTTCTCTAGCAGATAAGTCTCTCTCCAATGAAATATATTCATGTTCTCAGAGAGTAGCTTTTGGTAGCCCTGTTCAAAGGCTTTGGTGTTTGCGTCCCAGATTACATAAGGTTGAAATATTCCAGTCGCATTAAAGTAAAGACTCTCCAACAGGAGTCTTAATTGGGAGGCTCTATTTTTGCTAATTATTAGTGCCGGTATTTTTCCCATTGTTTTTCCTTACTATATCCATAAAGAGAGGCTCGTAATGAGCTTCGTCTCCTGTTATTTCCTTGTGGCATTTCCAGCATAAAGTGATACCATTATCAATATCATATCTTAGGTATGCCGCATCTGCCCATCTTTTTATGTGATGTGCGTTTAAAGCCCTCTTATAGCCACATCCCGGCATCTGACATTTATGCTCGTCTCTTGAAAAGACCCTTTTTCTCCACTCCGCATAAATCGGGTCGTTATAATCTCTTTTCATTTAAAGTGATCCGTTGAATTGAAGTAACGCTCTCTTTTTCCTCTTCGAGAATTTTTTGCTTTTCCATCTCGCATTCTGGACATCCTTTTTTGAATTCGACATGGGGTTTCAAGAAATGATGCAAGGCAAACATTCTCAGTGTATTCATTCTTTGTTCCATAATTAACTGAGAAAGACCGTTGTAAACATCTTGTTTGAATTCTCTATCTCCGGCCATTAGCTCTTCTATATCGCCAGTAATAGGTTTTTCTATTTCAAGTAGGGTTGGTTTCTTGCTTGTGTTTGCTTCGTAGTTTATATACCCAACTGATACGGTGGAGATAAAATTTAGTAATAGTAGAAATACAATTAATTTTTTCATTTTAGCCTCGTTTGCAATTAAGCGTGTGGTCTGACTTTTGTTAGTTTAATTACCTTCACTGAATGACACATTTCATCTTCTAAATAATCTACTACTTCATCGCTGATTTGCTCTGATATGATTTTATCTTGTAGCTTATTAAAAGCTGCGTGACATGCTCCGTCTGGACTTTCCGCATCCACAAACAAATGATTTTGTTTTCTTACACTATATCTAATCCCCAACTCACTTAGTGCATCCATGGCTTTTGTTGCGTCTATCACAACTTTGTATATCATATTGCACCATTCTTTTAACTAACCCTTTAAAGTCTATCTTAGGTTCCCAGTCTAGCCTTCTCTTTGCTTTATGAGACAGCCCTCTAAGGTATGGTACTTCAGAAGGTCTTTTTAACTCAGGGTCTATTTCTATATAATCAGTGTACTCATTAATATTTATACACTGAAAAGCCTCTTTTACGCATTCTTCTACTGAATATGTCTTACCTGTTGCTATTACAAAATCCATAGGTTCATCGTATTGTAGCATTAACCACATAGCTTTTACATAGTCTTCTGCGTGTCCCCAATCACGCTTTGCAGCTAGATTCCCAAGTTTGAGTTTGGGAATACTACGACCCGTCTGGGTCGCCCAGTGGAGGTCAGCCACATAGCGGCTGATCTTCCTCGTCACGAATCGCTCGCCTCTTCTTTCCGATTCGTGATTAAACAAAATGCCGCCACAGGCAAATAGGTCATAAGAGCGGCGGTAAAGGGCAACTGAATGGTGAGCAGCCAGCTTAGATATAGCGTATGGAGATTGCGGTGCGAAGGTGGTCTTTTCATCTTGATACTTCTCACGATTATTATCGAGGTTATATTGGTCTCCAAACATCTCACTGCTACTTGCTTGATAGAACCGTGGACGGTTCCCCATCTGCCGTATTACTTCGAGGATATTCATACATCCTTGACCGGTTACATTCCAAGTTAAGCTCGGTTGCTCAAAGGAAGTACCGACATGTGATTGTGCAGCAAGATTGTAGACCTCATCTGGTTGAACTTCGTTCAAGAGTCGATAGATACTACCAAAGTCAGTTACGTCACCCTGAATCAGATGGAACTGTTTTTGTGTTAGTAAATGGTTTATTCTGGTAGTGTTTGGTAGGGAAGAACGACGGGTTATTCCGTATACAGTGTATTGTTTAGATAATAGTAATTCAGATAGGTATGAGCCATCTTGTCCTGTTACACCGTATATGATTGCTGTCTTCATTAAAATATGCTATTACTCAGTTTTAGAACGTCTTGGTATTTGGTTAACATCATTTCGTAATAAGGATGTGTCTCTATATCTTTATAGCGATTGTTTACATCCATGTCTGAGGCATTTTTGAGAAATCTCATTTCATCGAAAGAGCTTCCACCTCCAAATATAGATAGTTGGTCTTTGGCAGCGTCAGTAAATGTATATCCGAGATCTTTACAGATGGTTTCTCTGTAATCTTTATTGGTAGCCCAGTCATTGAATTTTATAAAGTAACAGTCTGGCCTACCGTAGTTTGAAAGGTGGTCTGCATAAATATCAACCTTTTCATTATTTATTACCTCTTCGATAATTTTATCGTCGCGTATTGCCATCTTGATACAGCTTGCCAGCCAGTTTCTAAAGTCACGAATAACTACGACCGGCTGTTTATTTAAGGAGAAGGGGGATTTTTGTATTTTGTAGAAGGTGTCAGTGATACGTTCTTGTTCGTGGGTAATGATTAAACCTTCTGGTTTGACATCATCTACTATCAGTGGGAGCTTTTCTTTGTCAGGGTGTTCATTGGGGCCAGTCTTTATAGGATTATTGGCCATTAGATAGAGATTTTTATCGTCACCAACAGCAAACAACCAGCTAGTTATGGTTGTAATTGAAAAATCTGTTATGCCTTCTCTTTGGTGAAGCAGCCATACCGCAACTGCGTGATGTCCAGTACGGTGCATACTGACAATCAAATCGGTTTCCATTAATCTTCCTTAACGCTATCAGGAGTTAAAAATGGTTGATCTATCATACCATCTTCGTATTTGTGATATTCTGACAGTCTTTCAGCTTCTACATTAGTGGCGAGACGCATCTTTTCCATTTCAACACCCATCTCGCGTCTTGCTTCAGGGTTAGACATAAGGTTTCTTACCCATCCAATGAAGGTTTGTTTAGAATCTTCCAGTCTTTTGATACGTTGTTCTCTTGTAGCCTTCAAATCTTTGAGCATTGAGGCTTTTTTGGTTTGTAAATCTTTGTATTCACGGGTTAAAGACTCTTGAGCGGCACGACAGACAGCGATTTGGCGCTCTATATTAAAGATGTAGTCTTTGTCTTGTATCTCTAGGGGCTTACCTTTTTCGTCCGTGACGAGTTCTTCATATCTTTGAATGTCTTTCATGTTGGTTTGTTGGCCGATAAGTGCGCGATTCATCAATATTTCGAGTTTGATAGCGTCAATTATCTGCAATTCTTCAGTTGGAAGTACGTCATCACGGAATTGGGTGATGATTCGGCCCCAGTGGTAGAGTAAAGACTGTAATTCTTCTTCTGAAAACTGTTTTTTGAGGTCTTTCCAGAAGGGACGGCTCTGTAAATCGTGCAAAGCTTCGATTTCACGGTCGTCTAGCATGGCGTTCCCGATTTTCTCGTTAACGTAAGACTCTACGGAAACAGGATCTCGGTCTAAATGGGTGGCAAGTTCGAGATTTGACATCTCTCGGTGGTTATTTTTGATAAATTCTTGCTCTGTCTTAGAGAATCTACCCTTCTTCATAGCCATGATCCTTAAGTATTTCGAGTATTTGCTCTATTATTTGTTCTCTTCTTGGCTTAGGGACGTATGCTCCGTCTCTAACCCTTAAATAGTCTGATCGAAAGCTTACACTTAGGTGTTCATCTATGATGTCTAACAGTTCTTGGTTAGCAATGTTTTCAATAAAAGAGTCATCAAGACGCATACTCTTTTCTTTTTCGTCTCGAATGTTTGAAATATCAAGAGTATCCATGAGGTATCTCTTGCTATTGTTTAACTTCTCTTGCTTGTCATCGCCCTTTTTCTGGTTTTGGCGATAATACTTGTCTCTTTTGAAGTTGTTCAGCCTATTTTTGACATGAACAGCGAGGAAGTTTTCCAAAGGACGACCTTCGTCGTAGCGTTCAAGTGCATCTAGGGCAATTATGAAGGCTTCTTGTCGAATATCATCGGGTGTGTAATAACCAAATTTAAATTTGTAAGCGTATCTGTCACAGATTTTATTTATTACTTCGAGAACTTCGCTTTCTGTCATTCCCTTTGGTACTTTCATTACCCTTTTTTAGCTTCTGCTCGAATTTAACGCTAGTTTCTACAGGAATTGTGTTTTCAAGTATAGCTTTCGCTTGTTCTGCTGGTGGATCTTCTTTTTCAAGATCTTCTTCAACCGTTTTTTGAACAGAAGCAGTAGACTTAACCTGCATCTGAGAAAGAACGTCGTAAATATTGGTCATGTATTACCCCTTTGTATGAGCTAAAAATAAAAGTTGCCATTATTATGTATTATACACATAAACTGTTTTGAATACACATTTTGGAGTGTTATGAAGCTCAGCGACAATGAAAAAGAGTTTATTAAAAGAATGGCTAATGTGGTTAAAGATGCTGAATTAGCGAGTGAATTGACCAGAATTCGATATGAATTTGGTAACAATGACCGAGTAACAATAGACCAAGTAAGAAAAGCTAGATATAGTATGGGCATAGAGAAGGCAAGAGGCCGAGGTAGATGCCACATAAAAAGGAAAAACAATAATGAGTGATAACTACTTTGAGATATATCTTGGGGGAGTTTTGGGAGCCGGTCGGTTTGCAAAAGTAAGTCCTGAAGATTATCCGCTTCTAAGCCAGTACAGTTGGCATCTAAATAAGAATGGATATGCTATAACCAAGATCAAAGGCCGACATACAGCAATGCATAGGATGGTATTGGGGACGCAAAACCCCTATATCTTCGTTGACCATGTAGATAAAGATAGGCTCAATAATACTCGTGGGAATCTAAGAGAGATGACCCCGAAAGAAAACGCTAACAATATGAAATCGAATGTAAAGATCGCAGCGTTTGGGGAAGAAAAGAATATTGGGCAGTGGGTTGAAGACCCACGGTGTGAAGTATCGTATGCGGCTTTTTATAACAGGCTTAAAAAGGGCATAGACCCAGAAGACGCTATGAAGAAGAATGGTAATAAACGCTCTCTGGATGCGTAGCAAACGGGGTGTTTTCTAGCCCGAATCAGTTAATAGCTGGTTCGGGTTTTTTATTATGCACAATCCATACGAACCACCTAAGAAAGAGTCGTATCAAAAAGGCTCAGACCGCTGGGGAGAACGTCACCGTCCACCAACAACCGATTGGTGTGACTTCTTTTTTGTGATGTTTATAATCGCGCTCATGTTCTTTGCGCCATACCTGATCGAGGTTCTAGCAAGAATCTTTAAGACGGTAGTTTAGGTAGTACAACGAGTGAAGTGTCCGCTTATTTTGTTTAGACCACCCCCGCTTATTGAGACTAAGTATCAATAACCAAAGTCAAAGATAAAACCCCACCCCCCTTTTGGGGCAATGCTATAAGGAAAATACTTTATATTATTTCTAAAAAATGTTGAGCGAGTGACCTAACGTGTCACACCTATGTGCGATAATACTATTATAAGAGATTAAGAAAACGTTTTTGGAGAAAACAAAATGACACAATTAGAAACACTTGCAACAGTTATCGTATACGGTGGGATTATTGTATCCTTTGCGTTTTTATTTGCTAATATTCTTTTTTGGAATATTTTAGGAAAATAAAATATTTATTGCCCTGAGTGACCTAACGTGTCACGACCCTATGCGATAATACTTACATAAGAGATTAAGAAAACGTTTTTTGGAGAAAACAAGATGACAAAGTTCAATGAAAATATCAACGTCGAAGAAACAGAAGCCTACAAGATGGGCGAGCTGATGGAAGCATCCCGCGAAGTGCAGGAAGCTGAGGCTTCCCGCCCAATTCATGAGATCTTTGGCTGCACAGTCGAAGAATGGAACGCATCATGTGATGCGTTCGATAGGGCGCACGATGCGCATGGCTTAAGAGGCTTTCAAGGTAGGGCGTGGTAGTTAGATGGGTAGCTATGTAGCTATTCCTGAGTGAAGCCTAACACTATAACAATGGCACACCCCAACCACCCACATTGGCCTACAGTATTGGACAAATATAAGGATACGAAAATGTTAAAACACACTATTGAAATCGCAAAACAAAAACACGTTGGAATGGTCAAGGTATCATTCAGGGATGGGTGGACTAGTTACGTCAACATATCCGACGTTGTACTATTGGCAAATAACCGTGTGCGAGTTGGTACAACACGATGCGCTTGTAGCAAAATCAAATCAATTCAAGATGGAAGTGAAATATACTACAGGGGAACAAAATGAACTACATGAAAACACAAATGAAATCCGACCTATGGGACATCTTTTATAAAGCTCAAGCCGATGGAGTTGGTCGAGAAGTAACCAACGCTATCATCGACATTATGATTCTGATGGATAGAGAAACCGATGAAGCTGAAAGTGAGGTAGCAGGATGACACTACAAAGGGCAATCACCTATATGGTATATGCTAGTGATCCCAACGTTGCGCCTGATGGGATTAATCAGGCGCGTTGGTCTGCTATAGTTAAGTTCATCAAGAGGAACTTGAAGCAAATACGACAAGCAACGTATGATTTCCCACTAGAATAAAATACCATTTATTTCTAAATAATTCTAGATTTGCTATTGACATGGGTGAGGTAAGACGAGGCGCTTGCTTTACCTTCGCCCTAAGTCTCAGGTGAAGTAAGCGGCTTGAGGGCGACATAAAGAGAACGAGTGAAAGAGAGATAGAAATAATGATTACAATCACTAAACAAAACGCAATCGGTTCTACAGGTTATGTTGCTGGTCGTCGTCACGTTGGTCTGTTGCCGGTAGGTAACTACAAGATACACAATCCTATTGGTGGTCGTAGTTCACGATCAGCTAACAAGCAGACTATGTTAATTCCCGTTGAACAACCTGAAAGCGTAGGGTATCAGGGTTCATTCTTTACGGTGAACAATTTTGAATTACGAGGTGTAAAATGAGCAAGAGAAACTACTACAGACTGAATCAAGACCCTTGGGCGTGGAAACCAGTCGCGCCGGAAACTGCCGAAGAAAAGGCAGACCGTAAACGCCGCGAAGCTATCGCAGCAGAGAAACGAGCAAAGAGGAAAAAATATTGAAAAAATCCTAGATTTGCTATTGACAAGGAAGAGGTAAGACGAGGCGCTTGCTTTACCTTCGCCCTAAGTCTCAGGTGAAGTAAGCGGCTCGGGGGGCAACACACGGGGAACTGGCGCTTAATGAGACTAGTCTCAATAAGAAAAACTTGATATTTTTAGAAAAAAATGAGACCGAGTGACCTAACGTGTCACACCCCTAGACGATAATACTTACAGTTAAATGATTAAGAGTTTTTTAAGAAAAGAGAGAATTATGACAAAATTATCAATGACTAACGTAGCCCCTGAAAATCGTGCCGCTGAACTCGCTAAGCGAGTGGCTAACCGCCAGTGGTTCGCTGATAGTGTCGAGACTGGCGACTATGTTTCATTCGAGTATAACGGCCTAGTCCGTTATGGTCGAGTAGTCGAGTCTGTTCGACTGCGACAACTGAACCCTTTTCAGTCGTCGGTTCGTGGTTGGTTGGTTTTAGAAATGACCGTAGACGAACAAGACCGTGAAGATTGTAACGGCAAAGTGCCGAGTCAGTTCAAGCGATTTAGCTGGAACAGCATGTTAGACTGTTGCCTATAATTTTGGCGAGTATTTCAAGACCGAGTAATTTAGGGAGAAAACAAGATGATGAGTATTTTAATTTTATTGGCTTTAGTTTCACCGAGTTTAATTTTGGTTGGTTTAGTCACGTTTGACGTTGTTGATGCTTATATTGGTTAGGGGAAATAATGAATAAGTTCTTGATTGTTTTAGTTGCTATTACTTTTATATGTAGCTCTTGGTTTTATCACACTAACAAGATGAAAGCCTTGCAAGCCAAGTATGAAAAAACTTGCGAGTTGTCAGTTAAGAAGTCAGAAAAAATCAGCCAGTTGGTTAAAGAATTGAAGGAATTGAAATAATGTTTAAATTAGAGTTTAAAGAGTTGACCGGTTTTATTGTTGGCTGGCAAGCAACAGGTAAGAATGAACACGGCTATGAGTATAGCGTTGTTCAACACACTGGAAGCTACGGCGGTACTCAAGGGCAGTATGAGTTTGCCGGATATGACCGTAACGGCGAAATGGATCACCATTCGGTAACCGGATGGTTGACACGCGAAGAGGCTACAGAAATGGCTAAGAATTGGAAAGGTAAATAAGATGACTAGAAAACATTTTGAAATGGTAGCCGCAGCCGTGGCGAAGATTACAAAACGAAGTGACCGCTGGCTAGTTGCGAACATGCTCGCAAACAGTTTTGAAAAGGAAAATTCCCGATTTGACCGGGATAGGTTTATAGCCGCGTGCCGACCGAAGGAATAAAAATATTGAAAAAATCCCAGATTACCTATTGACATGGGTCAGGTAGGACGAGGCGCTTGCTTCGCCTTCACTGTATCAGGTGAAGCAAGCGGCTCGGAGGGGACAACAGAGCGAACTGGTGAGACTGGAGGCTGTCTTCACGCTACCCGACTCAGGAAAGCGGCCAGTATTTTTGACTTTTTGTAAATTTTTTGAGACCGAGAGAATTATGAACTACGTTGCATACGAAATCAGAATGACTAAGGACACCCCAACCGGCATGCGCTACCTAGTGCGATGCAATCGACTAGGCAAGTGGGCAATCTGTAGCTGGGTAAGTTCAACCGGCGCAGCTATAGGCAACCCAGAATGTCAGGGCAAATACGAATATGTCATGAAAAAATGGCATAAACTTGTAGGAAAATACGTTCCAGTGACCTAACGTGTCACAACGGTGGGCGATAATAGTAATATCAAAGTTAATCATTTAGGAGAAAACAAGATGAGCTTTCAAGTAGAATTAAATTTGTCGCAGGTTGTTTTGGTTGAGATGGCTATTGAGGGTCGTATTGAGCATTGCGAAAAACGCCAAGCAAAGTGCAATGAGTTAGGGGCAACCAGTGCCGCCACTGAATGGCAAGAGCGGATAAACGCCGCCAAAGCCGTGTTAGCCATTGTCAAGAATTCTTGATTTTGGCGTAAAAACTAAGGCCGAGTGAATTGGGAGAAAACAATGAGATTCAGACCTAAACTTAGAGTTAACTTATTACAACAAAAACGGCAGCGTAGACAATCGCTATTTAATCAAATCCGATGGCTTGAAGGAAAGCAACTTGAAGCGGCTAAAGCTGGCGACAAGTGGCAAGTAGAGCAAGACGAAAAACAAATCCGTAAACTTAGAACACAATTATAGAGGAATTAAAATGACATATTTAGGAATTATCAACGGCTGGAAAGAGACACCAGCAAAATACACAAAGCACCTTGCCGAGTGTGGTACTGAGTACGAAACAACCATATGCTATATGGAATATGGTACGAAGATAGATGCCGATGGCAACAGGTACGGAAGTACACCACGCCAACGCCAAGAGATGCGAAAGCGTTACGACCTAACGGTTAAGAAATCAGGCACTTACAGCGTTAAGACTGAAGAAACCTGTAACGAGTGCGGTTGCAGTTGGGAAAGTTGGACATAGGGAGAAAATAATGGGTGAAGGATATTATGGCGTAAGCGATGAATTTATCATGTATGTTATCGTGCCGTGTTTACTTATGGTGGTTTGTCTTATAAAGACTCTGGCCGACAAATTCGAGAGGTGATTATATGAACACTTTAACGATTGCATTTCTAATTGCTATGCAACCACAACAGCCTATCTGGTTACACATGCCGACCGAGACAGTGCAACAGCGTAGGGACAGGGAAATTGTCCGCAAGCAATGGGCTAGCCATCAAAGAATGTTAAACGCACAAGCGGAATCCATCGCACGCAGGCAACGAATAAATGCTAGAAACCAAGTACAACCGCAAGTAGTACAACCACGTTACTACCATTACCCAGCCCGTCGCGTGAACATTCAAACGCCAACCGGGACAGTGACGTACTGGGTTCCGTACTAAGAGACAGGGTGAGGTAAGACGAGCGGTGTTGATGCGCTTCGCCCGTCTCAGCGTATCAACACCGCTTAAGGAGGAAACGAGACAAACCAATGGGAAACTAGAGCGGTGGGGCAGAAGCCCAGTATTCAGCAGGTGAAATCCGCACCCATATAGATTTTGGCAATTTTTTTGAGACCGAGGGAGAAAACGAGATGAGCAACCCAAACAATTTCGACAGTTTTCAAGAGGGCATTATCAACGGCGGTTACAACCCGCGCGTTGAGGACAACCACCCTGTGCAAGGCGGGGACGACTGGTATGACGATCCTGTTGATCTGTACGGAGCGCCATTTGAGGGTCATGGCACTTACGAAGATTACGAACCCAATCCCTACGATGGCACATATTCCGAGATGTAGGGGGTTGACTTTTCTCGGAAAAAATATACAATACACAGATACAAGTGCGTGATAATTAGATAAGAAAACCTCTGCTGATTTGGACATGTCTTTCGCAAGTTAACTTCTTTTCCAGTATCACCACTGCCCACGGGATGCCGCCAACATGGTTATCTAGCTGGCGTGGGTGTCACTGTCCGAGGCATCGGGTTGCAGTGGATGAGGGTGGCTGTCGCGCAGTAGCCCACCAGCACAATACAACGCCGCTCCCCTTTAGTAAAGTGAAAGCCTAACGTCTGCTACTGGGGTATAAATGCGGCACAATACATATGGCTTGGCAACGAAGTGCGCCGGTTGATAAGCCACTGATCCGATAACGACACGAAACCGAGGATGCCTTGAGGGGCGGTTAACCAAATCGGTGGATACACTGGGGCAGCTTAGCCCCATCGAGTTCAGTGCAATCGGTCAGGGGTGTAACTCCCCTGCAAGTCGCCATACAAAAATACGGGGCTGTAGCTCAATTGGTTAGAGTGCTGGACTGTCGATCCAGTGGTTGCCGGTTCAAGTCCGGTCAGCCTCGCTGACAAGCTTAGGTAGAACGAGGCGCTCGGTTGCCGTTCACTGTATCACGGCAACCTCGCGGCTCAAGGAGAACGAGAGATGACCAAGCGAAATAAGACAATTTGGAAGACAGTAATTAAGGCAAGTGACCTTAAGGTATCAATCGGCCACCAGCAACACCAATCCGGTGGTGGTGCGCACGATAGCCGACCACGAAAACAGCGAACCCGTGCGGCAAGCAACGCCAAAGCAATCCGAGAGTTTTTTTGAAAAAAGGGTTGACAGGCTAAAGTGATAGTGTAAAATTGACGATATTAATTAAGGAGAAAGCAAGATGACTAGAGACGAAATCGTAGAACAAATGGCAGAACGTCAAGCCAATGCCCGTAATGTATTTACTGGGGAACCTTTAACGGGTCAGGATTTACAAGAGTGGCGATTGGTAGAACGTCAAAGAGAATATTCAACGGGAGAATAAAATGGGAGCTATGACTAGATTAGTTGTTGATAAGCACGGAAACAAGCACGAAGTACACGCACATTATATACTAAGCGGTATGTGGGAGTATTACCAGCTAGAGGAAAAAGATGAGTTTGGGGTTATGTTTGGGTATATGACAAATTGCCCTTATCCAGAATTTGGTTCACAACACGAAGCGGAAATTACAGACGTAATGATTTCAAAGGCTCGTGGTAAACAGTTGTGGCATATCGCCCCGCCTGTTGGTTGGAAATGGTTAGAAAAGGAGAAAACTAATGTTTAGATTGGAACAGGTGCAAATACAGGTTGACCCAATGCAAGAGTATGAAGCAATGGGAGCAACAGCTTACTACAAAAACAGAGATGTTAACCCTATGGTGTTATGTCCTTTTGAGGGTGATTTTAAGGCGAGATGGATAAAAG